>Ga0116227_10006655_pt1 | contig 23235 bp, 20 predicted proteins | sample S1TSphgellanicum_FD_89693 | JGI IMG/M metagenome (GOLD analysis project Ga0116227, IMG submission 89693) | Host-associated microbial communities from peat moss isolated from Minnesota, USA - S1T2_Fb - Sphagnum magellanicum MG | ecosystem: Host-associated > Plants > Peat moss > Unclassified...
CCCCGTCGCCTTTCTTGTTTTTTAATTGTTCTATTTCTCCAGGTGAGGGGGTGGTGGTGTTTATTAGTTGGCGGGGGGGGGGGGGGGGGGGGGGGTGGACCTTCTCTCTCCTGAAAATGTCAACGTCTTCCATCATCTTCAACTAAGAGTCAAGCCATCGCCGACTTTCAAATCCACATGCACGCCATTGCTACATAGTAAATGAAGCACAGAAGCGGAGGGAAGTGTAGTCTGACGTACCTCTTGCCTGGAGCCTGAAGTCAAGTCCTCGAACGATTTCCAGGAACGAGGCCCACGATCCAACACACAGGATAAAACTCTGGATCCGCGCACCAATTTCCCTGCGAACTCAGAAGGAGAACAACGACTTCCGAAAACGTGTAAAGACTGCTGCAAACATAGGCGACGATTACTACGCGCTTGCTACTACAGCAGCAGAGACCAATTCCTTCCGCAGATCTGAGCTTCTCCTCGCCGCACTACGCCTCTCGCTGCGAAGCTGCGCTGGTGGTGAGGCGTGCAGCAGCGTGCGGGAGCGTCACCGGAGAGATCGCCAGCGGGCAGTCAGTAGTAGGGCAGCAGGTCAGTAAGTGTATAGGCAGGTCGGAAACTACAGTACTAAGTAGAGATAGACGGTGTACGTATTTATCACGTACGTACACTTTATCTATACCATACCTGCGACTGATGTCGTATGTTATTTTAGCATGTATGTACACTTCATCTATACCCCTCCCAGCGACTGACGTTGTACGTATTTCTAATATATGTACACTTTATCTATACTCTTTTGCCTGCGACTGATGTTGTATGTTATTTTAGCATGTATGTACACTTCATCTATACCCCTCCCAGCGACTGACGTTGTACGTATTTCTAATATATGTACACTTTATCTATACTCTTTTGCGTACGACTGATGTTGTATGTATTTTCTCATGTATGTGCAATTTATCTATACCAAACCTGCGAGTCCCCATGTCTTTTTTTATTGGCGAATCTTTTTTTGCCAAATTTCCACCTGAAAATAGGATTTTGACATATGCAACGGATTTTTCATATTAAAAAAATGGACCCAAATTCGCCATATTTTGAAGATAGAAAAAAATTCCAAATTGCCACATTTTTATGTTAAGTTCCAGTAGATGGCTAAGAATATAAAAGGATTCTGTTTATTTCTTACTTTCCATATCTAGTATCTAGCCAAAATTTGGCTAAATGTTTTTTTGGATGATTGCCACTTTGGCTACATCACAAAATCCTCTTTTTTTTTTAATTAAAAAAAAAAACACCCTACTGAGGCTGTGTCTGATAATCAACATATTTTGTCAAATTATTTAATTCATTCAAAAAAATGGATCCAGCAGCCCCAATTTGAATATTTCAGAATTTCCTCAGGTTGAGTACTAGTAAATAAGGTCTCCTTCAAATTAACCACTCCATATATATATATATATATATATAGTAGTACCTTGGCAGCTTTGACACTAATTATATTATTTTCAGAAATGTTGAAATTCTCAGAAAATATTTTTTTCTCAAAGAAAAATAAAATTGAGTATGAAATTAGAGAATCTTTTGAGAAGATTTTATTTTTCAATATGGACTCTTCAAAATTAATTAAATAATGTAATTAATTTTGACAGACATGTGTTGAAGCTGTCCTTGTACTATGTGACAATGTAATCTTGTAGATGCAAGGTTCAATTATTGCAAAAAAATAATCTGACAACATAAAAAATAATTTTTTATTTTATTTTTTGTTTTATTTGAATCACCACCCTCATGAGAAAATTAATTGTTTAATGTGGCAACATCAATTATATAGGTATGGTATATGTTTAATTACTTGCAAAATACACACATCAAGTTCATTCTTGCCTAGGTTTAGGGTTTAAGGTTTTAGGGTTTAGTGCCCATTGTAGAACAAGGTTCAAGGACGAGCACAATCCCTAATTTGAGGTCCCCTTAGCCTTTAACCATGGGGACCTCAAAATGAAAAACTAACATGGGAGTTGAACTTTGGGCAAAACCATATGGGGATAAATTTGAGGTGTTATTGGGAACGTTTTGGGGAACAACTTTAGAACTTGAGGAGGTCTTTGGGAATCTCATGGGAACCTATGGGAACAAGGAAAAAACAAAAAAAAATCCCTTGTCTAGGAACAATTTGTGCTAGAAGTGGGAATGCTTCTACAAACTAGTGGCTATCCCTACCACAAGATTACTAGTTTAGATTATAAAATGCATGTGTAGCTTGTATTTTTATTATTTATGGTCAAAATTTTGGAAATTTTCAAAATGGGGCTGTTGGATGGTGGACCCCTCTTTTTGAATAATTTATATATATTGGTTCAAAATTTTATCGATTGCTAATGGGAGTCAATTTTTCATTTTTTATTTTAAATTTTGTGATGTTGCTCAAGTGATGATCATCCATAAGTATATTTAGCCAAATTTGGTGATATTATTCAAAATATGAAAATAGAATATCTAATTATTGTAGGCAATTTGTCGTAATTTTTTAATACAAATTTGCACCTAGGTGTGGACTATTTTAATATTTAATATTTAATAAATATTTTTGGTTAATATTAAATCTGAATATTAACTATTATTTGTCAAGGTAAAACCCTAGGGTGAGGGCAGTTTGAAAATAAGGGACCTAGGACGAGATATAGCCAAGTCTAGCCCCTTGTTTTGGGAATGTCCCCCACACTATGAGCTTTACCCATTGAGCATGAGGCCAAGGTTATCATTGACCTGAACATATTTGATCACCAGGTGCAAGAGGGGACGATTCTCACACCTATGAGGGATCCTACACCTATAAGTAAGGATAATTGCCTTGTGTGGGATCTTGTACCCGGTAGGGATAATTTCCCTCTCATACCTAAGGAATATGCATAATGTCCCTCCTCTTTTCTTAGAACAATGTTCATGAATGTAAGCTACCTTCCAAATACCCTTCCAAATACCCTCGGAGTGGTTTATGAGGAAGGTAACACCCCTCATAATGGGGGTTCTAGAAGTAAGTGCCCATCACTCTATCTTAGGTGGGTGTTTATGTGGAGAATTTCTCCATCTCCATTCCAAGGGTGTTATTTAACGTAATAATTGACAGAATTTTTCAAACAAAATTCCCATGATGCTCGATGAGTATTTGTAAGGTACCTGATGGGTATCATGGGAGAAAAATGATGCAAATTATTTTTTAAAATAGAATTCATGCAACTTGCAAGCATTTCATTTTTTGAAATGCCTCATGATTTACACTCTATAAGCGTACCTTTAATTACAATAAGAAAATTTTCAAAAGCCCCATTATAAAAAATGTGTCCTTTGTTTGTCAAGTGCTTTCATTGGATTTTGAGTGAATTCAATCGTCTAGTTGAACATGACTACTAAGGATCATGTGAATTCATCGATTCATTGAATGGGGACTAGTGAATTCCACCCACATTTTATTATAATGATTAAGTAAATGAAAATGTAATAAACATAATAATCATTTGCATGTTGTAATGGAACTTGCAATGATATTGGTTGTTCATGAATAAGACATTAACTTGACAAAACCCATATTAAATCAAACACCATCAATTGAAAAAAATACAAACAAAATACATGTTGCCAATACATCACAGGAAAACCACTTGTAAAGCACCCACCCAAAATCTAATAATAACATAAACTAAATAATCACTCATGCAATTTATAAAGGTTCAAGAAAAACAAATTCCACTTCATTAAATTAAATTAGGGTGAAGATCCAACCCTCTATCAATTTGTATTCCCATTAGGAGTTCCATACATTCAATAGCAAACTAAAAGGCTAATCATCAACTATAATATTCATGCCATAGAAAAGAACTTGTTGCCATACAAGCTACAAATGTAATAAAAAATAACTAAACAACTTGCATTATGAACTACTAACATAACATATGAAAAATATACTACTCCACTACATACTTCACCTTATTATCATTCTAATCCTTCATGGCTTCCCTAAAAGAAGCTATCAAGAGTTAATGATCATGTGCAAACATCTTAAGAACAAAATTCCAAATGTTTGGTTAGTTGGTTGCACTACTTGGATTTCAAGAAAAACAAGGCAGAGAAACAATGTTCATCTTTTATATTGCCTAAAATCATAACTACAAACAATAATGTCAATGCAAAATACTCAAACAAATGGTGCTACAAAAAGTTGTTAGATGTTAATCACTATGCCAAGACATGACATCCATGACTAGGACATATGATTGTGTAGTTGAATTGGATTTGTCACTTATGCCATTTTCTAGTCATGTAATTGAATCAAACTTGGCAAATTACCATGTTTTGGCATAATGAATGTAGACCATAATTGAATGACAAGGTTGCACATTAATGACAATTCTAGAACAACAACATGGTTGCTCTACATAATGATCTTAAAAAAAGGAAAGCTCCAAAATCAAATTTTCTTTCATCAAGAAGGATTGGGATCTTCACTCAATTAGTCATTGGGCCAACGACCTTTTAAAAACAAAATTGAACCTTTAGCATGGCTAAATGTTTTCAAAACATTTTTTTAATAAAAAGATTAAGTTAATATTGAGGATCATATTATGCATGTTGCATTCATCAATTCTTGATTGGGGAACCCAAACTCTAATTCAAAGATCAAACATATGGTAATATGTGAACACCCCAATACAAAGGCAATGTTTAAGTAGTTGACACTACTTGCCCATGAAATAAAAAATCACAAAGTGGATATTGTTATAAGCTTAATCCACCAAACAATTAACAATGGCCATTCATGTTTTGTGCAAATCTAAGATGTTTTGAATTGTTTTACACCATACTTATTTTTTGGATTTGAATACATGTTGTACAATCCAACACAACACACTTTAACAACAATCACAAAATCACATAATAAAAAATGTGTCACAAATTGTGTAAACTTTATAAATGCATGGATTGCTTACAACAAAGGCATAATGCAAGTTAACTCCATCACCATTTCAATGTTATAAAGATATTGGAAATTGGTTTTTGTTGTTGCCACAATATGTAAATCATCATTCATATTCACCACCATAGTTTTGTATTTTGTAAAAATTTGTTTAATAAAAAATAACATGGAAATCCACCTGCTCTTTACATTATGAAGCAATTTCAAACCCTTGGTTTCAAATAACAAGTATTCAGATTGCATTTTTGGTGAAGATGAAAAATATGTGTATGTGCAAAACTTGAGTGATGAACTAACCCACTTTTGTTCATTTTTGGCATGTTGATTGTTTGTAGACATGAAATATTGGCCCACAACAAATCCAAGGCATGCAACCTTGCATTTTCACCTACTTGCATGTTGCTACAAACTATCAAACTTAAGTAACAATATTTTTTTCCTTGCCATCAACCTTGTGCAAACTTTGCAATGAACCATATTTAATGTGCCATCACATTAACAATAAATTTAACCCAAGGAAATTTTGCAACCCACACCTCTCAAAATACTTGATTTAGCTCCCATTCCTTTTTTTTGCATTTATTTTATCCAATCTTGGGACTTGAAGACCAAAACAATGGATCAAGAAACTCAAAATTGACAACTTCAACAAACAATGATGGTGATAAAGGAGAGACGATTAAACTTTGAAATGACAAGGTAATGTATGTAAAACAAAGAACCTCAACAATGAAAAACAACTATATTTAAACTTCATTTGCAAATGCGATGGACTCATCACAAAAATGAACAAGAAGAAATGGGATGAAAGTACATTATGGGGGGGGCATTTTAAGCAAGAAAATGTATTAATACATTTTGTATTATTTTGGGTGCAATTTTTTTTTTGATTCATTTAATGTTTTGATGAACATGTAAAATTGATTTTGGTATAAAGGCTTGCAACATAATTCTTGTTATTTTTCAAATGAAAGTCATTTTTCAACATAGTTATGCTTGTTTGAATTAAAAACTTCATCCAAATGTTTTTTATGAAATCACATGAGTGAAACTTTTCATTTGGAATTGAAATGGTACAATCAATTCATATTCTATATATGACTAAATATTTCATCAAATTCTGTAATTATTTGAATCATTTTTAGAATATATTTGCACTTTGTAATATATTTTTATAGATATTAAATTTTCATGAATATGTTTTTAATCATTTAATATTAATAAAAACATGTATTTTCTTTTGACAATTGCATTATTTGGTAGTTGAACTATCTTATTTTGGGTGTAATGTATGAAAATCTATTTTAATATTAGTTTGGTGGAAGTTGAAAATTGTATAGTTTCAAAAAAAAAAATTTGTGACAATATTTTTTGACCACCATAGTGTGTTTTCACCATATGAGGAACTCATCATTGCCATAGACCATAAACCTTCAAGAGCAAAATAAATAAAGGATAAGCTTGATGCAAAAACCTTGAACAATAGGAAGAGAAGATGAAGTTGTCACTACAACAAATCTTAAATTTTGAACAAGATGAACAAATGATTATGCAAAAACCTTGAGTAATATCAAGAGAAGACAAACTTTGGACTATAACAAACTTTAAACCTTGAGCACGATGAACATATGATGTGCTTGAATGTGAGTTCATGAAAACACAAAAAAATGACCAACTTGAAAGAAAGTAAATTTTTTTAACAAAATTAAAAAAGAAAGATTTCTATAATGTGAAAACTAAGGACTTGAAGTGAATTCTATGCAATGGATGCACATTAATGAAGGGAAGGAGTATATTTAATTGATATGTGTAAATCTTCATTGCAAGTTCCTTTCCAACAACCTAGAGTTCAACACCATTGGATTTTCATGTCCCTCTTTGTTGTCAATCTACAAAAACCTTTAGTAATGTGCTCCAAGTTCACACTCCAAGTTCCAACAATAAATCAAACCATATTATATTTCTTTTTGTTGAGAGGTGGTGATTCTCTATAGTAAGATAAACAACACTCAGGGTCACTCACACCAACAAAACAAAAAAATTGAGGTGATGAAGAGGGATGTGAGATACACTTAAATGTGATGTTAACTTACCTAAAATAAAATGCAATGAACTACAGAGTTTGAAAGAAAAGGTGAGGGGATGGTGATGGAGGTAGATGTGAAGTAGCCTATTGTTGACATCAACAAGGCTAACAACAAATGGAGATGACTTGGGATCGGCCCCTAGAGTATGGTACCTTAAGGGATTTTGGCCCCCAAGTAATAATAGGTCTATTTTTTTATGAGGATTTTGGAAAGATGATATTTTGGCTTGTGTTGAAACTTGAGATTAGTTATCATAGAGTTATAATAATCTTGAAGGATTTTGGTTTCTTTTAGAGGATTTTTTGAGGATTATATTTTTGAATGGTGAAATATATGAGTTTTCATAATTCTTCTTTTGCATTAAGATACAAGGAAAAAGGAACATACCCTTGCAAGTTATCAGGGCAATTCTTAAAATTCAAAACTGCCATTCACAAAAAAAATAATAATCCAAAGACCGACTTCTGGGATATAACCGTGGTTCTCAAAATTTTGAGGAATCAAATAACTAGCCAGAAAACTGCCAATTCTTTATCAAAATTTTCATGAAAACTGCAAATTCTTTCAAGGTTTTTAGAAAGAAACTCAAATTAAAGATTAAAAAATAAAGTGATTTTGGAGGCTTTCAATTGCTAGAAGTGAGGGAAAAAGAAATTGTCAGATTTTTTATATTTCAATTACAATGATTCATCAAATTTAGTTTTAGATAGGACAACTTTGAGTTCCAAACTGATTTAAAAAGTTCCAAACTGGAATTTGTTTAGCCCATTTCGAAGTAAAGAAACAAAAAAAATTGTATCTTAATTTAAACATTAATAAATTAAAGTTTTGCAACACCATATTTGCAAGCATATTTTCAATCCCTTCTCCACCAATTTACACCCCATTTTTCTTCAATTTGAATTTAATTAAATCTTAATCCAATTATTAAATTGGATTTGAGTGAATTGAAATTGAATTCAATTGAATAAAATTAAATTTCAATTCAAATTCAATTCAATTCAATTTGCATGCAATGTCATTCAATATTTTCATTCAAATAAAACTTAATTTTCTCAATTTATTTATTTCATTAATTTCTCAGTTGATCCGATCGTCACTGGTGGTGCGCACTAACGGGAAGCCCAAGTTTGGTTAGTACATAACTAACTATGGGACAGGAATACAACGAAAAAAAGGTTTTTTCGTCCACACACCATCATCATCCATCCTACATGGTGCGCCGCTGGAGGCGGTCCGGGGCTTGGGAACAGCGAACGGAGGTGGCGGGAAACTCGGTTCGTCTGGATTCTCGCTTCGTTGCCGGTTCGGTTCCCGAGCCTCCCGTTCCCCCGCTTTTGTTCTCTGTCAGTTACTCTGGCGCTCTTGTTTCGCGCCCCCGAAAGCAGCCGAGAACACAGAGAGCGCGAGCGAGAGGGGGAGAGAGAGAGCGCGAGCGAGCGAGCGAGCGCGAGAGGGAGAGAAAGAGGGTGTGGCTTTGCGTGAAACGTTTAAAAGGTTCCTTTTCATTATTTGTTTGCGCAGCAGGAAAGATGGCTCCACCGAAAGGTGCAGAGGGGGAGCAGAAGGGAGGCAAGAGCAAGGGTTTGAAGAAACCGGGAAGGCCGCCAAAGGCCGAGAAGAAGCCTGTTGTGGAGGGAAGCTCCAAAGGCCCCGGGAAAAAGGGGAAGAAAGCCAAGAGAAGCATTGAGACGTACAAGATCTACATTTACAAAGTGTTGAAGCAGGTAGCGTTGTATTTTCCTCTTTCTTTTGTTTTTTTCCCGGGTTTGTCTGTCTTCGACTTTGTTGTTCTTTCATCTCGCATCCTTTTTACTTTGCCTTTCATGATATGTCTACTAGTAGGCCTCGCGAACTTAGATGTTACGCACAACATGGAAAGAATGAGAAAGCGACCGACTAGTTTCATAATAGACATCACGGCGAACTACACAGAGTGCACTACGACATTTCTTGGCGCTAGAAACACTCAGTTGTTGCGCGGTTGCGTTTTCCAGGTCCTATTATAGACATATGTGGTTTGGGAAACGATAAACTCCTTCGCGTGTCCCTCCCGGACCTTTCTCGACTTCCAACATAGTTTTCTGGATGATGGCTGACATGCCTAATCGTAGACCTCGAACTTAGATGTTATATGGACTATGGCTGTTCTATTATCTTGTCACACTGGAAGGTTTTGTCTGCTGTATGCTCTACAACAAGTTCTATCAGTGAATGGTTGACTGGGCAAGGTTTCTTGAGATGGAGGAATTTGTTCTCTCATACTGGCAACACTAGAATTATTAGGGTTGAGTGCTAGGCATCTGTCTGCATGATGTTGTATGAGGCATTGTGATGCATCCTTTTCTTGCTTTATGTGATGTTTCAGGTGCACCCAGATACAGGAATATCCTCAAAGGCAATGGGAATCATGAATTCATTTATCAATGACATCTTTGAGAAGCTGGCCCAGGAGGCTGCAAAGTTGGCTCGATACAACAAGAAGCCAACCATCACATCCCGTGAAATTCAGACAGCTGTACGCCTGATTTTGCCAGGCGAATTAGCCAAGCATGCTGTCTCTGAAGGGACAAAAGCTGTAACAAAATTCACCAGTGCTTGATTTGCATACGTGGTCAAGCTTTGGGGACTGAGCAGGGGTTCTGCAGCATTCCTAATGTCTTACTGTTAAGACACTGTTGGTCAGGAGCTGGATTAGGACTCTTGGAGGTACTACCTATTGTTGATCAATTGCAGTGCAAATGGCTGTTTTATGGTGTACAATTCATAACAGCCAGGTGTTCACTTTTGTGCCATAGCTCTGAGCTACTTTGCAAACTGAGGCTTCACTTGTCTATGGGGATAATATTTGTGATGCTTACTGTTGCTTATAGGATAAGGGGGTTGAATCAAGATCAGGTGAACTTGGGATTGGACTGATTTCTTTTTAGCCTGAACAAAATGTTTGTCCTGTCAAAGCAAATGACTTATAGGGTTGTGAAACTGAGCATTTATGTCGGCTTTTGCTAAACTTGGTGATATTGTGCTTCACCCAGTATGCTGTGTAAGCCTGTTCTTCAGAGTTGCTGGTTTGCTGGATGGACATAAGTTCTTGTTGTTTTTGGTAGGATTTCTGCAAATTGGTTGTTGCTTCTCAAAAGTATGTCGTATTTTCAGCTCCATGCAGTGCCAAATAGCTTTTATGGTGTGTATGACTCCAAAGATTCAGCATCTTTTATGACTTTTCCCCCTAGTTATGTTAACTATCATTGGATACTCCATCTTTGTATCACAGTCTAATCCAAGTTTTCACCCATAAGCATGACTTCCCCCCTTGGACCCAACTTACAAGGCATGACCATGAGACTCCAAATCCATGATTTTTTTATTGTCAATTTTTTGCAAAGTTTAGACCTTAAAAATATGATTTAAAACTGTGCAGAAGACTCTTAATGAAGAAACTAAACCCCTTCGCTCTCACCTTGGGTTGGAAGTCCCTTATTTCTGCTCAAAACTACTCCTCAAGCTTTACCTTATACCTACAACATACATTGGTCACAAGGGCATGGTCCTCACACCTTTCCCTTTCCAAGGGGATGAAGTGAGACAGATCTTATGTCTGTAAATAAACATAGACCATTCCCACTCTTAAAGTGAGTAGATATTGTATGCCTCCCTTTTCTGGAAGTGATATGCACTGATAAAAAAGGTGCCCTCCAAATATATGTGAAATTTTCTCAGTGCTTTCAATCCTCAGAAAACACTGTCTCCTGCACAAAAACCTTTAGAAAATTCCACTCACCCTCCTCCATCTTTAAGGTGGAATGGCAGAGTTCAACTTAAATCACTGGTTGAATTGTGGGGATGTCAAAAATTCATCCCAGGCAAAATATCCTGCATAACAGCCTCTTAACCCTAGCATGTGACTACACCTGGTAAGGTCCCTAACACAACAAGTGAAATTCCTCCAAGGTTTTCACAGTCTTATCTAATTTGCAAGTTTGAAGGAAATGAAATAAGTTTATGGTTTATATTCTAAGAATCCAGGGCAAGTAATTGTCTCATATAACACCACAAAGAGATTGGTCCTTCAGTCTCAGATGAGATGATGCACATTTTCTAAGCCAGCCCTGAAGAGGGTTTCATCATCTGGATTTGAGGTTTCAGAGTCCTGGCATTTGGATGCATACCAGACCACAAAGTACCTATCCCAATTTTGCATTAATTCAAGGAAGACATTAATTCTCAATCTAGTTTCAAAGTCACCCAAGAGTTTGCTTCTGCTGGCAACAGATGTCCATTTTTATCCCAGCCAAAATTACTCCCCAGAATATTAGGACGAACAAAGTGCACCTAGATTATCAATTGCCCTGTGCACACTGAGTAGTATAGACTCTGCACAAGTTCAATCACACTAGCATGCCTCTACTACTGAAGGAAAGAATGTCAAAATCAAAAACACTAAAACCTGCCTAGTGTTTAACCACATTCTACTCCAGACCATATCAGGCATCTCTGTGGATAAATGCACACAGCTGTTGTGCTTCTAAGGTGATAAAATGCAGACTATAAAACAAATGATTCAGAGCCACCTTACTGACCATTTTGTTGCTGGAGGCAAAATTGTGTTCAGCTTTTATTGTTCCACAGGAAGTGCAGATATGATGAACGTTAACAAGGGAGGCTCATGATTAGATTCTAGGTCAGGATTACAGTTTGGGTTTCAATGCCTCCTGTGAAACAATCAAAGCTTGATTATATAGCTTAAATTTAGCTTCAAGGTCACCATAGCCCACATTATTCATGTCGGTCAAAAATCTTCTCAATTAAAACTGAAAACGCAGCAAAGCCCGCACATCCAAGACAAGCTGCCTGAGGCCCAGCTGCACAACCAAAAAACCAGATAACTTCCTCTTGAGAGAGGGTACTGTAATGAGGAGTCAGTTATGATAGTCTCCAAGTCATCAAGAGAATACTTATAAGCTACACAAAATCAAGGTTTAACTGAATTGGTCTGCAGAGAGAAAGAGAAGAGGCAAGAAAGTGAACAGAGAAAGCAACAGAATAAATATAAGATACATGTCTAGCTGACAAAAAAGGAGGATGGCTCATTAGACTGCTTTCAACAATAACTCTCTCAGTCTGTGACAGAACAAATGAGGCAGAGGAGGAAAGGTAAATACCTCTGGCTGACATGGATCCTCCTGTAACGCAGCCAGCAGTAACAGTGTTAACTGTATCATGCTTTGCTCTTGCCTGCATGCAACACATAAATACTGAATCTATTTACTCTTGATCATCTCCTTGCAACCCTCATATTCTTATAAGCATTTCATTTATCATTGCAGAGACCTGATTAAAAACCGCCTGCTAATCTTGTCATCCTCACATAGACATAAGGCCAGAGAGCCATTTTTGTTGTTTAATTTCATTAAACATGCAGTTCATGATGCTTGAATCCTCAATTCATTCACCACTTTCATCTTGCAGAGCATGATCAGCAAAACCAACCCTACAAGAGTAATCAAGAACTGCAAAAACTGACAAAATTCAGAACCTCCGTCTGAAGTTGTCATTGTGCATTGTCCACACAATCTCCATTTTAACCACAATGGCCTCACTTTCAAAGGCCAAAATAGAAAAAAAGAAGTGTAGAAAACACTTGGCAAAGGTGGGGGACTAGACCTTTTCAACCAAACACTCTGTGCCTGAGAAAATTGCACCCATGATTGCAAATGTTTTTGCCATGTGCATGCTTCTGGAGCCCATAGTTCTAGCTGCATGAACAAATTGCTGCCGTGCTGTCATTGTTTCTGCATGAAGTGGTGTATCCAGGGCGCCAAACAGCATTCCCATGAACACCCCCATCCCTCCTCCTGCCATTGCATTTCACAACCACTTTCATGAAGTCTGCCCTTGTAGAATTTACTGGCCTCTTACTGATGACCCAGTGAAAATCACACTAAAGAAACCTGGAATCCAGTTATTGAAAAGATCTGGTTTGTATGTCAAACTGCCCTTTTTACTGGTTTGCAGCTAGGGTTTAATTTGGATCCAGGCCATGACAGAAACCCTAAAATCAAATACATTTCTACACAGCCTCACCTGTACTTATTTCAGCCAAAACAGAATTACCCATGTGTGCACACCCAACTCCAATGCAGCAGCACATCACTGCAATGAGAATTGGATTGAGCCACAAGGAAACAGAATATGACATTTCCAAAGAATTCCATGGAAGGAACATAAAAGCTTCATTGGGACACAACAGAAGAGAAAGAAAAGGGGTCCAAATTTCAATTTGGCCAGGATTTTAAGAGCATTGAAAGTTACTCTATACCCCAATCACACCAAACTCCAAATTCCAAGCTTACACCTGTACCGATTCCCCCCCCGCCCAAAAAAAGAAAGAAGAAGGAGGAGGAGGAGGATATGGAGATCCCAGATGCTTGAACCTCCTTTGGACCAGACGAAGAAGGACAACAACAACAGCCAGCCAGCCAGCCAGCAACAGAAAAATTAGGAGCACACGTACCCATGACTCCGCTGACCACAGTTCGGACAGCACAATTGTTGAAAATATCTTGAGCACGGATTTCATCGGCTGAGGGCAATCGCAATTGAGCTACTCCTCCTCCTCCTCCTGCTCCTCCTCCATCTCCTCCCATCGCCACTGCAGGAGCTCCCTCCGCCGGCGTGGTTGACGCCATCACCACCTCCTTCCGACCCGACCCTATGAGCCCAAATACGTAACTAACTAGCTGACCAAAACAACACACAAGAATCCTTGCCCTAACATGCGGTTGTACCCTAGCAGGGTTTCATCAAAGACTCCTCAAAATCAAAATTGGCGATTTGTGACCTAATAATGTATGAGAGCTATCACAAAAGATCATCTGCTGCTACTGCTTCTTCTTCTTCTTCTTCTTCTTCTTCTCCCTCTTGTTTCTTTCTTGGGCAATACACTACTTTCCAAAACTTTTGCAAGTGCTACAGTTGTAGGGGGAGGTTCCCCAACAAGTGCGTTCTCCTGAGGGAGGGGCATTCCAGGGCGTGAGCCCCAGGGTGTTCCTGAACCAGTGTTGGCCGGATATGGCATTTTAGACCAGTCTCTGAGGATATGCACAGGGCATATTCATCCAGATATTTCAAAAATTCTCTTATAAAATCGTAGATACAGTTATGCATCCATTGAAAATTTTCATTCATTGCTGGTTATGCATTTGTCAATTTTTCAAATTTTTGATAAATTGTAGATATGCATACCGGTTATATATATAGTAAAGTTTGCATGCTAATCTCTCATAGTTGGAAATCTTAAGCCCTAACTTTATACTTTGTAATTCATTCTTTGAAATCAATGAGCTTGTGGGGTAATTGAACCCCAATTTGGTAAAGAACTCTGTCCACTGCAACATAAGCTGCCTGCAAAAACACACCCACAAAACCACTCCAACCCACCCACCTAAGAAGTTGTTGCAATTTGATCAACAACAAAGTAGAATGCCCATAAGCCCGTAGGACATAAGAAAGTTGCTACAAATTGATTAGCAACAAAAAAAAAAAAGGCCTAGGACCTAGCACATCAATATGGAAGTTGATGTCGATGCTACGATTTGATCAACAAAAACAAAAGGCTGAGCACCCAGCAACAAATCAATATGGAAATTGATGTTGATTCTGCAACTTGATCAACAACAAAAACAAAAGGCCTAGAACCTAGCAGCGGCAACTGTCACTTGATCAACAACAAAATAAAAAGCTTAGAACCTACAACATCAATTACAATTTCATCAACAACGAAAACAAAAGGCTTAGAACCCTCTAGCATTAACTACAACTTGATCAACAACAAAAACAAAAGGTTTGGAATCTTGTAGCATCAAAAACAAAAACAAAAGGCCCAAAACCCTACAACATCAACGTGGATAAGAAACAAAAACTAAATTCAATTCAAAGGAACAACTAAATGAAAAAAAACACTTATGTAATCATTGTCATCTAGTAGTTCTTCAAAATATTCAGATTTTTAAATAAACTCATAATTTTCTTCAGCTAAAGCAACTTTAGATTTGATATAATTGTTGAAGTTTTCATTTGCCATACAATGCATGGATCATCTAACTAGTTTTTTACCACCGTGATAATTTTATTAAGATTTTCCTATTGTAAGCGGTATTGCTTTAGAGTTGTCAAAACACCAACAAAACTAAACACCTTTTTTGTCTAAATATGAAAACTAAGAATCCCAAGGATCTGTTTGGCCAAAAAAACAATATTTGGAAATAGAACTTCATGGGTTCGCCACTAAGTAAGAGGATCTACACAAATAGATTATGAAATAGGTAACCTCTAAAATAAAAAAAAGTTTTACAATAACAATTGCCTATGACACTACAATAAATCATTTATTTGACTAGAAAATTTAACAAAAAACAAGTCATTTTAACATTTGATCAATTTGACCATTTAATCATACTAGACAAATTAATTTCAACATGTTCAACTTGACTAGTGGTTTTTTTGATTGACCATAAAATGGTCTCTTTTATTAATCAAATTGAACAAAACATTGGGCAACCAAAAAAATTAATTAAAAAATATTTTAATTTTAAAATATAAAAATGCAATAATGAAATAAATACCCACCCATCTACCCACCATGGCCTCCTACTTACTTATCCATAACCCATCTAAATATTATATATTTACACACATGTACATGGTATATATACATTTTTCACATAATGTATGTTAGTAAGAGGGATTGAACCTTGGTCTCTTTGGTTCCACACCAATGTTTTGGCCATCAAACCACCACATCATTTTATAAAACAATATGATACCAAATGCATTTAACATGGTTTTTTGAATTTTAATGAATTTTTTTGTTAATGTGTATAACAACATTTGAGCTTTATTTTTTTTCATAAATAGGTAAGTAGGTTCCCAACTAGATAGATAGGTAGGTACAGATATCTACTTACCTATGTTTTTAGATGTATGTAGTAGGTATGTATAAGTAAGTAGGTTGTTAATGGTAAAAAATTATCCTATGTTGGTTAAACACCATAGATGTTAGGAAATTGTAGTATTGTCATTGGATGGTAGTTATAGTCAGATGGAAAAACAATTTCAAGATAATTCTAGAGTGAAAGTGTTTTCTAATAGTAGTACCATTAGTATAATGAACTATATTCATGGGATAGAATAATTAGAAGTTAATTATGGTTTAGGAATTCTAAAACAACTATACTAGTTAGTAGAAAAAATATCCTAATCTAGTTCATTTAAAAGGGCATCGTAGTAATGATTTAATTACTAGTGCTAATTATCATCTTCTATTTATTAGGATGTGAAGCCATTTAGGTTAATTAGTCCAAGTTGATAAAGGATGGATGGATTTCCCTTAACTGTGATGTGTGGAAGGGATTAGGATAAGGAGATCCACCTATGTGTGGTGAATATTTAAGAGGATGGGGACTCCACCTTTGTGTGGTGAATATCCTTCTTGGGTTCCTTATATATCTTTTGGGGTGGCAGAATGAAGAGATGGTATAGATATTGTATTAGAAATGGTATTAAAGATTATAGCTTCTAGGAGATCCTTCTCTTGGGAAGTTGTGTGTTTGTGGCATTGGAGATAAAAGGTGGAAAATATGAAAATATATCATTTTTTTTAAATTTTGTTTTATTTGGAAGATGTTAGATAGTGGGGGAAGGTAGTATAAATTAAGTAGTGTAGATGGTACACATAAGCTATGAAGGGTTTAAAGGTGCTGCAAATGGTAAGTAATAATTACCGAAGGTTTGGAGACAGTTGGGGGTCTTTTTTCAAATATGTAGATGATGATATGTCCATGACGATAGTTGTTGCATGATAATAGTTGTTGTAGGATGATAATAAGACGATAAATAAGTCTTATTTTCATGTGCTTTCATTTTTTTCCTTGTTCTTTTCTTTATTCAACAACCTTTTTCCTTGATGGTAACTAGGTTGCCAAATTCCACGATTTAACATAGGTATATATAGGTATGTAGGTAGATAGTAGGTAGGTAGACAATAAATAAGTAGGTAGATAAATAGGTAGGTAGGACGTAGGTAAGTAGATGGTAGGTATGTAGGTAGGTAGGATATATTTTGGTAAGTAGGTAGGAAGGACATAGGTAATATGTTAGGTAAGTAGGTAAATATGTAACTTAATAAACATAACAAATAAGCTAATTAATCAAAATAAATATGGCCAATTTGACTAAACATGGCCATTCAGAATGGTTGATTTGATTAAACCATTGGCATTTTGATGGACCAATTAAAAAATTTATCCCTCTTAACTAGATGTATCACTTAACACTTGGCCACAATGGTCATTTTAATAAAGAAAATCAACCATAAGAACCATGTGTCTTTCATACCCCATGCTTTTAGTCAAAGCAAACATCCTTTTGGTTAATGCAGACACTTTAATCAAGTTGAATATTTTGAAAAGCCATGATTTGTTGTAGTTTGAAGATTCCTCCATGGGAGCTTAAACACTAAACATGTTACTATCTTTTTTTTTAATCTAAAAAATATGTTCATCACATGGTGTTACAACTACCTCGATAATAGAATTCAATCAATCAAAAATAGTCATAAGAAGAGGGATGATTTTTTTCACATCATATTTAGTAAGAATACTTATTAATTTTAGATGTGGTAGAACATGTAATTCCATGGTTTTTGTGACTTGTGCAGGGAACACATGTTCCACAAAAGAAAAACAAGAAAGAAATGCAACGCGAGGACATTGGCGCAATACTAACCTTCTTAGCCATATGTTTTCACACATTTAAAGAGGCATGTAGCCTTTGCAAGTGTACAACACAAGGTCTTTAATAATTTTTTGTTGTGTTTCATCAACATTATTATATAGGTTTATTGACCCAAAAAAAGAAGTGATTGCAAAACCAGTCACCCCAACCTTTTTCTTCCCATGTTATTGTTTGTGATATGTTTCAAAAAAACTTAGTCATTGCCCTTTCATTTAGTACAAATTTCATTTTAGCAAGCAAACGAGGATGAACATTATCAACACATGTTCTCATAGGAGTAATGCCATTAGTTTTTTCATACTTGATGAGGCCTTTTTTAACAACAAAGCTAGTTTGGTTTAAAACGTTATTAAAAACTAGTAGATGATGCACTTCAACATTTGAAAAATCAATAGATCAATATGCAAGTTGTTGTTTACAACAAATAAGTTTTAGCAAATAGAAGTTCTACTATGTGGTTTCCATAGCAAAGCTTGTTGTTCCATAGCTTGAAAATACATTTCATTAAAGGTAATTTGTAAGTCATTATCACACTACCATTGATGCACACTTTCCACATTTGAAAAGGTGTGAAATTGAAAAGGGATTGTGCTCACATAAGAGAGAACTTCATCAACTCCACTAATGTTTTCAATGACACAAATTTCGTTTTCAGCCATTGCAAAACTCCAAATAGCAAGAAAACACATTTGAACACCAAACCTTAAAATGCCACTATATTTCAAAAACACATAACAAAAATCAAAATTAAAATCCTCCAAGTTTTAGTTGAATTAATCTTCAGCCATAATGAAATAAGGAGATTTCAAAGTTTCAAATGCATGTTGAAATAAGGAGCTTCAAATAACAAAAAGACACACCTAGGCACTAAACCTTAAACTACCATTGTATTTCATGAACATGACCAAAAAGCTGAATTAGAAGTTTTAAAACATTGAATTATGTCTTTAGCCACAATGAATCAAGGAGATCTCAAAGTTTCAAATGCATAATGAAATAAAGAGTTTCAAATAGCAAAAACACTGATTTCAACACCAAATTCTAAACTGCCATGCCTCATGAACATGACGTACTCAAATGGAAAACAACAAAAATGGGTATTATGAGTAAGAACTTACTTGATTATGGTCACGGAGACTTTGGTTGAGTTGAATAGGTCCAAGATGTGCACAAGCTTTTTGTCCATAAAAAATTTTACACACCAAAACCTTAAAGCTTCATGTTTGATGAACACATAAAACAAAACAAATTTCCAATGAAAGAACAAAACAAATTTAAAGCTTCACACCTACTGCACACATACAAGCAAAAAGCCATCAAACAAATTGGAATTCAAAACTTTAACAACAAAGCAAAATGAACTTAAAACTCTAAGAAACAAAAACCAGAAATCGGAAACATTTACAAAATGTAGTTAAAAGTCGAAAGTTCAAAGGTGATGAACATATACAAAATGTAGTTGATTGTTGAAGCATGAAGTAGAACTCAACAAAAAGGTTGAAAACATTTACGTTTGATGAAAATAAAACTTGACGAATTGGTAATGGCAACAACATTGATGGTCGATTCAAGATTTTGCAAAAGCTCTCATGCAACAACAATGGAACGAAGTCAATGCAAAGCTCTCACGCAACACCAATGCCGAGAGCTAGAAGCAAAATCTATAGGTGACATTATGAGAAAATATAGGGTTTTACAATTAGGCTTACAACTGGGTTTTCCAGTTGCAATGAACACTTGCAATTCATGGTATTTATACAACTTTGAATGTTATCGGACAAGTTACAACACTTGTAGTAGACACCCTATGTTGTAAACAATATTGTATATATGGTGCAATTCACATGCAACTATATACAATTTCTCTGCAACTAATTTCCACATAAAATTCCCACACACATTCCAACGTGACAAACGAAATGCCAACATGGCATTTCATCCATTTGTCGACAAATGACGTATATTAACCTTTTGCAACTTATTTACAACTAATTTGACCAATATAATCTTTAATTATTTCATTCATCCATTTGACAAATGGATTCTAAATATCCTTATCTTTTGCAACTTATTTGTAACTATTTTATAACTAGTATGACGAATATATTCTTTAATTATTTTATTCATCCATTTGAGCAATGATTTTTGTTTCTATCCTTTGCAACTAACTTACAATTAAAGATGAAATGAAAATAAAAGATTTAGTGACTAATTTGTAATTAGGTGTTTAAATTTGGGTTTCAAAACAAATGTATGATAGTTAATTTTAATAATACTAAACAACTAAATTGCAACTTATAATGCAATTATCTAAACTTCACATAATCATTATCATGTTGTTTTAATTATAATAGATAATGTTGAATTGCATGGGACATCATTATTTACAAACACGAAATGGATTTGAAACTTTAAATACATTTACATTCCATGTTGAAAAATACATTACAAAAAATTGAAAAATGATTCTATCAAAAGATAATTTAACTATGAATCTATACATAATGCCCAAGCTATATATAAAAGAAAAAAAAAAAGTGGTTTTAAAAAAAATAAAAAATGTAAGTAAATTTGAATATTAATTAATTTTCCTAAATATTTTGGTAAAAACTCGCCAAGCCAAATTTTGGATGTCACAAAGTTGGAGGGGGGAAAAAACAAAAAAACCCTGGCTCCCATTTCTAACAATTTCATCACAGGCCACATCCACCCCCATAGGGAAAGAAGGAGAGGAGAGGGGAACGGAGAGTCCTAAACCCTAAACCCTAAAACAGCAAGCGGCCATTTCCGTGATCCATGGCCTCAGTGATCTTTGCACCATCGTCTCTCTATGGAGCTCGCCAAGCTCCTGGTGCTACCGCTCTTATCAAGAACGGCTTGCGATCATTCACCACTCCCTCGGTAGCTGTGCAGAGAAGAAGAGAAGCACCTCTCGGCCACCACTCGTGTTGTTTCTCATATCAGGTCGGTTTTCTTCTTTGCATCACTGGTTGGTTGCATCCCCTTTTTTGTGTTTCAGAGCTAAACTGAAGCAGTTCTCTTTTTCTTTTGAAAAAAAAATAAAAATTCCCACTGTGGGGTTTTGTTTTTTTTTCCCCCCAAAGAAAAAGGTAACTGTGGATTTATTTTTTCACGTCATTTTAAGAGTTGGGTGTTGGAAATGGGTTGCAGAGTCGGACAACAAGATCAATGGCCTCCAATTTGGAGAAAGTGAAGATCCAGCGCAATGGAGATGGGAAGATTGTGAGTACTCTTTCCCCTCCCTCCCCCCGAACCCATCTGTTTTTTGTTCTTAGTTTCAGCTCGGAGCTTCAGCTGATGGGATTGTTGTGATCAGAATAAAATTTTGTTTTGGGCAGGATGCATGGAAGTTATATACAGAATTTAAAGCCCTATCTGGATATGTGCATTGAAAGAATGTAACCCATTTTGGTATGTTTCACAGACATTATTGTCATAATGCAAATTCATGATTGTTCCTTGAAGAATTTCAATTTAGTCTCTGTAAGTTTAGTGATGAGGAGTTCTTTTTGGGTTGCAGGAGTTTGATGTGTATGTAGTGGGAGAAAAAGGTGCACCTGGCATAGTGGTGGTACAAGAATGGTGGGGGGTAGACTATGAAATCAAGAAGCATGCAATCAACATTGCGAGCAAAGGCTATCGGGCCCTGATCCCTGAGTATGTAAATCTCTTTTCCTCGCTGCCCATATGACAGTAGCTTCAGCTTTCAGGCAGAACAACAAAAAAGTTTAACCCCACTTAGATGATTTGGTTTTGACCTCTCTATAAGAATTCAGCCCAAACATAGAGATTTCTAGCATTAAGATGATATTTGTCCTTTGCTGTCCTTCTAGGAATTGTATCTTATGTTCTATGCAAGGAGCGTTCTCTTGCTCAGTTCCAAGACCTCATCAGCTAAGGATTCAGCCTGATCAAATGTCTTGTCAAGGTCTCAGCTGCATTTTCTTTTCTTTTCTATCAATCTGAACGAATATATGATACCACAAGCCCTTCAGACTTTGTGTGTGGTTGGTCAAGGGGCTGAAAAGTATGGTTTCTGGAAGGTGTTGTGACAGAAACTCAGCAAGTTGGTCAGTGTCTGACATTAAGCTTCAACCACTGCCGGGAGCTGATGAAGTCAGTGGGCATGTTATAGACAGTAGCTGGTTTAGGGTTTAGACATGTTTATTAATTTTCTCTAGAGTTTTACTGTCTGAGATTGAAGATAGATATGGTTCTGTTTAAGAGATGTATGACTTTTAGCAATCTCCCAGGGTACCTCTGAATCAAAAACTGACATAGACATGGGACAGTTTGTATCGGGGAAAGGTGGGACTGGAAGTGGCAGAGGCACAACACTTACTGGAGGGCCTGGATTGGCCTGGAGCTGTGGCTGACATAGCTGCATCCGCCAAGTGGCTGAAAGACCAAGGCTCATCTAAGGTAATCAGACATGCTGAAATTCAAGACAGATTAAGGACCTATGTTACAGGTCGAAGTTCCAAGTTTGCAAAAGGACCAAGTTGATGTCAGACCTGCACCTAGCTACCGTACTGAGTAGAGTAAAATTTAGAAGGAATCAGTGCTACTTTACATTTTCCAAGTGTCACAAACAAATGGTTTGTTTTACACAATGTTTCTCATAAGAAGCACACAAAGGGTATGCCATGTTGTGCTTGACCTATGTCTCATATGGTTCTTGTGCAGTGCTAGTTTTTGATAGGGTGGGTACTCTATATACACCAGCTTGTTTGTTTTCAAAAATGATCTGTGTGGTGACAGGTGGGAGTGACAGGTTTCTGCATGGGTGGAGCGCTGACCATTGCAAGTGCAGTGCGAGTTCCAGGAATTGATGCAGTTGTTGCTTTCTATGGAACTCCACCTCCTCAGCTTGCAGATCCAGTTGAGGCCAAAGTTCCAGTGCAAGCCCATTTTGGTGAAAATGACACCATGAAGGGCTTATCAGACAAAGAAGTAAGTTTTCTTTTCCCTCTTAATACCCAGGAAGGCAGTCAGGAAATGAGCCCTAGAAGAAGGCTGATTCTTTCAAATTACAGGGCCTTTTAAGAAATAGATTGCAGAGTTGGAATATGGTCACAAGGCTTAAACCCATCATGATTATTCGGGATCCTTTTGAAAGGTTTGTCCAATCTTGCAAAGTGTGACTCTGACTTGAAAAAAGCTCAACGCTAAGCTGCATCCAAGCTTATAAATGGCCTCCAAGCTGAAATCTTTCACTACTGTACATTGAGATGGTGAATGCAAGCATTGTAAGTTCTCATTTGAGCCTGCTACATCTCAAGCAGATCTTGGTAGAATCTGATGGACCCATTACAGGGAGTGTGCATGGATAGTTTTTGACCAACACATATGTAGACCTGGATC
>Ga0116227_10006656_pt1 | contig 23232 bp, 21 predicted proteins | sample S1TSphgellanicum_FD_89693 | JGI IMG/M metagenome (GOLD analysis project Ga0116227, IMG submission 89693) | Host-associated microbial communities from peat moss isolated from Minnesota, USA - S1T2_Fb - Sphagnum magellanicum MG | ecosystem: Host-associated > Plants > Peat moss > Unclassified...
ATACTGGGCAAATATGAAAATAAAAGTCAGAGAGCTCTTGCCCAAAGTAAAAACTTTTGCGGAGGCTTTAGACAGAACTGTCCTATCAATGTAAATTTAAATGACTATACCTCTCGTGGATCGATCGGGAAATATGCAGCTCGACTTTAACGAATGCGACATAATGGAAATGGAAGATACACAAGTTATAAGATGGGGGAATCGTTGGCATTCGATAAAATATAAAAAAGAGGGATCCTATTTAAAAGTATTCGTTTGCCCGGATATCGCTCTTAAAACTCTAAAGAATACGTCCTCTACCGAGTTAAAAGAAGCATTCAAAGAATCGGAAAGAACCGGGAAAATCTTAAACAGAGTTAATCCGAAAAGTGATGCCGCAGGAATCCAAGAAAAACCGATTTCCCCTTTATCGTGGAGAACATTTACAGTTTACGAAACTAAGGAAGGTGTCCTCCGAAAAAAAGACGTAAAAACCCCGATTCAAGTTGAGAGAGCTTTTATTTCGGACTGTCATCCCCAATCGATAACCATTCCCCCCGAAGAAATCCCCTGGGTTACAGCGTGCTTGATACAAGGGTCCAAAGCATTGATCCAAAACGATGTTTATCACCTGGATACAAAGCCGGAAAATATGGCTTATTTCGGAGACGGAGATGCGCGGCATTTCGATATTGGAGGATCAAAAGATTTGCGAAGCGAGTCTTGGCGTAAGGAATTCTTTACTTTCACGAAAGAATACCTTTTTCGGGAAGAGCGTCAAAACATCAAATATTGGACCGATCTCGAACAAGCAAAACAAAAACTGACCGCCGTTCACATATTCCAACCGGGAATCTCTTTCTACGAGATGGAAACAAAGCAAAGACCTTATCACAAAAGCGTGGCCGGTTATCTTTCTCCGGTACTAGCCTCCTCTCAAAACGACCTTATACGAAAATTAAGAAAAGCCGGCGTTTACACGGAAGCTCAAGCAAGCACGATAGCAAAAATGCTATCGATTAATCCGTCGAACAGGCCGTCTCTCGTAGAGATTGAAGAGGTCTTCCCCTATTCTCGTTTCAAAGCTCGGAATCGAACGCCCCCGTTCGACGAACTCTCGGAGCCGATACTCGCTCCGAGTCGTGTAAAAAAAACGAATCCCGTTTGACTTTAAACGCCCGTTCCCGGCAATACTGTACGAATGTGCATCTTTTAAAGCGGGAGAAAAGTATGAAAAGCTCGGTCATGCAAGCGGAGAGTACCGAATGGATCCTATCCGGATCGTATGAAGATATTCTATACCATAAAAGCGAAGGTATCGCAAAAATCACAATCAACAGACCCGAAGTAAGAAACGCGTTTCGTCCTCTCACCGTCAAAGAGATGTCTCATGCTCTTGAAGATGCAAGAGAAGACTCGACAATCGGAGTGATTATCTTAACCGGTCAAGGCAAGGATGCTTTTTGCTCGGGCGGAGACCAGAGAATTCGAAAAGAAGCGGGCTATGGAGATCTGCAAGGAGTCCAAAGACTTAACGTTCTTGATTTCCAAAGACAAATTAGAAATTGTCCAAAACCGGTAATCGCCATGGTTGCAGGGTATGCGATCGGCGGGGGGCACGTACTGCACGTGGTCTGCGACCTTACAATCGCAGCCGACAATGCAATTTTCGGACAAACCGGACCGAAAGTGGGATCTTTTGACGGCGGATTCGGAGCGAGTTACTTAGCAAGACTTGTCGGGCAGAAGAAAGCGAGAGAAATTTGGTATCTATGCAGACGCTACTCGGCCGCGGAAGCGCTTGAAATGGGCCTTGTCAATATTGTCGTTCCTTACGAAGAACTCGAAGCGGTTACGGTGCAGTGGTGCAGAGAAATCCTGCAACACTCCCCTCTAGCGCTTCGTTGTTTAAAATCCGCTTTAAACGCCGACTGCGACGGACAAACCGGACTGCAAGAGCTCGCGGGGAATGCAACACTTCTCTATTACATGACGGAAGAAGCTCAAGAAGGGCATAAAGCCTTCTTGGAAAGAAGAGCCCCCGATTTTACAAAATTCCCGAAAAGGCCCTAATATGCATCCCCTACGTATTTGGATCTCGGCATCCAGACCGAAAACTTTATTTGCAGGAGCAAGTCCCGTAATTCTTGGTTCTGCCATGGCTTTTGCGAAGGGGGAATTTAGCGGGATTACCTTTTTCTTTACTTTGACCACCGCTCTCGGGATACAAATCAGCACTAATTTCGTAAATGATTACTGCGATTTTTTGAAGGGAGCGGATACAAACGGCAGAAAAGGACCGCTTAGAGTCACTCAAGCAGGCCTTGTTTCTTTACAAACGATGAAAAAGGCGATTGTACTCTCTATGCTACTTACGGTAGCTGCCGGGCTATGCCTTGTGTTTCCCGGAGGGCCTCTCATCGCTTTTTTACTTGTTTTAGCCCTCGCCCTTGCAGTTTTATATACCGCGGGACCCTATCCTCTGGCTTATCTCGGCCTCGGGGATCTTTTCGTTTTTTGTTTTTTCGGACCGGTAGCAGTGCTCGGAACATATTTCCTCCAAACCAAGACCCTATCTTTCGAACCTCTCTTTGCAGGAATCGGAACGGGGGCTTTATCAACCGCTATCCTTACAGTCAACAATCTTCGAGATGTCGAGGAGGATGCGGCGGCGCATAAAAAAACGGTTGCCGTCAGATTCGGAAATACGTTTGCCAAAATCGAATATGTCGTTTGTCTGCTTATTGCAGCGGCCACTCCCCTGTTTTTTATAAAAACCCGGCCTCTGATAAGCCTTTCCCTTCTCTTTCTCGTTCCCGGGTTTTTTTGCATAAAAAAAGTCTTCAACTACGGAGATCCGAAAGAACTCAATAAAATCCTGGCGGGAACGGGCCTTCTTCTCATGATCTATACGCTATTTTTCACTTTAGGCCTGCTTTTCTGATGCCCTCTTGGTTCTTTGATGCTTTTTCAATCCATCGAGACTCCGGCAGCCGGGTTGCAATCCTTGGCGCCGAAGCGAACATAACCTACGGTCAACTTGCAGATACAATAGAAGAAAAAAGGCAGGAGCTTCGAAAACTCGGGATTATCCGAGGTGCAGCAAGGGTCGCCTTTACGGCAGAGAGCACTTTAAGCTCGATTATCGTATTCTTTGCTCTTTTAAGTCTTGAAGCTTCCCCTTGTCCCTTAAGCATACGTCTGCCTAAAGACTCCGTTTTGGATCTTTGCAGGAAAAAAGGTATCTCTTTTCTTTTGAATCCCGAAACGAACTCTTTGGAGAGGCTTTGTTCAAACGTGTATGAGGACTCTTCGATTTTTCTCTTCACGTCGGGAAGTACGGGCACGCCGAAACTTGCCTCTCTGCGATTCTCCAACTTTCTTGAAAATGCGTTGGGCTCCGTGAAGCCTCTCGAGCTTAATCCCGAAAGCAGATGGCTTCTTTCCGTTCCCCTTTTTCACGTGAGCGGCCTTAGCATCCTTTTCAGATCTTTTTTAGCCGGAAGCACCGTTTTGCTCGGGTCGTTAAGCTCTCCGATCTTGGAAAGCGCTACTCACGTCTCCTTCGTTCCCACCCAACTGATAAGACTTTTGGCACAAAAGACACCCCTTCCTTCTCTCAGGTGTCTTCTTTTGGGAGGGGCACCGATCCACGAATCCCTCCTAGAGAAGGCTCTTATCGAAGGGTTGCCGATCAAAACCACCTACGGCCTTACGGAAACGGCTTCCATGCTAACCCTTTCATCGGATGATTTAACAATCCCTCACTTGGGAAAAACCCTTCCCGGGAGAGAACTGAAAATCGGAGAGGATGGAGAAATTTTGGTAAAAGGAACCACTCTGTTCTCGGGGTATGCGGACGGATTGGCTCTTTCAAGCCCGAAAGTCGAAGGAGATCTGTTCCCGACGGGAGATCTCGGTATTGTAACCCCGGAGGGCAACCTCGTATATAAAGGAAGAAAAGATAACCTCTTCATCTCCGGAGGAGAAAATATCTACCCGGAAGAGATTGAAAAAGCGCTCTCCTCACTCCCGGGAGTTTTAGCTTCCGTCGTCGTTCCGGCCGACGACCCGGAATTTGGTCAAAGGCCCGTCGCTTTCGTTGAAATGCAAAACGGCTCCGTTTCGGAATCGGAACTGCGGGAAAAACTCTCCTCTCAAATTCCGAAATTTTGCATCCCGACTCGGTTTTTCCCCTTCCCCGAAGGGGTTGAAAAAGACCTTAAAATAAAAAGAAACTTCTTTAAGCAGCTAGCAAGCCAAATTAAATCGTATTGAATATAATTTATTTTTAAATTAATTTATAGATATGAATATAATATAGGCGGTTTTATGCGTTCGAAATTAATTGCGGGTATTTGCGCCTTAACAATCCTTTTCCCTTTTCAAGGCTATCCGGACAATCCCCCCCTTTCAAACAATACCCTACCCTCTCCTCAGATACTGTCCAATGCTCTTTTTAAAATAGGAGTGTCTACGGGCGACATCGGAGAGCTTTTTATGTCGGGCAACCCTCCTCCTCCCCTGATGAAGACATTCAATTCCTATGCAAACGATTCTAATTCTTTTAAATTTCAATCTCTTACGTTCTCGGAAAGAAATGCTTTAATTATTTTTGCTTTTAAACTTCAAGCGAAAGGAGCTCTTTCCGAGACAACCTTACACACTTTGATGACAAATGAAAAAGTCAGGGCCGGTATGCCCAAAGCGCATATCAAAGAGGTCTATGACTTAAACAAAATCATTACGGAAAACCCGAACTACGTTCTCTCTCCCCAAGGAGCGGTCATTATAGGGGATGCCGCAGGATATATTAACGATCAACCGTTTGCTTTTGCCGACATTTTGGGAGCTTTTGTAAAACCCGTCTTGGAACAAGACCCGCACGCGATCGCCCTTACTACGGCTACCGAAGACATTTTGATCAAAGCCGCCCAAACGGTTACAGGTTTGTCGGGAGCCCAAATAGATCATTTACAGGAGCTTGGCAATCAATATGGAGCCACGAGCGAATTTGCAAACACTCCTTCCAATGTAAACGACCTAACTCAATTGACGGAAACCGCTTATTATCCGAACGGAGCAAACCTTCTGTTACCGTTCTTCGGAGCAGATACTCTTATCTACGCTTCGAAAATCCACTACGCCTATCCCTCTGCTTTTAATCAAGCGGCGATAGATCGATACCGAACCGTGATCGCTCGAGATCCCGCCGTCCAAACGTACTACAGAAACGGGATTGCTCCGAGATACAATGCCAACCGGGAAGAAAATCGAGCAAGCTTTGCAAGAAGAACGGATGTTCGAGACCAAAGAGCGACGGACGGAGAAAGGCAGAATAGATAATCGCAAATAAAGAAGTCCTACTTTAACAAATTAATCAACTCCTCCGGAACGATTGAAGATTTATTCTCCCCTTTTCGCACGAAGGCGTGTACAAGAGTAACTTTCCCGACGGGGCGATCCGTTAAAATATTTTTTATTTCGGATACGACCGTTACCGAGCGAGTGCCGGCCGAGGCGCTTGTAACGGAAATCAAAACCTCGTCGCTAATTCTTAAGGGGGATGTGTAATCCGCCTCGGCATGAACTATAGGCATCAGATAACCCTTTTGGAATAAGTCGATAAGGCTGCTTTTTTTGCTTTCCAATAAAAGCTCGAACGCTTCCGCAGCATAGTTGAACAGCGCACCGAAATAAATACTTCCGGTTGCATCGAGATCCTTTAAAAACACCCTTCTTCGATAGGTAAACATACCGCTCCTTTTTTGCTTTACGGAATACTCTCTTGAAATCGGTTAAAAATAAAGAAAATAGATTGTCTATTAAATTTTTTACAGACCGATTTATTTCAACTTTCCCGGATTCCAAAAATATAAAAAGAACAGGTGTAAGCATCTTATAAAAAGCTACTTATTACTTTCCTATTTGATTCGTTGTATAAAAAATCAAGCTCTCTTATAATCCAGTCCTTATCACACCGTTTGAGGATAACTAAAATGACCCAAATTATCTCAACATTTTCTCGTCCGGATCCGTTTTCCCCCATTGAAGAACAGGTAACTTCCCTTCTGCTCGCGGGGCAAATCGAACTCGCGAAAAAACACTTAGATAAAGGTCTGGAGTATTTCCAAGAAGCATCCATCCTTAAACCCGAAGATGAAAAGTTATATTTTGAACAAGCCTCCTCTCTCTTGGACTTCGGAACCGAAGAGCGGGACGAAAAAGCTCTTCTGGCAGCAAATAAAAAATTTAAACTTGTCACATTTTTGAATCGATCTCATTTTCAAGCTTGGTATTTCTGGGGTCTCTCTCTATCGAACTTAGGGGAGATGCATCAAAAATATCATTACTTTCCCGAAGCTGAAGAAAAACTTTCAAAAGCTCTCGAGATATCTCGAGACATCGACAAAGAAACTCTTTCCGATCTCTACGCGGAGTATGCGAAAGTAAAAGCCAATATTGCAAAGCATTCCAAAGAAGCTTACGACTGGCGTCTTTGCATCGATGCGTATGAAAAAGCGGTCAAGGCGTTCCCCGTCGGAAGATCCGACTTTTGGAACGGCTTCGGAAACGCTTGCCTGGAGCTTTCTAATTTTTTTGCCGATCTGAAGCTGTGTCTGCAAGCTATCGATTGTTATAAATGCGCGCTTTCCCACAATCCGAACGATCTCACCGGCTGGAAAAATCTTTCGATTGCGATGGAATCTCTTTATAAACAAACTCACGACGAAGAGCATTTTTCTCAAACTTGTCAGTGTTTCGATGCATCTTTAAGATTGGCGCCGGAAGATTTTGATACCCATTCCCGTATGGCACTTTTTCTTGTAAGAGCTGCCGGTTTGAGCCTCGAACTGAAAAAGCTGCTTCTTGCAGTAGAAAAGTGCCAAGAAGTGACAACTCTTGAAACAAAACTAAACCTTCCCCCCTCCCCCCTTCTTTTATCCGCTTTCGGCCTCGCCCTTTCTCTTAAGGGAGAATTAACCGAAAGTATAGAACTAATCCACGAGGGACAAAACAAAATCGCCGCTGCCCTGGAAATCGACGGAAATATTCCCTTCGCTTGGAAGTGTTTCGGGGAAAGTTGTATTGTTTCCGGCAAGTATTTTGACGAACAAGATTATTACTATCAAGCGATCGAAAAATTCCAGACGGGGCTTTCAATCGACAGGACCGGCGACGAGCTCTGGATGGGTATCGGAACCTGTTACACTCTGATCGGAACGCTGACGGAAGATGTTGAAACGCTAAAAAAATCTCTATATTTTTACGAAAAAGCTCTCGATCTGAATCCTTATGCAAGTCACTATTATTTTGCAAAAGCACATTGCCTTTCCAAAATCGGAGAGTTTTTACAGGAAGAAGGCTGGATCGAGTCTTCAATCCAATGCTTTGAAAAAGCCCTGCAACTTCAGAAAAATGCGATCTACGCGCATCCCGGCTGGCTTTTTGAATACGCGAAAACCTTAGATCTGTACGCCGATTTCTTCGAAGAGGAAAGTCATTATCACAAAGCGATCGAAATTTTCTTACATGTACTTGTGATCAACCCCGATTTCCCTCAAATACATTACAGACTCGCTCTCGTTTATTCCCATCTCGCCGAACTCCTGCAGGAAAGTCAGAATTTTTACAGAGCCGTGCATTTCTTCAAACTTGCTCTAAAAAGAGATGAAAACAACGATCAAATCTTGGTAGACCTTGCAGTCACTTTGATGAATATCGCCCAGCACACCGGCGACTCGGGAGAAATCGAATCTTGTTATCTCGAAGCCGAAAAGAAATTAACTTTTGCCGCCCAAGAAGGCAACTTACAATCTTATTATCAGCTCGCGTGTTTGTTCTCCTTGAAAAATGAAACCGAAAAATCACTTTCTTTCCTTAAGAGAGCGGATTCTTTCAACGCTCTTCCTTCCATAGAAGACCTCCTTGAAGACGAGTGGCTCGATCATGTACGATGCCTTTCCGCTTTTAAAGAATTTCTTCTTTACCTGGAAACAAAGGCTAGTTTACAAGAAGGCTTGTAAACTCCCTTTTTTCTTTTTAGATTTTTATTCTTCCATCCGGTAAGATTTCTTATTTACAATAATTCTTTTTTAAGGACTCTCCTCCCTATGGATAAACGATCTATTATTTTTATAATTGCACTCAGCGCCGGTTTGTTTTTTGTTAACAGATGGTTTGATTCGAAAAATCCGAAACCCATCCCTCCGAAAATAGCCTCAACCGTCCTTGTAAACCCCGAAGCCGATCTTTCCGCGCCGATAAACTTACCCCCCGATTCTCCGGAAGACTTATACGTTCTCGAAAATGAATACGAGCAAGTTGTTTTCTCCAATATAGGCGGATCGATTTCCGAAATCAATTTAACGCTTAAATCGGAGCAAAACCCAAATAGCCTCGTTCTTCCTATCGGGTTTGATAAAACGATGGCCGAAAAATACCCTTTTAACGATCACTTTCCCGTTCGATCTTTTTGGAGCATGAAAAACGGACAACTCGCAAAAATGCCCTCGGGATCTACGGGCGGATATTACCCTCTTCTCAGAAGACCCGTTTTCGGAGAAAAAGGGGAAATCCTCCACCCCCTTTCCCCGAGATATTTTGCTTTCAACGTGCTCTCCGACGAAGAAACTTTATATAACAAACCGTATAAAGTAACTCGTTTCGAAAAAAATGTAATCGAGTTTTCCTACTCCGACTCCTATAGAAAAATAACGAAAACTTACACGCTTTTGGAAGGTAAAACTCCTTACTGTCTCGAACTCCGGATAAACGTGGAAGGAGACGGCAGGGGTCTTTGGCTAACAACCGGAGTTCCCGATGTTGAACTTATTTCAGGTAACTTTTCTCCCGGATTGAAATATCTGGTACAAAAAGGGCAAAAACCCGCGGTGGAATCTCTTTCCCTTCCGAAGACGCTTACGGGGTATTCTTCCATCAATCCAACCTGGCTTAGCAATTCCAACGGTTTCTTAGGACTCATCATCCAGCCGCTCTCGGAAATGTCTTCCGGTTTCAAGGCGGGAATGATCGACGGAACTCTGGCTCCCACAAGACTCTCCGTGATCGATCAAGAGTACGATCTTTATTCTGTCGATAAATACCCCGGATATGAGTTCTTAATCCCTCTTAAAACGTCAAACGGGGTCCCGTTCAAGACCCGTTTCTTTTCAGGACCCTACCAAGACACCCTGCTCGACAATCTCGATACCGCTTTTGCGGAAACGGGCACAAACCCCCGTTTTAATCTGGCAATGAGTTTTCAAGGCTGGTTTACCTTCATTTCGGAGCCTTTCGGGAAATTCCTCTTTCTTCTGATGAAGTTCTTTTACCAAATTACGCACTCTTGGGGCTTTTCGATTATCTTGCTCACGGTTGCTTTGAGGGTGATGCTGTACCCGCTTAACGGCTGGTCCATCAAGTCCTCCATTAGAATGCAGCAAATTGCGCCTCAAGTTACCGCTATTCAGGAAAAATACAAGAAAGACCCCAAAAGAGCTCAAATGGAAGTTCTTTCTCTGTACAGAGAGAAAAAAGTAAACCCGATTACCGGATGCCTTCCCATCCTGATCCAGATCCCCTTCTTGATCGGTATGTTTGATTTGCTTAAGTCCGTTTTCGAACTGAGGGGCGCAGGTTTCATTCCGGGATGGATCCCGAATTTGACAGCTCCCGACGTGATTTTCTCCTGGAATTACCCGATCTTTTTCTTCGGTAACGATCTCCACCTCTTGCCTTTCTTACTTGCGGCAGTGATGTATATCCAACAGAAAATGTCTTCTCAGGCTCCCAAAGATCCGAAGTTGATGACGGATACGCAAAAACAACAGAAAATGATGGGAACGGTCATGACCTTGGTTTTCACGGTTATGTTTTATAACTTCCCGTCCGGTTTGAACATATACTGGCTCTCTTCGATGGCTCTCGGTATCGTTCAGCAAGTTTGGACTAATAAAGGAATGAAAACTACGGTGCTGAAAAGAAAAACATAACAAAAGTCATGAATTACCATGCAAGCTTGGGAACTGTTTTTACATAAACTGGAAGAAGATCTCGGGGAAGAAACCGTCAAACAATGGCTTCGTCCCCTAAAGATCATACACTTTGATGCCGGTAATTTATATTTGGAAGCCGACAGTTCTTTTCAGGTAGATTGGTTCGAAGAGCATGTAAGAGCGACGGCAAAGCAAAAATTCATTAACAACAATTTTCGCCCGATTAAAATCCACTTAACTTGTACGACCCATAAACCTCCGGAAGAAAAAGGCGACAACCGCGATTTTCCTTCTTCCCCTCCTCCCGTTCTCACAAAAGACCCCCTTTTACCGGAATACAAAAAAAGCGAATTCATCTTTAACGAATCCAATCAGATTTTGGCTAAGTTACTTTCCGAGACGGGCTCTTCTTCGGAAATTTTATTCAATCCGATCTTTTTGTACGGCGGCCCCTGCTCCGGAAAAACGCATCTTTTACAAGCCTTTGCACACGAATTGCAAAAAAAAAATAACAAAGTCCTTTACCTCAGATTGGAGACGTTTACCGAAAACTTAGTAAGAGCGATTCGAAACGGAAACATGCTCGATTTCAGAAAAGTCTACCGAAATATCGATGTCCTGATCGTCGACGACGTGCAACAACTGGGCAAGAAAACGGCTACTCAAGAAGAGTTTTTTCACACTTTTAACACCCTTCACAATCAAAACAAACAAATTATTCTCAGCGCAAACGTAGCACCGGGATCTTTGCAGTATGTAGAACCCAGATTGATCAGTCGTTTTGAATGGGGACTTTCCCTCCCGATTGCAAAACTCGAGAAAAATGATCTTCTGCTTATGACCGAAAGTAAATGTAGACAAATGGGCCTTTCGGTCACGGAACCTGCCAGAAGATTTATTGTGGAAAGCTTCTCAAACAATCCCAAATCGATCCAAAAAGCCCTCCAGGCCCTCTACCTGAGAGCATCTTCCTACAACCGCTCTCTCAGCCCCGCTAAAATTCAAATAATCTTAAAAGATCTTCTGGACAAAGAATCGGAAGAAAGCCTTTCTCCCGAAAAAATCGTAACTCACGTGGCGGATTTTTACGGACTCAATACAAAAGATATCATGAGTAAGTCTCAGACTCAGGAATGCACGACCCCGAGACAGCTTGCAATGTTCTTATGCAGAAGTTTATTAAAAATGCCTTTCACCAAAATAGGGGACCATTTCGGAAGAGATCATTCAACCGTAATAGCAAGCGTAAAGATAACGGAAGAAAAGATACAGGCTCGCGACAAAGAGCTGATACCTGCGCTCGCCGCAATCGAACAGAAAGTTCAATGAACTCGCCCAACTTATAGGTAAGCGAGTTCATTGAGCGAACACTAGATTTTTAAAAAACGCTCTCCGCCGGGTCTTATATTCATGTTCATTCCTCCGGGAGCCGCCCCGGTTTTTGAGGAATTGTCGGATTCTCTACCTTCCAGGATATTTTTCGCCTTCGCTCTCCACTTCTCCACCGCTTCAACAAATAGAGGAGCAAATCTTCTCAAAGATGCCGTGTCGGTACCGACACCCATCTCCAAAACGCAGTGCATCAAAATAAGTTCTTCGGGTACCGCAACCCCGATTCCCCCGCCTGCCATCTGGCCGCCGAGCATCGATCCCTCGAGGAGCGCTTCATACAAACGAAGACGTGTTTTGTCATCTTTGGGAAGACCGTCCAAAATAGGAGAGTATAGGTATAAACGATCCGAATTCGGCTCGTAAGTAAGGTGTAAAGAAAAAGTATTATCTATACCTAAAATACACGTGTGGTTCTCGTCGAATACAAGCTCCAAATTGAGCTCTTTGGCAAATTCTTTAAGATTTGCCTTCGCATTTTCCAATGTCATGGATACATCCTCCTGAGTGCGTTAGTTTTCTTCCTTCCTTACAAATCATGGGTAAGTACGGGATCTACATGATAGGGTAGTCTAACTTGTAAAAAATAGCAATCCGGATTTTTTTCATTTTTGTATCAACCGACCAAAAAAACAAATAAACGTTGCGAAATATTTTTTTTCATTTCTATAGTTAAGATTTTACATGGAGAATCAAATGAAGCCTTTACCCGGAACCGCAACACCTCTCGGAACCGCGATATCCGACAAAGGGGTTAACTTTGCCGTCTTTTCCGAGTCCGAAGGCCTTTCTCTGCTTATTTTTCATACGGGAGCGACAAAACCGTTTTTAACCTTTACGCTCGATCCCGCCGTTAATAAAACGGAGCGGATTTGGCACGTCTTCATCCCGGACCTTGATCCCCCTTTTGAATACGGGTATAAAGCAATCTATAAGGATACTACCTTTGAAGTACACGACCCTTACGCCAAAGGGCTGTCTTCTTCAACAACCTGGGGATCGGAAGAACACTACAACCCCAAAGGGAGATGTTTCATTCCCTCTCCGTTTGATTGGGAAGGAATCGAAAAGCCGAAGACCCCTTTTAAAGATTGGGTCATTTATGAAATGCATGTAAGAGGCTTCACGAAAGATGCCTCCTGCGAAGTTCTCGAAAAGGGAACTTTTTTGGGAATGATCCATAAAATACCCCATCTTGTATCTCTCGGAGTCAATGCCGTCGAGCTTTTACCCATTTTCGAATTCAACGAAAGGGAAAGTAAAAAACACACACAAATGGAGAATTTTTGGGGCTATTCAACGGTGAATTTTTTCTGTCCGATGCAACGCTATGCTTTCGGAGAAAACCCGGAAGATCCCTCTTCGGAACTGAAAACTCTCGTAAAGGAGCTCCACAGGAACGGGATTGCCGTCATTTTGGACGTCGTGTACAACCACACGGCCGAAGGGGATAATGACGGCCCCGTCCTCTCTTTTAAAGGCCTTGGAAGGAGTTCTTACTATCTGATCGATTCCGGAGGGAATTATCTAAATTTTACCGGGACGGGAAACACGGTCAATGCAAACCACCCGATTACGAAACAATTAATTGTGGATTCGCTGTCTTATTTTGCGGAAGAAATGCAAATTGACGGATTTCGTTTCGATCTCGCTTCAATACTTACAAGAGGTGAAAACGGGGAAGTATTGGCTGATCCCCCCGTTTTGGAAGAGATCGATAAAGCCCCCGCTCTAAAAGATACGGTATTGATTGCGGAAGCTTGGGATGCTGCAGGTTTATATCAGGTAGGTTCTTTCCCCGGAAAAAGATGGGCGGAATGGAACGGGAGATACAGAGATATCGTGCGCAAATTCATCAAGGGAACAGACGGTCAAGTCCAAGACTTCATGCAAGCGTTATGCGGATCCGATCAACTCTACAGGGGAAACTCCCCTTTGAAGAGTGTTAATTTTATAACCGCGCACGACGGATTCACCTTGTACGATCTGGTCTCCTATCAGAAAAAACACAATGAAGCAAATAAAGAAAACAATCAGGACGGCGCAAACGACAATGAAAGCTGGAATTGCGGAACCGAAGGAGAAACCTCTGATAAAACAATTAATTTTCTCAGAATGCGCCAAATGAAAAATTTCCAAACGGCTCTTTTCCTATCCCTAGGCATTCCCATGATCTTGTCGGGGGATGAATACGCTCATACTAAAAACGGAAATAACAACACGTACTGCCAAGACAACACGCTCAACTATTTTCTCTGGGATAAACTCGAAGAACAACGGGAACTTCTCTCGTTCACCAAAAACCTGATCCTGTTCAGGAAGGAAAAAAGCGATCTTTTCTGCAGGGACTCCTTCCTTTCCGAGAAAGATATCGAATGGCTGCAAATCGACTTTTCTCCCTCAAGTCGTTTCGTCGGATATATTCTTAAAGACAAACAAAAAGGAAAACACTGCTTAATCGCCTTTAACGCCTCGGAATCGATCCGTAACTTTACAATACCGAACTCCTCTTCTTGGAGCAGAGTCGTGGATACGGCTCTTTCATATCCTACGGATTTTATCACGGACCCTGAAAAACGCCCGCGACTTTTAGACACTTATCTTATGGGGCCGAGATCGGCTATCATAGCGGAAGCAATTCTTACCTGACAAGAATTAGGCCGTTTTGATATGTTAAGGCTTTAAACAAGGATCTCTCATGAGAAAGCATTTTTTATTCCCCGTTTTTTGTTTAAGTGCTCTTGTGTCCGGATGTCAAAAAGACACTGCAAGCACCTCTGCAATCTCGGAATCTCGACTTACAAAACCTGCCGTGGCAGTCGTGCCTTTGATCGATAACAGTCAAAGCTCCCTCGACTGGAATGTTTCGGAAGAGATTACTTACACACTCTGCAACAGTCTCGATCATAAGAAAATATTCGACCTCGCACTCCCAAGCAGAATACGAGCGCAAACAAAGCGCATGAAAGGGAAAAACAATCCTTTCGGGAACGATATAAATTGGGTTAAAGAAGTATTTGCCGAAGAAGATTTTGTTGTTTTTCTCGAACTCATCGAACATAGCGAAACTCCGAAAGGCGAAATGAAAGCCGCTTCAATGCTTCCCGCCGAACTCAAACTCGCCGTCAGAATGAGAATAGTTGACAATAGAGGCTCTCTCCCTAAAGTCACCTTACAAGAAATTTTGGAAGATTCCCATTTTATTCCGAAGCAGTTTAACAAGTACAACTTTACTCAGTGTTCTTGGGACAGCGAAGAATTCGGACTTTCTCCGACGGGTATGGCTCATACCCAAATGATCAAAGAACTAAAAGACAGAATTGAAGCCTATATTCTCATCGCTAAGGATCGCAAGTAAGTGTCCCCGGGCGGAGAATACGCGGGGACAATTCTAACCCTATCGGGAGCGGGTCTTGCGACCAACCTGATAGGGTATAAGCTCGGCTTCTACAAACTCCCCGAAACTCCGAGATCTTCCCCGTATTTTCGTTTTTCCGACGTACTCGGTTCCTTTCTTATCTATTTCGCAACTTTCCTCCCTTTTTCCTACCTTTTATTTCGGATGATTCCTTTTTTCTTTCCTTCCTGTAGTCAGGTAACGGCTTTCGGAATCGTTAGAATCTCGGCGCCTTTGCTATGTTTTTTTTTCTTTGGAAGTTTTTGCATTTTAGAAACAAAACAAGCCTTCGACTTTTACTAAAAGACCCCCTTTCTGCAAAGCCCTCTTGGTTGTTTCAAGATTTTCTGCTGGGCATTTCCGCCTGGCCGCTCGCAGCTCCCGCAGCTTTGCTTATAGGGCAGCTGTGCGATCTTTTCGTGTATCTTTTTTCGGGAATCCGGGTCTACGAACAAGTCGCTGTCCATGAACTAAAAGCCGCTTTCGAGTCCCCCGTTTTACTCGTTTCGACTCTGCTGTCGATTCTCGTATTCGCCCCTCTCGTAGAAGAGTTTTTATTTCGAGGTCTTCTGCAAACTTGGTTGAAAGGCTGCGTCGGAAGAAAAAAAGCCATAATCATAACGGCACTTTGTTTTGCCTCCATTCATTTCTCGACTCTGCAAGGAATCGGTAATATCTCCTTGCTTCTCTCTCTTTTTATCTTGGGATGCTTTCTCGGGTTCGTATACGAAAGACAGGGCTCTTTGCTCTCTTCCGTGGCCTTGCATATGCTATTTAACGGGATTAGCACCCTGCAAATCTTAAGTTAGAGCGCGTTAGAACAGCTAAAAGCATCGTTAAAAAAAATCACACCACTCTCGTTAAAATCATTTAAACCGACATCGGCAACAAAATAAGTTATGTAATTTATTTCTGAGACCCTCTAAAATACTCATAATTTAAATTTTCATAACGAAAGGAATAAATATGAAAAAAGACAACGCAATTTCAATCACATCAAAAGTAATATTTTTAAAAGAAGCATGCTTAAAAGAGCACACCCTCCCAGCAAGTGCTACCGGGATTATCTTAGATGACGATATCCATTTTACTATGCCGGGCTGCTCCGAGGTGATATACGGTAATATTTTGAATCGAATCTATATTGAGAGCTCTAAGGGGAATTTTTATGTTTGGTTTAAGGAATATGGCAAAATTTGCCCTATTTCTCCCAACGAAATCATACCAATGTATTTGCCGATGAACTGAGAACATCCCCTGAATTTTGGGCCAGTCTTCAAACGGATCTTTATAGGGGGAAGCTAAGCAAAAGCATAATAAAATCCCCCCTATTAAGCTTTCCGGAGGGAGAAGAAAAGTTAAAGCATGTAAATAAATTATTTACCCTGCGTTACCAAAGAAACCATTTCTCTTCGAAAGGACGGATCTTCCAATGCTTCCCGTATGGCATCTTCAAAAATAAGGCTAAAAATGCTCCCTATAATGATAAGCTCGAGGGTTAATTCCAAGGATTGAGACACGGACTTTGCGAGCATCGCGAGCATTTCGACTCCGTCCTCAAAAGACCTTCCGTCCAACGCCACTCTGGCTATCCTTCTGATTGTTTCATTCTCGGGAAGGGAAACCGCTCTCCCCAAGAAAGAAGCCCCTGCGCTTAATGGTATAAAGCTAATTTCAAATGAAAATAAAACGGAATGCAAAATGTACCTCTTATAAAGAAATCAAAGGAACTCATTCTACAATTATTGAGAATAATAAATCAAATAAAATTAATTATTTAAATAATTAATTTTATTTACACTTGTGTAATCGAGGGGTATAGACTAAGAAAAACCGCGCAACCCAGAACGGTAATTGCGCAGACCGTCGAGGTTGCGGTAAGAACGGTGAAAACCGGAGGTAAACCTGCCGCAATACTAGTAAGAGCTGCAAAAAAGATTGCAGCTCTTGCTACCAAACTTATTTTTTCAACCTCACCCCAAACCTCCGGAACTTGTCTCTTTACAGACAAGACGGGGCAATAAGGACGCAGAAAATTCTCAATTACTTGCATCAGGCTTCTCTTCTCTTGAAAGCAACCTCTTTGAGAGAAGTCGCAACGGTCAGCGCTACCAAAAAGCCGATCGGGAATATCATAAGGGCGTATGTGAAATCATACCCGCTCGGACTAGATGCCATATCTATCAATACTCCCGTTAGCGGCTGTCCAACAAAGGCAAGTCCCATGATGATCAGCGCGGCAAGCCCCATTGAAGTCCCTTTCAGTTTTTCGGGAGCGGAGTCGGCAATCATCGGATAACCGAGTACCTGAGAAGAAGAAAAGAACCCGAGAGCAAAAAAACCTGCGGCCGTTAAAGCAACGCTCGGGTTTTTGAGGGTAACGATAAAAAAGAAGGAGGCCAGACTAAGAATCGCTCCCGAAACCATGAGAATCTTCTTTCTTTGAAAGAAGTCGCTCAAAAAGCCGTAACAAGGAGAACCGACGATGGTTCCCACGGAAATCATACTTGTGATCAAAGATGCATCCAAAAGATCGAACCCGAGGGAGCGAGTTAAATACAAATTACCCATCATGGCGCTTATGATCATAAGGGGCAGGTTGAGAAAGCCCGTATAAAAACCGCACTTCCACACTTGCCCTTCCGAAAATGCCGCTTTGGCACTTCGGAAAAACTCTTTCAAGGAAGTTTTTTCTTTCTCGGCAGGCTTGCCTGCCGTTTCTTTTACAAAAAGCCGGTTCAATACCCAAATTGCACATCCCGCGAAGGCATCGAAAAGAACCGTCTTTTGCCAACCGAAATTTTGAGAAAGGAGAGTAAAGGGCACTTGAGCCAAAACGCCTCCCAAAAGACCGACCGTGATCATCACGCTGATCACAAAAGAACTTTTCTTGCCGAACCAATAATTTGCCAAGGTCATACAGCTTAAGAAACAAAAAGCATTTCCTATGCCGGATAGAAAATGACAAAAAGCTGCTTGCAGCAAGGTTTCGGAAAACGCAAATCCGAACGTACCTAAAATACACAAACCGAGAGCTATTAGAATAACTTTTCGGACGGGCACTCTGTCAAGAATCATCCCTGCGGGAATAAGAAAAATCACGTCCGCCAGAAGGTAGGTGGAACAAAGGGTTGAAAAATCGGTCGCCGACAGGGAAAGATCTTTCATGATCATGGGAGAGATCGCGTTGAGCATATGCAGTTGCACAAGCTCATAACAAAAAAAACAAGCCGCAACCAAACAGACAAGCCAACCTTTATACTGATTTTTCATATTTTCCCCTTCATTTCCAAACTATTTTCTCTTGCAAACACCCTGTTCGCTTCCCGAAAATGGGACATACAAGTCGAAAGATAACTCTCGTTGCCTCCGATCTTTACCTGCTCCCCTTCTTCAACGGGAAACCCGTTCTCGTCAATACGCATGTTCATTGTAGCTTTCTTCCCGCATTTGCAGATCGTTTTAATTTCGATAAGTTCTTCGGCCCAAGCAAGCAAATACAGACTCCCCTCAAAAGGCTCCCCCATAAAATCCGAACGAAGACCGTAGCATAAAACGGGCAATCCGAGCTCGCTTGTAATTTTAGTTAGTTGCTTAATTTGCTCTTTTTTCAAAAAATGGACTTCGTCGATAAGAATACACTTAAGGTTCGGAACCGAGTTTTTTTCCCTTTCCGCGCGCTCGAAAAAATCTGTTTCCGGATCAAACCCGACGGCCTCCTGAAAAAGGCCTATTCTGGAATGAACGGCTACCGTTCCGAATCGATTATCCATCGAAGGAGCAAATAAAAGAACCTGCATCCCTCTTTCAACATAATTATAAGCAGACTGGAGTAAAGTCGTGCTTTTTCCCGCATTCATTGCGGAATAATAAAAATGAAGTTTGGCCATAATTGTAAACTCGCTTTGGTAAACCTACGTTCTTTTGGCAAACAGGGATACATGATTATCGATTACATCCGCAAGAGAAAAGCGGAAAACTCTTTCAAAGATTTTTTTTATCGACTTTCGAAAATAATACACTTTTATTTTCCGAAAAATTGCAGGCATTCTTTTGACTTCGGGTAATAAATACCGGTATAACGGTAAGGCTCGACCAAATTTCACAAAAGGAATTTCTCATGATTCATAAAATGAGCCTTTGCTTTCTTTCCTTTGCTTCGTTGGCTTTTGCAGCCCCTTTGACAAATGACATCAACGAGTTTGCAGGCGCTTTCCATCGGGCAAACTTAAACCGAGAAAATAGCTGTTTCTCTCCTTACTCCCTATTTAGCGCCCTTTCTTATCTGTACATGGGAGCAAAAGAAGATACGGCTTATCGGATGGGCCTTGCATTTTGTCCCGAAACCGGACAAGCAAATCTTCCCTCGGCTTTGATGAATCTCGAAAACGGCGTGACCTCTTCCGGCTCTCTGAAAGTAACAAACGGTATTTGGCTCGGAAAAGACGTCTCTCTTCTGCCGACCTACGCGGAAGCTCTTACAGATCTGAAAGTTCATACCGAAAGTTTGGATTTTGCAGACGGAGAAGGCAGCACTTCGACAATCAACAACCGGATCTCAAGCGATACGGAAGGCACGATCAAAAACCTTCTCTCCCCTTCCGACGTGTCAAAAATGACCGAGCTTGTAATCACCAATGCGGTCTATTTTCAAGACAAGTGGGCTAACCCTTTTTCCAAGAACCAAACGGAACCTGCACCGTTTTACATAAACGAAGAAGTAGTTACCTGCGATATGATGCATCAAACAACTTATTTCCCGTATTTTGAAAACGAGAATTGGCAATTGCTTCTTCTTCCGACGGAGTCGAAAAATTCTTCTTTAAATTGTTTTTTTCTTCTTCCCAAAGTACCTTTGCAAGACTTGGAAAAAACATTTAACGTGTCCGATTTACAAAGCTGGCTTACGCTTACGACGGACAGAGTGGTAAGGCTTGCACTCCCCCGCTTTTCGGTTAAAAACAAAATCGATGCAAAAGCGGTTCTCGAGAAAACGGATCTGAGTGTAGCGTTTGCTCGGGATGCCAATTTTTTAGGGATGACGGGGACGGAAATTCTTCCGAGCGCAGTGTTACATGAAGCTTTTTTCCAAGTAAACGAAACCGGTATTACCGCTTCCGCGGCGACCGCAGTGATCATGATGAGAACTTGCGTAACGCCCGTCAGACCGTATTGTACTCCGTTTATCGCCGATCATCCCTTCTTATTTGGGGTTGTAGACTTAAATTCCGGTGTTGTGCTTTTCTTAGGTAAATTAACAAGACCTTAGGATTGTACGATGGGTTATGTGATTGAAAGTTTCGGAATCTCGGATCTCGGTCTGGCAAGAACCACAAACGAAGATGTTTTTCACGAAATTCCCCTGCACGGTTTTTTCGTCGTTGCCGACGGAATGGGAGGCCATAATGCAGGGGAAGTTGCCGCAAAAGAGGCTGTTCACCACCTTTCAACCTCAATCTGTCAAATATTTTCGAAGGAACCCGATAAAGATTCCTTGGCCGAGCTACTCCATAAAGCCATCTTGAGCGCTAACGGATGGGTTCACAGACTGTCCGAGCAAAAAGAGGAATTCGGAGGGATGGGAACAACCGTCTGTTGCTTGCTGGTGCAAGAAAAAAATTTGATTTGTGCCAATATAGGAGACAGTCGGATTTATCGCTTCAGAAAAGACCTCGAGCAGATGACGGAAGATCACAGAATCTCTTCCCCTCAGAAAGGTAAAAAAAATCTTATTACCAGAGCCGTCGGAACAAGCCCCGAAGTGGAGCCCTACATCGGGACTTTCGAAGTAAACCCTGAAGATGTATACTTTCTGTGCAGCGACGGTCTTACGGATTATGTTTCCAACGAAGAGATAGCCGCCGTTTTACGATCTCACCCTTGTATCAAAACCGCTTCTTCGGCTCTCGTCGAGGAGGCAAAAAACAAAGGGGGAGGAGACAATATTACAATTCTCATGCTGAAGGTTTTTGATGAAACTCCGAATATATCTCGATAACAACGCGACAACGGCTCTCGATCCTTCGGTTGCGGAAGTTATGCGAGAAATGCTTTCCTCTCCTCCCGGAAATCCCTCTTCTTCCCACACTTTCGGGCAAGAAGCCAAAAAAAAGCTTATAAAAGCCAGAAATGTTATAGCACGTCACTTAAACGTAAAACCCGGTGAAATTATTTTCACTTCGGGCGGTACGGAGTCTATGAATTTTTTAATAAAAGGACTCGTAGATCCTCGCCTTTCACCTCATATCGTTACTTCCAACGTAGAGCACTCTTGCGTCGAGGAAACCCTTAGCTCGTTGGAAAAACTCGGCTGTAATACAACCTACCTACCTGCGGGTCTGGGTTGCAGAACATCTGCGGCAGATATCGAAAAAGCGATCCGCCCCGATACCAAACTGCTTGTTTTTAGCGCGGTAAACAGCGAAACGGGAGTTATTCAAAATATGGAAGAGTTATCGGATATTGCCCTTCGTCACGGTATTGCCCTCGTAATCGACGGAGTGGCTCTTCCGGGGAAAGAGTTTTTCTCGATTCCCAAAGGAGTCACGGGAATCGGTTTTTCCGCTCATAAATTTCACGGTCCTCAGGGTGTCGGATTCGTCTTTATCAGGTCGGGAACAAAAATCACCCCTCTTCTAACGGGAGGAGGTCAAGAATACGGCCTTAGATCGGGAACGGAAAATCTGATCGGAATTACGGGGCTTAGCCGGGCAATCACTCTCCTCGAGACGGAGCTAGCTCCCGCATCGGAGAGAATGAAAATGCTGCGAGACCGATTTGAAAATGCTCTTATAGAGGCGATCCCCTCCGTTCAAATCAACGGGGCGAATCCGAGAGTATGCAACGTCTCGAATTTGGCTTTTCCCGGGGTTGATGCAGAAACTCTTCTGATACAATTAGATTTAAACGGAATAGCCGCAAGCCACGGATCCGCTTGCTCTTCGGGATCTCTTGAGCCTTCAAGAGTTTTAACAAGAATGGGAGTTTCCCCCTCTTTGACAAAATCGTCCCTCAGATTTAGCTTTAGCAGGTACTCGACGATCGAAGAAGTCGACTACACGGTCAATTGCCTTGTGGAGCTGAACAAACTCCTTCTAAAACCTATCTAAGCTCTCTATCCTTTTTACGGAAAGAATCTTGCGCCAATTCGAGCCGCTAGGAATCCCCCTGTCTATTTTCAAGAAAAATTAACAATAATTTAATTAAAAAAAATTATTAATAATAAAATATTATTTATTATAGCTCTTCTGAAACCTAGCTGTTGAGTTCATAGTTGTACAAACCCGCCAAAATATTGAAACGTAAAGCAAATCGTTTTCTTCTCTTTAATAGCCTTATCTATAATCTCCTCCATCTTCTGAAAGGTCCCAATCTTAACTCCCGTCAATCGTCGAAATTCTTCCGGTTTACCAAGCAAATACGGAAACGGATCTCGACGAAAAAAAAATACATGATTTTTTCCAAAAACGAAAAGACCGTCCAAAGGTAAAAGTCACTCCCGAACTTTTGGAATCTTACGAACTAATTACAAAAGAACACGGAAAAACCTATCCAACTACAGCGGTAATACTGTTATGTGGAAGAAATACGGAACAATATTTCTCGCAGGGTATGATTATTTGCACTCATTGCTCGGGAATGGAAGGAAGGGAAGCTTTACCTACAAAAGACTGCAAGGGAACGCTTTTTGACCAATATCAAGAAGCAAAAGCATTCCTTATCAGCCGCCTTTACCATTCATTCACGATTAAAGGATTTAAACGTCAAGATATCCTTGAAGTTCCGGAGGAAGCATTGAGAGAGGCTCTATTAAATATGCCGGTGCATCGCAATTACCATCTTACATCTCCCGCCAAAATTGCTATTTACTATAATCGAATCGAATTTTTTAGCCCGGGAGATTTCCCGGGGTCCCCTTGACACTCATAATCTACTGGAAGGGATGAGCTTTCTTCGAAATCCCGTTATTTGCAAAGCTTTTAGAGAAGCCCACTTCATTGAAAAATTAGGAACGGGTCTAATCACTCTCTTTAATAGTTATAGGCAAAGGGATCTCCCATCCCCCAAATGGTCGAAGGAACAACTTTTGTAAAGTGTATTCTTCCCGGAAACCGCCCGACTCCAACCAAAAAAAGCGTTACCCGATGATCTTAAATTAGTCTACAATCTTTTTGGAATCGGAGGCGAACTATCCGTTTCCCATGTTATGAAAACTCTTAAACTTCCTCGATCAACTGCAGGAAGAAAGCTCGCAGCTCTTGTGCACGCTTCACTTATTGTTAAAAAAGGAACGGGACGAACCGCTCGATATATACTTAACTTCGCATCTGCAAAACCCTAGAACTCTATAATGGTCTGAAAAATTCGGACCACTCGCTAAGCTTGTAATTTTGATGAAAATCGAGGTGCAAAGTGGGCAAAATGAGAAGGAAGTATTCGCCTGAATTTAAATTGAAAGCGGTAATAGAG
>Ga0116227_10006657_pt1 | contig 23231 bp, 21 predicted proteins | sample S1TSphgellanicum_FD_89693 | JGI IMG/M metagenome (GOLD analysis project Ga0116227, IMG submission 89693) | Host-associated microbial communities from peat moss isolated from Minnesota, USA - S1T2_Fb - Sphagnum magellanicum MG | ecosystem: Host-associated > Plants > Peat moss > Unclassified...
ATTGGGCCTGGCATGACGTTTGGATACGTCGCTGCGAACGACATCGCTGCGCGTGCGGGTAAGGGCCAATAACTTGTAGGAGCGCCTCTTAGGCGCGATGGTGCTGATCGCGCCTAAGAGGCGCTCCTACAGTGTCAGCATGCTGATGACATCGAGGATTTTTGAGGGCGACTCCGTGAGCAGTTCCGAGACCAAAGCACCCCGCAAACGCATGGCCTTCTTCAGCGCCAGGGACGCGGTCGAGCTGGGTTCGGAGACGATGACCCGCGAGCATCTCAGTGAAGAGGTGCTCGAAGGCCTGAGCAAACTCGCCGGCATTACTGTCGCCAAGGGCGTCGGTGAGAAAAGCCTGCTGCTGTTCAAGGAACCAGGCGAGCAAGGCATGAGCCTGGTTTATCTCTGGCTCAAGAGCGGTTACGTGCTGCCGCCGCACCGGCACGATGGCGACTGCCTCTATTATGTGGTCGGCGGCGACCTGCAGATCGGCTCCCGCACCCTGCGCAAGGGCGACGGCATGTTCATCCCCGCCGACGCCGGGTACAGCTACCAGGCCGGCCCGGAAGGGGTCGAAGTGCTCGAATTCCGCAATGCCACCCACTTCAATATTGCCCTGATCGGCAATGAGGGTGGCCGCTGGGACCAAATGGCCTCAGCATTCAGGGAGCGTGGCTTAACATGGGAGACCGAAACCGTGCCTCCCTCTGAACGTTCAAGGAAATGACCATGTCGTCTGCAGCGGTGCCTTCATACAAAACCATTGTGCTCACGCGCAAGAAGCGTCTGCTCACGATCACGCTCAATCGCCCGGACGCGATGAACTCCGTCAACCTGGCGATGCATGAGGAGCTGGCGGAAGTGTTCGTCTTCGCTGCCGCCGATCCGCATTCCGATGTGATCGTGCTGACTGGCGCTGGTCGTGCGTTCTCCGCCGGTGGCGATCTCGACCATGTCTCCCACAACGCCGCCAACCCGCATCTGTTCGACGAGGAAGTTCGCCTCGCCAAGCGCATCGTCTTCGCGATCCTGGATCTGGACAAGCCGCTGATCTGCCGTCTCAACGGTCACGCTGTTGGCCTGGGCGCAACGCTGGCCTTGTTCTGCGATGTGATCTTCGCCGCCGACACCGCCAAGATCGGCGACCCGCATGTCGCGATCGGCCTCGTCGCCGGTGACGGCGGCGCCGTGATCTGGCCGCAGCGCATCGGCCTGTGCAAGGCCAAGGAATATTTGCTGACCGGTGAATTGATCCCGGCACCGAAGGCTGCGGAGATTGGCCTGGTCAATCACGCCCTGCCTGCGGCTGAACTGGATGCCGCGGTCGATGCCTTCGCCGAGCGCCTGCTTAACGGCTCCCGCAACGCCATCCGCTGGACCAAGGTGCTGCTCAACATGGAGCTCAAGCGTGTCGCTACCTCGGTGATCGACGCTGGCATCGCCTATGAGGCAGTGACGCAGCGCTCGCCCGATCACCGCGAAGGCGTCCAGGCCCTGATCGAAAAGCGCAAGCCGGTTTTCGGCCGCGAGTAGCCTTCATCGTTCAGCGATGAGTCAGCGACGCTACAAGATGATCGTGATGAGTCATCCCGCCGCAGGGCGTGAGGATGAGTACAACGACTGGTACCAGAACTTTCATCTGGCCCAGGTCGTGAATATCAGGGACATCAAATCCGCGCAACGCTTCAGGCTGGCGCGCAAGTTGGTGGAGGGCGAGGCCCATCCCTATGTCGCGATCTACGAGATTGAGACAGAAGATATCGATGCAGTATTGGACGAGCTCAAAGCGGCTGCCGGGACCGAGCGCCTGAGCATTTCAGGTTCAATCAATACGGATTTCACCAACGCAACCGTCTACGAGGAGTTCGGTGCGGTGGTGAAGAAGAAGTGAGTACAAAAAGGCAGAAACCATGACTCAAGCAAAATCAAACTGGAAACCTGTTCTGCTCGGCGCGCTGCTGCTCGCATCCAGTGTAGTGGCAATGGCTGCGGACACATGGACGCAGAGCAAGTCGGAAGACGGCGTGACCATTTCTTCGCGCCCATCGCCGGGTTCGCCGATCAACGACATTCGCTCAGAAACCCGCATGAAGGCCAGCATGGACAGCATCATCAGCCTCATGCGTGATTATTCCGCGCGTCCGCGCTGGGATTCCATGTGCGGTGAGATCAAGGTGCTGAAGCAGGAAGCCGCTGCGGAAACGGTCTACGTCCACATGAAGATGCCCTGGCCCGTGAGCGATCGCGATCTGGTGATGCGTGTGGAGTGGAAGCAGGATCCCGTCACCGGCGTGGTCAGCCAGCATGCCTATGGCGTGCCGGAGGCAGCCCCGCCGCATGAAGGTCGCGTTCGCATGGCCAGCTTCACCAACGATTGGACGTTCACCCCCATGAGTGACGGCACCATTGCCATCGACAGCATCGCCCACGCTGATCCGGGCGGTCCGTTGCCCACATGGATGATCAACAAGCTTTCGGCGGACGCGCCGCTGCAGGCGATGAAGAAGATGAAGGACATCGCCAATGCTGGCTACTCAGCCAAAGGCACGACCACGTTCATGACGAGGCATTAATTCATGCCTGTTGGCGTGCGTAGCGACTGGGCGATTGCCCCACGTGCTTGCTGAACGCCGTGCTGAAGGCGCTCGCGGAGCCGTAACCGACGCGCTCGGCGACTGCAGACAGGCCCAGGGCCTGATTGCGCAGCAGGCCTTTGGCAAGGGCCATGCGCCAGGCCACCATGTATTCCATCGGCGACATTCCGACCGCGGTCGTAAAGCGCTCGAAGAATGTCGAGCGCGAGAGTGCGGCTTTCTTCGCGAGTTCCTCGGCGGTCCATGGGTGCGCGGGATTGCCGTGCATCTGGCGGATGGCTCGCGCGAGCCTGGCGTCGGCGAGTCCTTTCAGTAATCCGGGCTGTGCCTTTTCTTCTGGCGCAGCGCGCAGCGCCTCGATCAGCAGTACTTCCACCAGACGCGTAAGTACCAGCTCACGCCCGGATCGCTGTGCCTTCGATTCCTCGCTCAACAGCTTCACCAGCGTCAGGAGCCGTTCGACGCCACGAATATGAACCAGCGAAGGCAGCAGCGAGACCAGTAGTGCTGCATCGGGCGAATCGAATACGAAGTAACCACCGAGCAGGCGCACATCCGGCGGGCCATCGGGCCGGCCATGCCTGACTTCCCCCTTCTTCTGGGGATTTGCCATGGGATCCAGCAGCACCGGTTTGGCTGGCTTGAAGCTCGACATGGTGAAGCCGGGCGTCGCTGGCAGCAGCAGAAAATCACCTTCTTCCAGCGTGATCGGATCTTCGCCGTCGACCGCCAGCAGGCAGGCGCCTTGCAGCACTACGCAGAAGCTCGGTTGCCCGAAAACCGAATAGCGCACGCCCCAGCTGCCGGCGCCGCTGATGCCTTTGGCAAACACGGCGCTGGGGCGGAGCAGGGAGATGACTTCGTTCAGGGGATCCATGATTCGGACGATTAATAACGATATTTGGATTATTCATTATAGATCGTACACGATCCTGTCCGTATCGTGGCTGCCATGGAAATCACCCTGGAGACCTCAATGAAAACCGAAGCAAAGACTGTCCTGATCACCGGCTGCTCATCGGGCTATGGCCTGGAGACCGCCAAGCACTTCCTCGCCAAGGGCTGGAACGTCGTCGCGGCCATGCGAACGCCGCGCGAGGATGTGCTGCCGAAATCCGAAAGACTCAGGATCGTGGCGCTTGATGTGACCAGGGCTGAGAGCATTGCCGCAGTGTTCAAGGACATCGGCCCTGTGGATGTTCTCGTCAACAACGCCGGCATTGGCCTGATGGGCGCCTTCGAGGTCACGCCGATGGCGACGACACGAGAGATCTTTGAGACCAACACCTTCGGCATGATGGCGATGACGCAGGCGGTGATCCCGCAGTTCCGCGCACGTCGATCCGGTGTCGTGATCAACGTGACATCCAGCGCCACCTTGATGCCGATGCCTTTGGTCGCGGTTTATACCGCGAGCAAGACCGCCATCGAAGGATTTACCGAATCACTGGCGCATGAATTCGAAGCGTTCGGCTTGAGAGCCAAGCTAGTGGAGCCGGGCTACGCCCCGTCGACGCGCTTTACCGCCAACAGTGGATCACGCATGGATGGATTGCTTCCGGAAGCGTACGCGGCTTACGCGCAGAGCGTCTTTGCATCGCTCTCGCAGGTGTCGGAAGTCACGACCGCTGCAGATGTTGCCGAAGCGGTATGGCGTGCAGCGCACGACGAGTCGAAGCAACTGCGCTTCCCGGCCGGCCCTGACGCCATAGCAATGGCGAGGGCGGGCGGGTGGATTCCCTGAGCGGCGCTTAAGCTGCGAGTGCAGGCAAGCGACGCTTGATGATGTCGCTGGCCTCGGTCGCGATGCGGTTCATCAGTTCGGCCACCGTTGGCACATCGCGGATCAGGCCCTGTACCTGGCCGGCCCAGATCAGGCCTGCGTCGAGGTTGCCGGTTTCGAGCGCGACGCGTCCGTCTGCGCCTTTGACCAGATGCGCGACGTCTTCAAACTTGGCGCCCGGCTGCTTGAGGATCTGGACCACCTTGTCAGAGACGCTGTTCCTGCCGACGCGGCCTGTATTGCGCAGCGAGCGGAAGATCAGGTTGGTGGCGCGTTCGTCGTTGCTGACCATCATCTGCTTCACGTTGTCGTGAATCGGCGCTTCCACCGTCGCGCAGAAGCGCGTGCCCATATTGATGCCGTCGGCGCCCAGCGCCAGTGCAGCAACGAGGCCGCGACCGTCGCCGAAGCCGCCGGAAGCGAGCATCGGCACCTTGACCTTGTCTGCTGCAGCCGGGATCAGGATCAGGCCGGGAATATCGTCTTCACCCGGATGACCTGCGCATTCAAAGCCGTCGATCGAGATCGCATCCACGCCCATGCGTTCAGCTGACAGCGCATGACGCACGGCCGTGCACTTGTGCACGACGATGATGCCGTGCTGCTTGAAGTGGGCGACATGTTCCTGCGGATTGTGGCCCGCGGTTTCGACGATCTTCACGCCGCTGTCGATGATGGCCTGGCGATATTCGGCGTAAGGAGGTGGTTTCACCGAAGGCAGGATGGTGAGGTTCACGCCGAACGGCTTGTTGGTCAGCGAACGGCAGCGCGCGATTTCTTCGCGCAGGGCATCCGGCGTCGGCTGCGTCAGGCCGGTGATGATGCCGAGGCCGCCGGCGTTGGAGACCGCTGCCGCGAGTTCGGCGCGGCCGACCCACATCATGCCGCCCTGGACGATAGGGAGATCGATATCGAGAAGGTCGGTGATGCGGGTTTTGATTTTCATGATGCGTTGTCTGGTAAATGAGTTATGTCATTCCGAACGAAGTGAGGAATCTTGCAGTGTCCTGAAGCAAGATCTCTCGCTGCGCTCGGAATGACAGTTAGAGGGAGCGAGCGATAACCATGCGCTGGATGTCGGAAGTGCCTTCGTAGATCTGGCTCACGCGCACGTCGCGGTAGATTTTGGCGATACCGAATTCCTCGAGGTAACCGTAGCCACCCAGCGTCTGGATCGCGCCGGAGCAAACCGCTTCGGCAGTTTCAGAAGCCACCAGCTTGGCCATCGACGCTTCCTTGAGGCAGGGCAGGCCAGCGTCCTTCACACTGGCCGCGTGCAACACCAGCTGGCGCGCGGCTTCGAGTTTTGAAGCGAGATCGGCTAGGCGGAAACCAACCGCCTGATGCTCGATGATGAGCTTGCCCATGGACTTGCGTTCCTTCGCATAGCCGGCGGCGATTTCCAGTGCGGCGCGTGCCATGCCGATGCACTGGGCAGCGATGCCGATGCGGCCGGCTTCAAGATTCGACAGCGCCATGCTGTAGCCCTGGCCTTCGTGGCCGAGCAGCAGGGCGTCTTCTAGGAACAGGTCTTCAAAGCGCAGGCTGCAGGTGTCGGAGGCGAGCTGCCCGAGCTTGTGCTCCACCTTGTCGACGAAGTAGCCCTTGCGATCAGTTGGCACGATGAATCCGGAGATGCCTTTCTTGCCCGCGGCTGGATCGGTGACCGCGAACACCATCGTGATGCCCGCGATCTTGCCGGAGGTGATGAACTGCTTGCTGCCATTGAGCCGATAGCCGCCGTCGACCTTGGTCGCACGCGTGCGGAGTGCGGAGGCATCGGAGCCTGCGTCGGTTTCGGTCAGCGCGAAGGCGCCGAGCATGCGGCCGGAAATCAGCTCCGGCAGGTAACGCGCCTGCTGCTCGGCGTTGCCGTCCTTGAGCAAACCGGAGACGATGAGGCTGTTCTGGATCGAGAGAATCGTCGAGAGCGCGCCATCGGCGGCGGCAATTTCGATCAGCGACAAGGCATATGAAACGTAATCTGCGCCCGCGCCGCCTTTTTCTTCCGGCGCCGTCATGCCCATCAGGCCGAGTTCGGCCAGTTCTTCGAACAGTGCAGGCGGATAGCAGCGATCCGCTTCGAATTTCTGTGCAAACGGACGAATCCGTTCCTGCGCGAAGTCGCGCACGCTGTCGGCAATCGCCTGTTGGGTGGCGGTGAGTAGCATTTCGGTATTTCCTTAAGCAGCTTGTGTGCGGGGTTGCGCTGCGATTTTATCGAATGTGTCGAGCAGGGACTTCAGTAAGACTTCGTATTTCTCGACTGCCGCATCCTTGACCAGGCCATAGCCGCCGATCTCACCCGCGGCGCGTGCGATCTCGATACCGGTGCCGATCGTGGCCTCATCCAGTTTCGGCACGAGGCCGGTCACCAACGTACGGTAGTCGGCGATCAGGCGGCGTTCCAGACGACGCTCCGGAAAGTACCCGAATGGATCAATGGGAGTACCGCGCAGGACTTTTAGCGGCGCCAGCAGGCGGAAGGCAGTCAACATCCAGGCACCGAAGCTGCGCTTCTTCGGGCGGCCTGACGAGTCCTTGCCCGGCAGCATCGGCGGGGCGAGGCTGAAGCTCAGCTTGAAGTTGCCGCTGAACTGTTCACGCAGGCGCTGCATGAACGCTGGATCGGTGTAGAGGCGCGCGACTTCGTATTCATCCTTGTAGGCCATCAGTCGCGACAGCGACAGCGCCACTTCGCGCACGAAGGCTTCGCCATCCTTGAGCTTGAGTGCCACGACCTTGCCGCGCACTTCAGCAATGAAGGCGCTGTAGACGTCGGCGTAAGCCGCGTTCTGGTAAGCCGTGAGATGACGCGTGCGGCTGGCGAGCACATCGTCCACTGTCACCAGCGGAACGATGGGCTTCTTCTCTTCCAGCTCACCCGCCAGCTTGTCCGGCGCATGTGCGGCGAGGCGGCCCAGCGCGAAGGTGCGCAGGTTGCCTTCGACGAAAGTGCCGTTGAGGCGGATCGCCTGTTCGATCGACGCGACCGAGATCGGCACCAGCCCCTTCTGCACCGCATAACCCAGCATCAGGATATTGGTGCCGATGCTGTCGCCGGTGAGATCGGTGGCGAGCTTGCTGGCGTTGAGTTCATGCAGCGGCGCGCCATCAATCGCGCTGAGCACGGCGCTGCGCATGCGGCCTTCGTTGAGGTCGAGGTTCTTGTTGCTCTGGAAATCGCCGGTGGGGGCGACGTCGGTATTGAGGATGGCGACGGTGCGGCCCGGGCGCACCGTCTTCAGCACCGGCGCGCCGGAGGCGACGATCATGTCGCAGCCAATCAGCACATCGGTCATGCCTTCGCTGAGGCGCGAGGTGTAGATGCCGTCGGGATTGCGACCGATGCGGATATGGCTCGTCACCGCGCCGCCTTTCTGCGCCATGCCGGTGAGGTCAAGAATCGTGCAGCCCTTGGCATCCAGATGCGCGGCCATGCCGAGCAGCGCGCCGATGGTCAGCACGCCGGTGCCACCAATGCCGCCGACGAGGATGTTGCAGCCGTTCTCATCCAGCGCAGGAATGACGGGTGTTGGCAATGAAGCAATCAGCTGCTGCAGGCGAGTGGGATCGCCACTGGAACGCACCGCGATCTTTGCGCCCGTCACCGTCACGAACGAAGGGCAGAAACCCTTAACGCAGCTGTAGTCCTTGTTGCAGCTCGACTGGTCGATCTTGCGCTTGCGGCCGAACTCGGTTTCCACCGGCAGCACGCTGAGGCAGTTCGACTGCACTCCGCAGTCACCGCAGCCTTCACAAACCGCGGTGTTGATGAAGACGCGCTTGTCCGGGTCTTCCAACAGTTTGCGCTTGCGGCGGCGACGTTTCTCCGCCGCGCAGGTTTGTTCGTAGACGATGCCGCTGGCGCCTTTCACCAGCTGTAGCTCGCGCTGCACGGCATCGAGGTCATCGCGGTGATGCACGGTCACGCCTTCCGGCACGCCTGCGTTGATGTAGTGATCAGGATTGTCGGTGACGAGCTTCACCGGCTTCACGCCCTCGGCGAGCAGCTGCTTCACCATGCCGATCGGCGACATCACCGATTCCACTGGCTGACCGCCCGTCATCGCGACGGCGTCGTTGTAGAGAACCTTGTAAGTGATATTGGCCTTCGACGCGACCGCCGCGCGGATCGCGAGGATGCCAGAGTGCGAGTAGGTGCCATCGCCCATGTTCTGGAACACATGCGGACGATCGACGTACTGGCTCACCGACAACCAGGGCGAGCCTTCATGTCCCATCGGCACGAACTGCATCGTGTTGCGATCCATCACCACCGCGGCGAGGCCGTGGCAGCCGATGCCGCCGAGCGCGAGCGCGCCGTCTGGAATCTTGGTGCTGGTGTTGTGCGGGCAGCCCGAGCAGAAGAAGGCCGGACGCACCGTGCCGCTGCCTGCGCTGAGCGCGCGCGTTTCGAGTTCGCGGTAACCGTTGATATGCGTTTGCACATGTTCGTCATGGATGCCGAGCTGTTCCAGCATCGCGCCGATCGCGCGGCGCACATGCGAGCCGGAGAGTTCGCCCGTCGACGGCAGCAGCGCATTGCCTTGCAGATCGTACTTGCCGGCGAGGGCAGGGCGTTGTTCCGCAGGCACCGCGTAGAGATGGCGCGCGATCTGGTCTTCCATCACCGGGCGCTTTTCTTCAACGACGAGCACCGCCTTGCTGCCCTGCGCGAATTCGGTGAGGCGAACCTTGTCCATCGGCCAGATCAGGCCCGGCTTGTAGACGCGGACGCCGAGGCGGCGGCAGGTGTCTTCGTCCAGCGCCAGGTCATCCAGCGCCTGGCGCACATCCAGATAAGCCTTGCCCGCGGTGACGATCGACAGCGTGCGCTGCTCGCCATCAATCACCACGCGGTCAATGCCGTTGGCGCGCGCGAATGCGGTCGCAGCGGGCAGGCGCTTGTTGACCAGGGAATCTTCTTCCACCAGCGGCGGCTGGTTCTGCTTGAGGCTCACGCCACCGGCGGGCAACTGGTAATCGGTCGGCGTGACGTATTCGCGATAGGGATCGGGGAGCTCCGCGGAGGCGGAGAGATCCAGCGTATCGGTGATGCACTTCAGGCCCACGTAGCAGCCGCTGTAGCGCGACATCGCGATGCCGAACAGGCCGTACTCCATGATCTCGCTGATCGTCGCCGGATACAGGATCGGCAACATCGCCGCGATCAGCGTGTGCTCGGACTGATGCGCGCTGTCGGAGGATTTTCCGCCGTGGTCGTCGCCCGCAATCGCGAGGAAACCGCCGGTGGCGGAAGTGCCTTCGAAGTTGCCGAGCTTGAGCGACTCGCAGGCGCGGTCCACGCCAATGCCCTTGCCGTACCAGAGACCGAAGATGCCTTTGAATTCCGACTTGCCGTACCAGGCGAGTTGTTGCGTGCCGCGGATGGCGCTGACGGCCAGCTCCTCGTTTAGGCCTGGGACGAAGCGGACGTCGTGCTCGTCGAGCAGCTTCTGCGCGCCCCACAACGCCGAGTCATAAACGCCAAGCGGCGAGCCGCGATAGCCGGAGATGTAACCGGCGGTCTTGAGGCCGGCAGCGCGGTCGCGGCGGATCTGGTCTAGCGGGATGCGGACCAGCGCCTGGTTGGACGAGATGAAGACGCGGCCGCTTTCTTGGCGGTATTTGTCGTCGAGGGTTGTAACCGACTTGGTCATTTCCGCGTCGGTTCCCGCGTCAAATTCGAAAGCGGAAAGTCGCACTTGCCCTCAATCGTCTGCTGAATCTCAATCAAGTTACCCTCAGGATCGCGGCCATAGATGGTTTTGACATGACCAACGTCGATGGGAGCAGGCTGCCCAAACGTCATCCCCAGCCCCTTGAGCCGCTCGTATTCCTTCTCGATCTCGGTCACGTCCACGCAGAAGTGGGTATAGCCCTTGTCGGTCGCATCACGCGGTCGCTTTTCGCCGCCGGGCTGGCTGTACTGGAACATCTCCAGGTAGCAGGTGCCGCAGCGCAGCATGGCGCCGCGGGCGGCGGAGTCGGGGACGTCGACAATGCGGTCGATGAAGTCGTTTTTCTCCCAGCCAAAGGCCTCCCCGACGACCTCGAAACCGAAGGCGTCCCGGTAAAAACCGATCATTTTGTCGAGGTCGTTGACGTGGACCGCCACGTGGTGGATTCCCCTGATCATTTGTTTTTCTCTCCCCGCGTGAATTGGCTGCCCTTGGGTCGCCCCAATCGGCCGTCGTGCCCGCGTAGGCGGGCATCCAGTTCTTGCGGCGTGCAGAGCTAAAACTGGATTCCCGCCTGCGCGGGAATGACGGGCCATGAAGGTTTTTCTTAACAAAGGCTTAGGGCGAGTCTAGCGATGGCCGGAAGGGGCTAGAAGCCTGTGGCCTTGGCAGGCAATTCTCTCTGCGTTCGTGGTCATTCGGCGCAGGAAGGGGACAGACATAATCCTTGCAGTCAGCAGCCATAGACTGCGAGGAGAGGTACATGAGTAAAACACTGTTCGTAGGCGCAAAAATCTGGGACGCCACCGGCGCCGCGCCGTATCTGGGCGATGTGCTGGTTGAGGGCAACCGCATCAGCGCCGTGTCCAAGGGCGCAGGCAAATTGCCTCAGGCGGACTGCCAGGTGATCGACGCCAAGGGCATGTTCCTGATGCCGGGCATGACCGAAGGCCACGCGCACCTCTCGTTCGAGTCCGTGACCGCGACCGAAGACCTGATCACGCCATCGCCCGAAGCCCACACCCTGCTCACTGCCCGCGTCGCCAAGGTCCTGCTCGACCACGGCTTCACCAGTGCCTGGGGTGCATCGGAAGCCAAGCTGCGTCTCGGCGTCGCCGTACGTGATGCCGTCAACGCCGGCCTGCTGCCGGGCCCACGCATCCGCGCAGGTTCGCTCGAAATCTCCGTCACCGGCGCCATGGGCGATGAAAGCCGCCAGCACAATCCGCGCGTCGGCCCTTCGATCATCGTTGATGGTCCCGAGGAAATGCGCAAAGCCGTCCGCATGTGCTGCCGCGAAGGCTGCGACAACATCAAGCTCGATGTCTCCGGCGACCCGTTCTATCCGAGCACGCCGGCGCACACCACGCCGATGGCTTATGAAGAAATCCTGATGGCGGTGGAAACCGCGCACGCCTACGGCCGCAAGGTCAACGCGCACACGCGCTCCATCGGCGGCACGCAGGCTTGCGTACGCGCCGGCGTCGACGTGCTGTTCCACGTCGAATACTCCGACGAAAAAACGCTGGACATGCTGGAAGAAGCCAAGGACCGCACCTTCGTCGTGCCCACCGTCAGCCTCTTCCACACCATCAACAACAACGAGGCGAAGGCGATTGGCCTCACCTCCGAGATCGGCGGCTACATGGGCATCCCCGGCCTGATCGACGAGTCGGTGAAAACCCACAGCGCCCTGCGCAAGCGCGGCATCAAGCACCTCATCGGCGGCGACTACGGTTTTGCCTGGAGCAAGCAGGGCACCAACGCGCGTGACCTGCAGTTCTTCGTCGACTACTACGGCTACACGCCCGCCGAAGCGCTGCAATGCGCCACCCGCAACGGCGGCCTGCTGATGACCTACGGCAGCAGCGAGAAGCAGGGTGAGATCACGCAGGGCCATCTGGCCGACCTGTTGCTGGTGGACGGCGATCCGCTTAGCGATCTCTCCGTCATGCTCGACGCCAAGCGCCTCGTCGTCATCATGAAGGACGGTCAAATCCACAAAAACGAAAGCGCCGCGCTGCAGCAGCGCGCCGCAGCTTAATCAGTAGGAGAAGCACGATGAGTGACACGATCAAACTGGCCGACCTCAAGAAAGGCGAAGCCCGTTGCCCCGGCGCCCCGAGCACGCAGGACATCATTGCGTCCGACAAGGTCACCGCGCCGGGTTGGGTACGTTCGGAGTCCTACCAGTTCCTCGGTGACGAAGACATTTCCAAGGATCGTTACATCGATCCGGCCTACGCCAAAAAGGAAATGAGCAGCCTGTGGACCAAGACCTGGCAGTTCGCTTGCCGCGAAGAGCACATCCCCAGCGTTGGCGATTACCACGTCTACGACATCGGCCCTTACTCTTTCATCATCACGCGCGTTGCCGAGAACGACATCCGCGCCTACTACAACGCCTGCTTGCATCGCGGCACCAAGCTGCGCGCCTCCGGCACCGAAGGCAATGCAGAAGAGTTCAAGTGCAGCTTCCACGGCTGGACCTGGAACATCGACGGCAGCCATAAGGAAACCCTGTGCCCCTGGGATTTCCCCCACGTCGAGTTCAAGAAGCTCACGCTGCCAGAAGCCAAGGTGGAACGCCTCGGCGGCTTCGTCTTCATCAACATGGACAAGAACGCGCCCACGCTCGCCGAGTACCTGGGCCCCGTCGCCAAGTCGCACATCGACGCCTGGCAGCTGGAAAACCGCTACGTGTACCTGCACGTGGCCAAGCGCCTGCCTTGCAACTGGAAGCTCGCCATCGATGCGTTCCTCGAGGCCTACCACGTCATCGAAACGCACCCGCAGGTCGCGCCGTCCAACGGCGACGCCAACACGCAGTACGATGTCTACGGCGAACACGTCAACCGCTTCATCTCGCCGCTGGGCGTGGTCAGCCCGCACCTCTACGGCAAGATCAGCGAGCAGGACGTGCTCAACCAGTTCACCCTCGGCGACAGCAGCGCGCTGGGCGATACCAAGTTCACCGTCAAGGACGGCGGCAGCGCCCGCGCCGTGATGGCCGAGATGTTCCGCGGCATGTTCGAGCAGGCCACCAACACCGATCTCTCCAAGGTGTCGGACTCCGAACTGCTCGACTGCTTCTCCTACACCGTATTCCCCAACGTCTTCCTGTTCCCCGGCATTTCACTGCCGATGGTCTACCGCTTCCGTCCGGACCCGCGCGACCATCGCAAGTGCATCTACGAGGTGCTGTTCCTGCGCCCGGTGCCGAAGGACGGCGCACGCCCGATGCCGGCCGAACCGATCCGCCTCGAAGACCACCAGTCCTTCTGCGAAGCCGAAGGCATGGACCCGGGCTTTGGCGCCATCCTCGACCAGGACACCGACAACCTCATCCTCCAGCAGGAAGGCCTCGAAGCCAGCGCCAAGCCGGGCCTCACGCTGGGCAACTACCAGGAAATCCGTGTTCGTCACTTCGAGCGCGCCGTCGACAAGTACGTCAAACCGAATTCGTGAGTGCAGAAACGACTAACGCCAACCTGATTTCTTTTCTCCTCTCTCCCCTCGTGGGAGAGAGGCGGGAGAGAGGGGGAGCGCTGTTGGTTAAAAGGCACAGCACCCATCAGTAGCGTGTGCACCCCCTCTCCCCAACCCTCTCCCCAACCCTCTCCCGTGAGGGGAGAGGGAGTTATCGGAGCTTTAGTTAGTGACATCAAGTACAGATACTTCTGCTGCATCACCAACGTTTGAACGCGTGCTGAAGCTCGCAGATCTACCACCGGGGTCGAAGAAGGCCATCGACATCGGTGGCAAGTGCGTGCTGGTCTGCAACGTCAACAGCAAGCTCTTTGCCATCTCCAATATCTGCTCGCACAACGAGAAGCCGCTGGAGCGGGGGCGCCTTGGCAATGGCTGGATCGCATGCCCGACCCACGGCGCGCGGTTTGATTTGGCGACCGGGGCGGCGCTCAATCTGCCGGCAAAGCTTCCCGTAGCCACCTTCGAAGTGCGCACTGCGGACGAGTGGATCGAAGTCTTAGTTTAAGAACGCAGTCTCCAGTCCCCTCTCCCCGCGCGCGGGGAGAGGGCTAGGGTGAGAGGCAACGGTAAAGGGCGCGCCCTTTCCAACCAGCCCCTCACCCCGACCCTCTCCCCACATTCGTGGGGCGAGGGAGACCAGCGACGAAGGAAGACCAGCTAAATCCGCCAAAAAACTTTCCTGTACACGCACAACAGATGTCCCCATCAATCGATTGCGGTAAAGTCCCCTGATGAACAGTACTGTTGATTCCAACGCCCTGCGCGAAGAAGTCCGCGCCTGGCTCGCCGCCAATGTCCCCAAGGACTGGCGCAAGGCCATGACCGGCACCGACCAGGACGCTTTCGTCAGCGCCCAGCGCGAGTGGTTTAACAAGCTCGTCGCCGCCGGCTACGCCACGCCGCACTGGCCAGACGGCTGGCCCGGTGGTGGCCGCTCGCTCGCAGACCAGAAAATCATCTACGAAGAAACCGCGCGCGCCGATGCGCCGCGCCTCATCCTGTTCTTTGTCGCGCTCTATCACTCCGCCTGCACGCTGATGGAGTGGGGCACGCAAGAGCAAAAGGAAAAATACCTGCCCGGCATCCTCAAGGGCGAAATCTGGTGCCAGGGTTTCTCCGAACCCAACGCCGGCTCCGACCTCGCATCGGTCAAGACCCGCGCAGAACTCAAGGGTGACCGCTACGTCATCAACGGCCAGAAAACCTGGTCCACCATGGCGCAGTACGCCGACAAATGCCTGCTGCTCACGCGCACCGGCAAGTCGGAACCGCCGCAAGCCGGCCTCACCTACCTGCTGCTCGACATGAAAGCCAAGGGCGTCTCCGTGCGCCCCATCTCGCAGATCACCGGCGATGACGAATTCGCCGAGATCTTCTTTGACGATGTCGAAGTCTCCATCGAAGACCGCGTCGGCAAGGACGGCGAAGGCTGGGCCGTGGCGCAATCCACGCTCTCGTCCGAGCGCGGCCTCACGCTGGTCGAGCTCACGCAGCGCATGCGCTACTCGCTCACCAAGCTCGCCGACGTGATCCGCGAGGGTGGCCGTGAAAACGATCCCGCGGTGCGCAAGGATTTCGGCGCGCTCATCGCCAAGGTCAATGCCTCCTGCGCGCTGGCCGACCAATACCTGCTCAAGCGCATCTCCGGCACCGAAGCCGCAGGCGATGCCTCCATCGTCAAGCTCAACTACGCCCGCACCCTGCGCGAGTTCACCAAGCTCGGCATGAGCATCAGCGGCCTGCAAGGCCAGTACTTTGAAGACTTCACCCGCGGCGGCAGCCAGGAAACCGGCAACTGGACGGTGGACTTCATGAACTCCTACAACTGGTCCATCGCCGGTGGCAGCGACGAGATCCAGCGCAACATCATCGCCGAACGCATGCTGCTGATGCCGCGCGAGCCGAAGAACTGGCAGCTGATCTGATGAGCGACGCAAACACCCACCAGCGCAGCGACGCTGAGAACGAACTGATCGAACTGCGCGACTCCGCACGCCAGGTGCTGGGCGAGCAGGGACTTGCCGCCAGCGAAGACAAGGTCCGGCCCATCGTCACTGATCTCGGCTGGCTGCTCGTCGGCGTGCCAGAAGCCCTCAATGGGTTGGGGCAGGGTGTCGCCGGTAGCTGCGCCTTCTACGCAGAACTCGGCCGCAGCCTCGCCGCAGTGCCGTATGCCGCGGCAACCATCGCCATCGATGCCATTTGCCATTCCGGCGTCGCTGATCAGCAAGGTTTGATTGAGCGCTTCACCACCGGCGAACTCGTCACCGCATCGCTGGCGGAGTCTGCCGTCACCGTCAGCAACAACAAGATCAGCGGCACCCTGTCCGCCGTGCCCTCTGCCGACAAGGCCAGCCATGTCCTCATCGCCAATGGCGAGCAGGTGGCCCTGTTGGCGCTCAAGCAGCCCGGCGTTGAAATCACGGCCCGCAAGACCTGGGACGAGACCCGTCGCCTGTTTGACCTGCGACTCAACAACGTTGCACTCGACAGCAAGCTCACGCTCGCCAGCGGCACCGCGGCCCAAGCACTCAGCACCCGCATCTCCACCCTGCGCGATTTCGCACTCGTCGCAGACGCTGTCGGCGGCGCCGAAGCCTTGCTCGAAATGACGGTGGAATACCTCAAGACCCGCAAACAGTTCGGCCGCCCACTGGCCCTGTTCCAGGCCCTCAAGCATCGCTGCGCAGACCTCAAGATGCTCGTCTCCAGCGCAGAAGCCCTACTCAACGACAGCCTCGGCCGCGTCGGCAACCAGCTCGACAACGCCAACGCCTCAAACGCAGCCAAGGCCACAAAGCTGCTGGCCTGCTCGGTCTACGCCCGCGTCGCAGAAGAATCTCTGCAACTCCACGGCGGCATTGGCATGACCGCCGAATACCCCTGCCACCTGTACCTCAAGCGCGCCCTGCTCAACGAGCATCTGGGTTCAGGCAGCTACGAACTCGATATCGCCGATCACTTCCTGAGCCAGAACTCGTAAGAGTCAGCTCGCCGTCTTGAGTTTGTGCTGAGCGCGCTCCGGCGCAACGGCGTACCAGACAAACCAGATGAACAGGAACTGGAACGGTAGGCGGATGTAGAGGTACTTGGCAGGAATATCCGCGTAAAGCTCCGGATGCATCGCCATATAGATATTGGCAGGGTAGACCGCAATGATCAGCGCGATCAGACCATAAACAAGTTGAAGCTTGAGATCTGACCAAGCGACGAAAGCGTCTCTGCTAACACCCTCTGCGCCTCCACCGACTCGCCCGGAATGAAAGAGGTAGGTTCGACCGTTTGTACTGTTACGTGCAAAGAAGCCGGCTATCGAATCATTGCGCCCTATGTAAGGGGTGTTGATTTCTACCGCAATTCCAACTCCCGCGCCCTCTCCAATTCTGCCAAACCAGTTGAGCCGTCTTGGGTTGGGGGTCTCGTGTTTGTAGTCAGATGACCAGAACCAGTACGTCCCATCGGTGTGTACCCTGGCTTTAGGTTGCCGTCCCCCTTGCCAACCAATATTGCGAATCGCAGTTGTCGAAAATTGACGAACTATCGTCGATGTTAAATCCGATTGAGCTTTGCGAATCTCGGCTGGGTCTTCTAAGAGGGTGAACATTGGGTGGCTTAATTTCTGGCGGTTTCCAGCCTTTAAGGTACCGTTAATTTCTGTCTAGGCACACCAGAAATTGTTGCTTTCAGAAATGACGCTATTGAATAACCTGCAGCGTCTTCTGCCTAAACTCCTGCGGCGTCTCATTAGTAGCCTTCCGAAACGCATAACAAAAACTGGAAGGCGACGAGAACCCCAGCGAATACGCCACCGCCTTCACGCTGGTGTCCGTAGTCAGCAAGCGCTTGGCATGGTCCAGTCTGCAGCTCACCACATGCTCCCCAATTGAAGTGCCACGGCTTTCGCGGAAGCCGCGGGTGAGTTGGCGGACGGAGATTTTGCAGAGGTTGGCGAGTTCTTCCAGCGTGGGTGGTTCGCGCACTTCGTGCAGGCGCTCGTCGATGAGGCGCAGGCGCCAGGCGGCGAGGCCGCCGTTGGCGATGTTTTCGGGGACGTTGTTGCAGTAGCGGCCGAGTTCGATGGCCATTTGGCCGGCGACGAGTTCCACCAGCATCTCGCTGGCGAATCCCGGGTGGCGCATTTCTTCTACCAGGCGCATGAGCAGGCGGCGGATGTTGGCGTCGCTGACGTCGAGGCCGGCTTGCAGGCGGCGGTCGGTCCACTCCAGTTCGCTGCCGTTCCATTTCTGGATCACTTCTGGCCGCAGGTCGCAGATGACGGAGGTTTGCTGGCCGCTGTCGCTGCGGGCCTGCATGGATTCGCCGGGCGGTACGACAAAGATGTTGCCGAGGCGCTCGAAGCGCTGCTTGTTCCAGCGGTTGCTGTAGCAGCCGCGGGCATTGCGCATGCGGGGCGTGAGGGAGAGGTTGAAGCGGTAGACGCCTTCGCCACGCATGACGGTGTCGATGGGCTGCGAAAGGTCGAAGTGGACAATCTGTGCGTCGGCCACGGGCGCGTGTAGCTGGGCTTCGACAACGGCCGATGCGTATGCGGTGCGTTCGATCATGTGTGCTCTCTCTCCAAGCCTTCGGCCCATGGCTCCGGTCTTTGCCGGGGCTCTTTGGGCCGGTTTCCTAACTGTACAGTATTGTTGATTAAGGATGTTGCCCCTCCTGCATCGGCAACTGCTCCTGCGTTGCTCTACTTCGGGCATCCATGCCCTCACCGCGCGTCCTTGCACATAACGGCTGGGCATCGGGATTCTGTCCCGCTATCGACATCCTTTTTCGTTGTAAGGACTTAGGCGCGGCGCGAAACTGGGTTTCATCCGGGGCCGGCCTGTGGCTCCGCAAGACAGGGACTGAATCAATGACAAAGGGTTTGTTTGATCTGACTGGCAAGGTCACGGTGGTGACGGGCGGCAACAGCGGCCTGGGCCTGGGCTTTGCTCGGGGCATTGCCAAGCAGGGCGGCACGCTGGCGATCTGGGCGCGCAATGAGGCCAAGAACGCAGAGGCCAAGAAGGAGCTGGAAGCGTTTGGCGTGCGCGTGACCACGCACAAGGTGGATGTGTCGTCGGAGGCGGAGATTGTCGCGGGCTACCAGGAAGTGCTGAAGGCGCACGGCCGCGTGGACTGTGTGATCGCCAACGCCGGCCTGCCGCCGCCGCAGACGCGCTCGATGCTGGACCTGCCGAGCAAGGAGTTCCAGGATTTTCTCAACGTGAGCCTCAACGGCGCCTACTACACGCTGCGCGAAGGCGCGCGCGTGATGGTGAAGCGCGCAGAAGCGGGCGAGCCCGGCGGCTCGCTGATCTTCTGCGGCAGCCTGTCGATGTTCAAGGGACTGGCGGGCAAGCCTTCGTACGCGGGCTCCAAGGGTGCGATGGGCGCCATCGTGCGTTCGATGGCGGTGGAGTTCGGCAAGTACGGCATCCGCGCCAACACCATTGCGCCGGGCTATGTGAAGACCGGCATGACGGGCGAGGGCGAGCTGAGTCCGCTGGATAAATTCATGCTGATCAAAAACGCCATTCCGCGCCCGGGCTACGGCGCCGACTTTGAAGGCGTTGCGGCGTATCTGGCCAGCGATGCGTCTTCTTTCCACACCGGCGACACGCTTGTGGTCGACGGTGGCTCGATGGTGATGCTCTAGAGATCTTCCCTCTCCCCACAAGAAGCATGGGGAGGGGAGACCAGAAACTGATTTCGTATTGAGAGGTTTGTATGGGACACGTTCTGAACATCCACGGCGTTGATGATTTCCGCCTTGATCCGGTTGATCCGCCCAAGCCCGGCGCCAAAGACGTGGTGGTGAAGGTGAAGGCCTGCGGCATCTGCGGCAGTGATCTCACCTACATCAAGGTCGGCGGTATTCATCGCAAGCCTGGCGGCACCACGCCGATCGGGCATGAGGCGGCGGGTGAAGTGACGTTTGTCGGCAGCGAGGTGAAGGACGCCACCGTAGGCCAGCGCGTGATCATCAACCCGATGATGACGCCCAGCTACATCGGCAGCGGCGGGCCGGAAGGCGCGTTTACCGAAGAGCTGCTGGTGCGCGATGCGCGCGTGGGCGACAGCCTGCTGCCGATCCCCGGTGACCTGCCTTACGAAGTGGCCGCGCTCACCGAGCCGCTGGCGGTGGCGCTGCACGGCGTCAATCGCGCGCAGGTGAAGGCGGGTGACAAGGTGGTGGTGTTTGGTTGCGGCCCGATTGGGCTGGGCATGATCGTGTGGCTGGTGGATCGCGGCATCACCGATGTGGTGGCGCTGGATCTGGCGCCGGAACGTCTGGCCCGCGCCAAGGCGCTGGGTGCACGCGCGGCGTTTGATCCCACCAAGGAAGATGTGCGCGCACGCCTGCTGGAGCTGCACGGCAGCGCCCGCGTGTTCAGTCGCGAGGCGGTGGGCACGGATGCGTTCATCGATGCCGCCGGCGCGCCCAACATCCTGTCCGACGTCGTGAAGATGGCCAAGTACCAATCGCGCATGGTGGTGACGGCGGCCTACAGCAAGCCAGTGCCGCTGGACCTGGGCGCGATGCTGACGACGGAGATGACCATCACCACCGCCGTTGGTTATCCAACTGAGATGCCGGACGTGATCGCCGCGCTGCCGCGCCTGCGCGAGAAGGTGAGCAGCCTGATCAGCCATCGCTTTGCCTTCGACAAGATCATTGATGCCTTTGGCGTGGCCGCAACGCCGGCTTCGGCCAAGGTGATGATCAATTTTGATGGAGCCAGCAAGTGAGCGCCGAACAAGGCAAGCCGCTGCTCGCTTCGTTGGTGCAGGCGGGTGACGGCCAGACGGAAGCGGTGAAGATCAATGACTTTATCTTCATGGCCAAGGACATCTCCAACGCTTATCTGGTGACGACGGCCGATGGCGACCTGCTGGTCAACACCGGCTTCATGGACAACGCCGAGCGCACCAAGGGCCTGCTCACACCCAAGCGCACGGGTGCGCTGCGCAGGATCATCATCACGCAAGGCCATCCCGACCATTACGGCGGCGTGCCGACGCTGCGTGAAGACGGCACGCAGCTGATTGCCGAGCGCCGCTTCGTCGACACCTGCCGCTATTTCCGTGAGCTGGGGCCGTACCTTGGCCGTCGCTCGCGCAGGCTGTGGGCGAGCACGATCAAGCGCTCCGGCAATCCGCCGCAGCCGCCGGAGCTGGTGCCGGATGTGGCGGTGGATCGTCGCCATGAGTTCGAGCAGGGCGGGCGGCGCTTCGAGCTGATCTCCACGCCCGGTGGCGAGGCGCTGGATTCGCTCACGGTGTGGATGCCAAAGGAGCGCGTGGCCTTCATCGGCAACCTGCTTGGTCCGGTGTTCATGGCCATTCCCAACCTGGTGACCATGCGTGGCGACAAGCCGCGGTTGGTGCAGCGTTACCTGCATTCGCTGGACGTGCTGCGCAATCTCGGCGCGGAACTGTTGATCACCGGCCATGGCGAGCCCATCGTTGGCGCCGCCAAGATTCGCGCAGACCTGGACAAGCTGCATGCCGCGGTGAGCTACGTGAACCAGGCCACCATCGACGGCATGAACGCCGGCAAGGACGTGCACACGCTGATGCGTGAGATCAAATTGCCGGACCAACTGAAGATCGGAGAATTCCACGGCAAGGTTTCATGGGCCGTGCGTTCCATCTGGGAGGAATACTCCGGCTGGTTCCATCAGCAATCCACCACCGAACTCTACGGCGTGCCACGTTCGAGCATTGATGCCGATCTGGTGGCGCTGGCCGGTGGCGGCGGCGCCCTCGCTGCGCGTGCCAAGCTGAAGGTGATGGACGGCCAATTCCTCGAAGCCATCCATCTGCTGGACATCGCGCTCGGCGCAGAGCCCAGGCAGGCCAATGCGCTGGTAGTGAAAAAGGACGCGCTGCAAGGCCTGCTGCTGGCGTCCGGCAGCACCAACCTCAGCGAGACGATGTGGCTGAAGTCGGAGATCGCAGCGGCAGACGCGGTCCTGGCTGAACTGGGTCCGGCGAGCTGACGTGAGCCATTCTTTCCGCGAGCGCTACGGTGAATGGGGCATCGTGACCGGTGCTTCGTCCGGTATTGGCGAGGCCTTCGCTTATGCACTGGCTGCGCGTGGCATCAAGCCCATGCTGGTGGCGCGTCGCGAAGAGGAATTGCATCGCGTCGCGCTGGCGGTAAAGGAGCGCTACGGGATCGAGTGCGGCTGGCTGGTGCTGGATGTGGCTGATCACAACTTCATCGAGCGCGTGTTGCTGGCCTGTGGTGATCGTGATGTCGGCATGGTGATTGGCAACGCGGCGTATAACCCGCCGGGTGCGTTTACCGATCTCACGCGTGCGGATCTCATGCGCACGCTCGACGTGAACGACCGCGCCAACCTGCTGCTGGCCCATGCCTTCCTGCCGCGCTTCAAGAAGCGCAATCGCGGCGCATTCCTGCTGGTGAGTTCGGTAGAAGCCTTTGCCGGCATGCCGTACTCGGCCTGCTATTCAGCGAGCAAGGCATTCGTGCTGTCGCTGGGCGAGGCCTTGTGGGGCGAGTTCAACGGCAGCGGTGTCGATGTGCTGACCGTCGTGCCCGGGCCTACCGATACGCCCTTGCTGGCCAGTCGCAAACTCAAGATCAAGGGCATGCCGGCCCGCGACGTCGCCGAGATCGGCCTCGATCATCTCGGCAAGGGCCCCAGCGTGGTGCCCGGCGCCATCAATCGCTGGAGCTTCCGCCTGCTGCGACGCCTGCCGCGTCGCTGGTTGTTGAAGGCCACTGGCGGTGCGATGAAAAAGATTGTCGCCGCCATGCGTTCCAATCAAAAGGACTGGGCAGGCTCCTAGGCATCCATGCCTCCGCCTGCATACCGCACGTCCTGTACATAAACTTTGGAGAGTAATTAGATGAAAGTTGCAGAACTGATCGCCAAGGCCCAACAGGTCACCGAACTCTCGGACCTCGGCGATCCCAAGGCGCTCGAAGGCCTGGAAGTGCTGGTGAAGTCCGCCAACGAAGAGGCTCGACTCTCGCCCGCGGGCGGCATGCGCTTCGGCGAGACGTTGACCAGCATCCTGATCAATCGCCTGCGCATGGTCGATTACCTGAAGAAGCATCCGGAGTTGCTGCAGCGTCCGGTCGAGAAACCAATGTTCGTGTTTGGTCTGCCACGCACCGGCACCACGCTGACCATCAACCTGCTGAGCGCAGACCCGATGCGCCGCTGCCTGCTGCGTTGGGAGGCCTTGAGTCCGGTGCCACCCGCAAAGAAAGGCGAACTTCAGACGGACCTGCGCTGCGGTGCGCAACGCCAGATGCTTAGCGCCATGTTGCAGATGGCACCGCAGATTGCGGCTGCGCACTTTGAAGATGCCGACAGCCCGACCGAATGCCAGTACGCGATGCAGCTGTCCTTCTGCGCGGAGATCTTCGACTCGATCATCCACGTGCCGGGTTATCACGACTGGCTGATGGGGACGAGCTATCGCCACGCGTTTGAATTTCACAAGCAGCTGCTGCAACTGCTTCAGGAGAACAACGGCGGCCGCTGGACATTGAAGAATCCCTGGCATCCGCTGTGGCTCAATGATCTGACCTCGGTGTATCCGGATGCACAGCTGGTCATGACCCATCGTGATCCGGTGGAAGTGGTGGGCTCTGCCTGTGGCCTGCTGCGCCTGGTGCGCCCGATGTACAGCGAAAAGGTCGACAAG
>Ga0116227_10006659_pt1 | contig 23228 bp, 23 predicted proteins | sample S1TSphgellanicum_FD_89693 | JGI IMG/M metagenome (GOLD analysis project Ga0116227, IMG submission 89693) | Host-associated microbial communities from peat moss isolated from Minnesota, USA - S1T2_Fb - Sphagnum magellanicum MG | ecosystem: Host-associated > Plants > Peat moss > Unclassified...
ACCCCCCCCCCCCCCCCAAAAGAGTTTTTGACCCCAAAAAACACACATACCCAACTATAACTCGGTTGAAATTCCAAACACGGATGACATTTATTCATGCGGGATTTGTAACCATGGTCCCCACTGAAGAGTGCGGGGGAAAAGCATTAGGGACATATGGAGGGTAAGAGTGAACGAGCATTCCATGCAGGATGGATGATGTGTGGACAAAAAAGACTTTTTCATTACTTCCCTGTCCAGTGGCTAACCGAGTTGGTAAGCTATGTATTAACTACTAACTATCCACATGCACCTACTAGGCACCCAATGCCTCACCTAAATTTATTTTACCTACATACCTAGTAACAGCTTACTTACTTACCTATGGTACTTAGTACTTAACTCACTTATATACATAGTAACTAGTAACCAGCTGTAACCTAGGTAGGGTAAGGTCGATGTAAGAGGGTTCAAAGGATGGGTTACCTTGATAACCCATCCGTAGTGGTTCATCCACAGCTGAGTCATAATGGGTTTCCAATGGATGGTTCACTAATGGGTGCTGGCTGGGTAGTAAAATAAATCTGAAATACGGAGAAAAAACCAGTGTTGGGCGGTTATTCAGTTTTGGCTGGTTAAAACTTAGAACTGTCGGTTTGAGTTTCACTTAGTAAATATTTTAAACTAGAATGAAGATTAAAACTGGACCTGGTTTTGGATCCGGAATCAAAAATTTTGAAGATAATTTTGTTTGAGAGACAAAAAAAAAAGGTCTGGAACTGAGGGTTAACCAGCAGTTAACTTGTCAATTTCAGACCAAGGTACCTGAAACCAAAACCCGGCCTAATTTCTAAAACCGAAAACAGAACGTGAATGATTTTCTGTTTTTTTTTTTTCAAGAATTGGACCGGAACTGGACCTGGAGGGTTCCAAATATTTTTTAGGAATTGGAACCGGAACTATTTTATTTTATTTTATTAAAAAAAAGAACAGGAACCAGAGGTTCTTCATAAAAAGTCAAGAACTGCCCAACACTGGACCCAAAAAAAAAAAACCATGAGCAAACCAAAAAAAACAGAGCAAAAACAAACAAAAACAAGGGGTGTGTCACACTGTGGCCTTGCCATTTACATTATTAAAAAGTATCTTAAGGCACAAGAAGAATTATGGAAACTCAAATATTTCACCATGCAAAAATATAATCTTCCAAAAATCCTTTAAAAGAAACCAAAAATCCTTCAAGATATTATTATAATAACTAATCTCAAGTTTCAACACAAGCCAAAATATCATCTTTCAAAAATCCTCATATAAGAATAGACCTATTATTACCTAGGGACCAAAATCCCTTAAGCTACTATATATACTCTTTATAATGAATCTAAACACAATATCCTTGCCTTGGTAGGCAAGGCCAACAGGGAAAAAAAACAGGAACAAGCATTGGGACAAAAAAAACTTGGTTAGGTGGTTCCACATTTCAAACAAAAAAACACAAAGTTCGTGGGCACTACTACCGCAGCAGCAGCAACAGCAGCAGTTGGACATTTAGGTCTCCTGGGAACGGGGCCCCGTCATGTGGACTCTTTCAATCCCACCACCCCTGTTTGGGTGGGTGACGACTCTCCACTGTTGAAACCCATTGCTCAGTCATAATGTACACCTTTGTTGTTCTTTTCTCTCTCTCCCCATCTCTCTCTCTCTCTCTCTCTCTCTCCCCTACCAGCAAGCTCTTGCTCTTCTAGCTACTCCTCAAGTGTTGGTCCCGGACTGTAAGCTCCTGTTGGCGCAAGTGATAATGCTCCTGCTCCTACTAATCTATTATGTTCCATCTCAACCCCAATTTTAGTTGGCCTTCTTCTTCTTCTTCTTCATCTCCTCATCAATATCTTGTTGTAGCCGGACATATCATCAGCATCCATCAGCTTCTGCAAGCTCTAGCTAGGTCTTCCTTTTTGTTCTCGTTTCCTTCCCCCTGCTCTAAGCTCCTTGTGATGCAAGTTCCTTGTGACGCATTTGACTAATACCATTAGTTTATGTACTCACCGTCTCCAATTCTAGTTGGGAGCTTCATCTCCACGCTAGTGGTCTGCATGCATTCGAAGCTGTCGTAGTTGTGGTGGTGGTACTATACTAGCTTGTGGTCATGGGTAGTTGGGTTTTGATCGGCTTTCATTACAGGAGGTGTTCCGTTGCTGCAGCTAATTCTTCCGCTAGCTAAAACTACTTCGCGACAATATGTTGAAGTTGTGGTCTGATGATTGTGAATTTCTTTGTATCTTTGCTCACGCGTTCAGCTGCAGTTGCAGTAGTTCACAAAACTCCGGGGCGAGTACCACCGTGTCATGAAATTAGATTAGGCTTGGAATTTCCTCAGCTAGAGCTTCAGGTGTTGAAGATGCCTTTGTACTACACGTGCTGCTGATCGTCATCCGCAACCTGTTTTGTGGTGCTCGGAGCTGCAGCTGGTAGTTTAGTTCTAGTGATCATCATGAGATATTATGTGGGACATCAACAGATAGCTGCAGCTTGTGTCCAAGGAGAAGCCGTCTGCTTTAACTGAAGACTGAAGAGCAACAACAGCCTTCAATTCTAGTGTGATGGAGGCGTTGCTTAGCAGATCACAACTTAGCAGATCGCAAAACGCAGGTGTGTGCAGTGCACAGAGAGGCACAGAGAGAGAGAGAGAGTACACTCTTCAGTGTTGAGTGTATGACAAGAGCTTTCGATTTTTCGTCTGAGTTATATTTGCTCGTCATGAAGTGCATTTCTTGAGCTCTGAACATGTGAGTAAAGATTGGGTTACGTTTTTTATGCGGGGGATGGTTTGGTTTTTGGAACGCAGTTGAGCAGTGGCAGCTTCAAGCGCAGGCAATGCGAGCGGCAGATCACGCATCATCCCATCACGGGATCCATGAGTCGTCCCAGCAGCCGCATCATCATCTCTTCTCGGTCGATCAACTCTCAAGGCTAAGTACCGTCAACAGAGGTGCAGCAGTCGATCAGCAGCAGTTGCAGCAGGGAGGAGTTGGAGGTGCGGCCGGTACTGCGCACTATGATCATCATATTCAAGCCGAGACAAGAGTAGACGGACCCAAGCTGGAGGACTTTCTTGGGGGCACGTCTCTGGGAGGTCAGTATTCGGATAGCGGCGACCACCAGTCTCATCATCATCATCACCAGCAGCAATTGGAGGGTTTGTACTACAATGCAGCAGCGCATGGCGCTGCGAGCTTCCAAGCTGAGAGCCAGTCGAGGATCAACGTCAACCTTCCTTACACGCACTCAGCTGGTGCTAATATAGGATCAGGATCACTACGAGACCTGGCACCGAGTAGCTCGACGTTCCACCTTGCCGCCTACGGAAGTGCAGCAGCGGCACAACAACAACAAGAGCAATCAAGCCTCGCGTTGAGCCACCACCTTCAGCATTGCTACGATCACACGCATGAGCATCAGCAGCAGCTTCAGGAGAACAATTTGCTAGCAGCTGCACGGAGTCGATCGCACCTCAACGCACAGAATCTGCTGCAAATAGCACTCGACCAGCAGCAACAGCAGCAGCAGCAGCAATCGGATCATGGCAGCTTACAGATGCCTGCACAGACTAGTACGGGGCTCAAGTCATGGCTCCATCACCAAGCCGATGCTGCAGACTCGAAGGCGGGTATAGTTCTGCAGGGAGTACCGCAAGCAGCACGACACAGCAATAGTAGCTTGTCAAGTGCAACAGCTTTAACTAGTTGGCAGCCGCTCTCGCTCTCCATGAGTGCTGCTAGCAGCTCGTCACATGCAGTTACTGATCATTCAGTGTCAAAGCAGCAGCTTATGCTTCCCAATAGTCACCATATGGCCGAGAGCTCGCAGGCCGCCGCCATCGTTCCAGAACCTCGTAAGCGAGGAGTTGGCCGAATGGGTGCAGGCAAAGATGGACCCTCCCCACGCAAGTCTATCGATACTTTTGGCCAACGAACTTCAGTGTACCGTGGTGTAACCAGGTACAATAATAATCTCTTGAACTAGCCCGCTTTTATTAGCACCATGTTCATCTTCATACGTCCCTTTGCACACAACAATTTTGTGCAAGTTCCAGCTACATTCTAAGGACATCTTTCCATTTGGCTGCTGTCTTTGATCACACCAGCCTTAGGCTATGTTTCTTCAAAGAGCTGTGCTCACAGTCATCTCACAGCTCTACTACTGCAGAAGCATGGACCAATTGTAGGAGCGTGAAAGTTTTGGGTCAAACTGTGACTTACCATTCATTGATATCAGTCTTTTTTTCGTAAGAGAACATCTGTTCCCAGAGTCCCTAACATGATTAATTATGTATTTTCAACACACTTGCAGCTCTCCAACGGAAATCTACTGTCCCTGCAACAAGAAACAAGGCCCTATGTCAGTTGGTTCTCCACTAGGCTGCCTAATGTGTAACTCTGATCACAGCAGTCAAATGGAAAGAGACCTTAAGAATCCATGAATCTGTACAGTGATACAAGCGCAATAGATGTAGCTTGTTGCCCAGCTGCTTTTTTAGCTCCCTACTGTTCTCTATCATTGCAAAAATTGAAAATCAAATGAGTAAAACCTTTGAATCTTGAGGCATATCCTCCATGATCCTCTATCCTCAAGTTTCAAGCTGAAGCAAACAGCTGAGGTTGAACAAATCCTGCCACTAATCCCAATTGGAAAATATGTTGATATCCAGCTTTATGGCTGGTTCATGCAGGAATGTGCTTATGAAGAAGCCCTGTGTGTTCACTTGTGCAACACCATACTTGTCGAAATGACCTGGTGCATGACTTTGTGACTTAGTGCTGCAGTCTCCCATCTTCTTTCAGGCTGGGCATGTTCGTCAGTCTTACTGTTGTGTACTGATGTATTTTACACTTCAACCAAATGGACCATTTGAATCTGCACCTTGTCAACCATGTACCTATGTGGAAAGAAGAGACCAGCAGCTCAAAGTCTAATTAATGGGCTCATGAGAACTCAATCTCGCGTGTTCGAATGTCTAGTTTTATACCATAATTTTCTCATGAATTTATGGGAACATGACAATGTTGACAAGTCTTGATCTGGTGTGAGTGCTGATTTATGAAGTTCAGTTCTATTTCATCATGCTTGATGATTAAGTAGGTGAATAGCTTCTTCTTTAGTCCTGTGTTTCATGCTTTTGAATGCTTTTGTGTAAACGTGCAGTTTCCTCAATCATGGTGTTAAACAATAGTGGATCTGGGGTGTGGTTTAGGCACCGTTGGACTGGACGGTATGAAGCACACTTGTGGGACAACAGCTGTAGAAAAGAGGGACAGACAAGGAAGGGTCGTCAAGGTGTGTTTATCTCCATGTTGGCTTAGTCATATTTGTGTTCAGTCTCGGTCTAGTCAGTAGTAATGAATTCTTTTTGGCAATGTTCATGCTTGCTTGTTCTTTAGTAATTCACTGGGTAGATGAATTATCTTTGCTTGGACAGCTTGCCTGTATGGCTTTTCAAGGTCCACTGGATCATTGTGGGATTGACCTGTAGCTACATTACTGTAGAGCACTGGCTGATGAGAATTGGTGGTTTGTGCATGTTGGGCATTTCTTGTTGGCGCCCCATTTTGCACAGTCTACTTAGGTATGTGATTTTGCACCTGATGTCATGAAGGTTATTCCTCTATATATTCATGTCTCACAAGAAAATTAGAGTTACTGCAATGTCAGAAGTACTTGATGTTTGTAAGGCTCATCTTGCCAAATATTTTGCGTAATTATATTATGGGTGCCAAAAATAGAGAACATACATGATGAGTAGCTTGTATCTTTGCAGCTAATGTGTTTGATTACCTGACCTGCAGGAGGATATGACAAGGAAGATAAGGCAGCCAGAGCTTACGACTTGGCAGCCCTCAAGTATTGGGGACCTAGCACTACAATCAACTTTCCTGTACTAATTCCCTGCCTGCTGCCCAACTACTCTCAGTCACTCTTACACACATGCACACACTTCCAGTACTTATATAGCTGCAACATCAGTCACAATCCTGTCTTAATGGAGGCAATTTCCTTGACCAAGTTTTGTTTCCTGAAGAACCCATTTTAGAGAGTCTGGCTTGGCAGACTGGCTCTTTGGCCTTCTTTTTCTCATGAGCTTTGACAATTGTGTGGGGCAACAGTTGAGCACTTATGAGGCTGAGCTGGAAGTGATGAAGAACATGACCCGCCAAGAATATGTTGCCTCCCTTCGTAGGTAATGTGCCCTTCTGAATAAGTCAAGTTGGTTTTTAAAAGGTTTGCTAAGAATCTCATTAGCAGTTCAAACTAATTAGATTTTGAAAGAAATTTTGAAGAGTAAGCTGTACTGAGTTTTAGTTGAAGATTAAGTGAGTTCAGCAACTGGCTGCATATGTAGCACCCAAGATGTCTAAACTTGAATGCTGGGTTTTTTTGCGTGCAACCGAATTGTATCAACACATCACTAAGGACATATTAAGACTTTGTAATGTATGACGGGAACATGTTTTGGTGCAAATGCAGGAAGAGTAGTGGATTCTCTAGGGGAGCATCGGTTTACAGGGGTGTGACCAGACATCACCAGCATGGAAGGTGGCAGGCTCGGATTGGCAGAGTTGCCGGCAACAAGGACCTGTACCTTGGCACTTACAGTGAGACTCACTTCTGACCCTTGCCGCTCACTAAAAGACAATTCTGTATACCATAGGAATCAGCTGGGAGCTTGTATGCAATGTGTTCAAGCTGTCATCAAATCTTGATTAATGTACTGCTCTTCTCTAGTCTCCTATGCACTGAGTCTTTGGGGTGTTCTAGCAACTGTTTTGTCAGTACAGTTTGCTAGCATTCTGATCATCTGAACCCAAGACCAACTTTCACAGTTGTGGAGATATATATCTAGGGTTTCTAAGCACACACAGAAACAGGTTCAGATTTCATAAAGGAGAAGCCTGTGGTGAACCTTTCAGCTGAAGTCATTTATGTGGTGAACTGTGTTATATTGAGTGTCAAACCTTTTGCATTTTGAGGCCTCAATTGAACTGAAGAGGCCTTAAGTTCAACTTTTTTTATATCAGGAAGCCATAAATCCTAGACTTTCAAAGTTCTTTGCAGTTTTGGGGATTTGGAGGCAAAGATTTGATTTGATATTGACACAAGGACTTGAGTATGATCCATTTAACCAATTATGACCACCTACAACTGGTCAGTGCTGATAATGGACCTGTTACTGAACTTTTTAGGTACACAAGAAGAAGCAGCTGAGGCCTATGACATAGCTGCCATCAAGTTTCGTGGAGTCAATGCTGTGACCAACTTTGACATGTCTAAGTATGATATACTGAAGATTCATGCTGAGAAGATTCATGCTGCAGCATTGAACGAGCAGCATGGCCAGGAGATCAGCTTCAAATACAAGCCAGTTGATCAGAAACTGATCAAGGAACGTCGTGATACCCCTGGTTCAGATGCACTATGTGTCCAAGACGAGAACCACAGGATTGTGACATCAGGCTTGCCTACAGAAACACCTGGCTCAAGATTAGAACTTGTGAGTACTCATGATCAGGATCATCTTGTATCCACTAGTGTGTCACCATGTGGCCTGTCAAAGAATTTGCTCGATTGGCAGATGCTATACCAACAAGCTGCAGCCACCCAGCAAAAACATGAAAGGAATAGCTGGGGACATGCAGCAGTGGGACAGGATAACTGTTCTTCAAGTCCTCGTGAATTACATGGTGCAGGTGAACATGGATCATCTACCTGTGACCATCTGGGCTTTGGATCAGATTCTATGCGACCACCAGCTAGCCAGGCTTCCTGCCAGTACAATACCAGCACTGTACCAAGTAATCGGATGCTACTAAGGAATCTGATGGGTCTGGAAGTCCTGCCTCAAGACCATGGAGTTGGGGAAATGTCTTGCTCAGCTGGTAGCCCTGCAGGACTGATGAATCACCATCATGGGTTGCCAAGTTCTGCTGCTAGCTTTCTGAGCAGTTCTCAGGGGTATCAAGCTGGAAGGTCTGATCACCCAACCATGCAGTCTGCAGGCTTTGAGCATGTGGGTTCAATAACAAGTGATCAGCAACTCCAAACTAGTGACCAAAGAGCAATTAGCAATTCAGGCTTGACTTACAACCAAGGGAGCCATGAAAGATCAGGTACAGTACTCAACCCTGGAATATTGAAACCAGCCATGTTTCTTTTCTTTTCTATTACAGAAGTCTTTGAGTTTTGTAGCTGACCAACAATTATGTTTTGAACCTGAACACTCTTTAGACTTGGGGAACAGTTTACTATGTGGTATGAAAATCATGTACTCACAAAGTTTTGATGGTCATTATTTGCAGATGTGAATGTGTCGGAGAGTCCCAAAAACTCTGTAGGAGAAAGTGAGGAGGCTAGCTCCAAGAACTCAACTTTTGACAGGGTCATGCCAGGCAACTTATCCCGAAACCTAATGTTCTCTTCTGCAACCACAAGTACAGTGAAAATGAACCCTAGTTATGACACTAACCCTTTGTCAACATGGATTGGTATCAGCAACCCCTTAACGATGTCAACATTACCAGGCCAACCAGCCAATCGTAGCCATATGGGCTCTAGCCCAATTTTTGCCCACTCTTGGACTGAATAGGCTAGGCTGTAAATAGCACAGTTTCCAGACAAACCTTTGGTTTTGGCCTTCATCATCCCTTCTCCCTTTTCCATCAGTTCTACTAGTATACTAGTCCACACCAGAACAGGCTTTAAAATTCTACCACACCAGGTATACAGATCACAGGAGAAACCTGACTGACTGTCAAGTAAAGGCAGAACCAAGTAGTAGTCCAAATTATATTATATGCCTGAACAAACAATTCTCAAAGGCATTGTATTGGATCTTGATTTATGATTCATGGGTGTGGTGGGAAGATAATTTGTTCATAAAAAAATGGAATTGTCTTTGATGTCGGCAAATGCCTGGAAAAAGATTAAGTGCCTGGAAGTTCATCAAGAGCATGTGGTAGTCAGATTTGTATTTTGATTCAGGTAATTTGGCAAGTCCAGAAATCAATCTGCCCTTGTGTCTCCAATTGTGAACTACCTTTGCATGATGCAAATAGAAGTAAAATTGTCAGGTTTTTGTCAAGCAAAGATTGTCTTGTTGGTCGTCCAGCGAAAATTGTATGTTGGTTGTTTGGCTTGTATGCTGGCAATGTTTGGGGCAAAATCTTTAGTGGACAGAAGTAAATGAGTTCATAGATGAGTGAAATCAGCTTGGAATGTTAGCAGAGGACTCAAGCTTGGAAGAGACTTGTGATCAAAAACACAATGCTCACTAAGCTGAGGATGCAGGAGCTGCAAAAGATATTGTATCTTTTTGTTCAAATAAATAAACCATCTCTTTTGACCAAATTGATACATTAGTATATACTACTGTAGCCTGTTCCACCTGACTCACTGAGAGCATTTCAACAACACCAAGAACGCCCCCAAATTCCAATACAGTTTTCAGTTTCGATTTTATGTAGTTTTCATTGAGAAAATGGTCCAATAATCAATAGCCTTCACACCATAGCTCCAAACAGTCTCAAACCAAGTTACTGCACCCCTACTCATTGTGAGCCTTTTGAAGATGCCAAGAGCGTGTCATGAAGCGCTGTGATTTGGGAGATCGGCATGTAGCGCCATGATTTGAGAGATCTTAGAATGACAAACAAAACAAAACAAACTACCTTGCTTCGAAAATAGATGTTTGTAAATCGGTCACAGTTTCATTGCACGGTGAAGGATGCTTCAGCAGCAAGTCAAAAACTTCAGTAGTGTGAAGGTCCGTGGCTGATGTTTTAAGTCCGACTGCGCCGGCCTAAAAAGGGCAGACCCCACTGTTCTTGAAAACTTTCCTGGCAAACAAGCAAAAGTTGAGCCCAAGTTTGAAAGGAGGGGCAGCTTGGAATAGCACAGTTTTATATGCACATTCCAGCTGACTGCTGTTGCCTAACAGGAAGGGGCTTACTTTCTCACCATGCACCCCCATCACCCCAACTTTTTGGTTGATTTTGTCGCCTGCCTGACTTTCTGGTCTTCAAGGAAGGAGTACCTATATATGCGAATTTGGATGTGGTTCTGCAGATGCAAAGAGAGAGAGAGAGAGAGAGAGAGAGATATGAGAATGATGGGAGGTGCACAAGAATCACTGCACTTTTCTTAAAAGATTTTTCCTGTGATACCCTATGGGTCGCATGGAAAAACCAACGTCCGCAAGCATTTTGACAAACCTGATGTCCTCAGAGACGGGCATTATGCTTTTCAAAATGATGGCTGCTGTATTACGCTTGTAAAGCTGCCCTGCAGGTACACTAAAAAGTGAGCCCAGGTTTTTGTGAGAGAGGAGAACATTGGGAGGTCCAAGGGTTCAAACTTTGAACCATTGTTGGTCAGTTCTGAACTCGTTTTTTTTTGGTAACCAAGGGGGTGGAGTCTCTCTGAAATTTATGTCTTCGTGTATCAAATAGGTATCAAATAACCAGGTTTTGAGGATTATTCAGAATTGCAAATTGTCTCCCAAAAATCTGTAAGATGGCCACTGTGCTCTTAACAACTGAGATGTTCTTTCTCTTTTATGCATAAATGCATTTGATGCCATCTCAGCCCCATTCTAACACTTTTTGAAAATATATTTTGCAAAGCAAAAGAATTTTTTTGGAACTTTTTCCAAATAAATCCTGGTAGATCGATTTGACGTGCAACACTTTGGTAACGATGATGATAAGAATGGGCTCGAGTTCATAATTTGGTCTTGTTAGAATGGAACCCCAGGTTGCATTGGACATATATATATTCGCTCCCTCCAAGTGAAGCTTACAAGCAAAATGACGAGTATTTGATTTGATATAAGGTTCTTCTACATGTCGAAAACTTGTACAGATCCTTCCATTTTCTAAGACTTGCACATCTAGACTATATAATCTTTAAAAAATGACCAAACCTTCATGACAAAATAGTGCTTCGTACCTCAGGTAAATCCGACCGACTTCTCTTTCCAAGGATAAGATTTATTTCAAATAAGAGGTCTCATGTACAGTCTCTGAGGATCCTATAGAGCATAGCTCCCTTAGCCTTTTTTGCTAGGTGGACTTGGCCCTCTCTTATAGGTTTCCTATTGATTGGTCAAAATGAGATATTTTTGCAATAAGGACTCTCACTCCGTCGATGACTCCAACATATAATGAGATTGTTGGAATGTACCTAATGGCACATGAGAGCCTCAAATATTTATTCAAAAACCTTCCATTGCATTAGGTAACCAACTATGTAATTTTATTTGTGCAGATTTTCCAACAGCACCAATGAAAGTAAAATACAAATAATAGTTATGGCATGAAATTTCGTATTGCAAAAAAAATTAAAATGATAAGGTTCAAAAAAGGCGCTAACACAAGCAAAAAGAGTCGAAAAATCTACTGTTTGAAAAATAGTAAAACGACCCATAATCCCAAGAGCTAATCCAAAATCACCTACTCGATTAACAAGCATAGCTTTTATAGTTGTTTTATTGGCCTAAAGTTGTGTAAACCAAAAATTAATTAACAAATATGAAGCAAGACCTACTCTTTTCCATCCTAAAAATAATTGAATAGAGTTATTTTCGGTAACCAGAATTAACATAGAAAAAATAAAAATGGATAAATAACACATAAATCGAGGGCTATGTGGATCTTCGAACATATATGAGATAGAATAAATATGAATTAAGCTACTTACAAATGCAATCACAATTAACATAATTACAATCAGACTATCAAACATAGAATCAAAACTTTTACTTCACCAAGGCCTTTATTTTGAAAATTAAGCCAAAAAAAAATTTCATACCGCAATGCGGCCATTCACCCAAATGAAATAATAAAGTGCTCTCCGAACCGTGCAAGATGGTTACCCATCACACTGTTCACCAACTTGAAATTGTGGTTAAGGCTTAAGGTAAGCATCGTGTGTCCAAGCGGGCCATAGCAAAAAATTGATTTTTTTTCTGCTCCATCTTATTTAAGGCTAGGATGCCGCTTATCGTTGCCACTCAAGCGTACGACATCTGCCGACTTGGGCCCCTTCCCTTCTACTGATCTCAGTATTTTCCCTCTGGCAATAAAAGAAATCACAACAAAATAATTTTAAAATATTTGAAGCTACGCCCTTTTAAATAAGCGAGTATTACGAGCCCTCTACCCCACGCACCAACGGGCAGATGCGTGGTTCACCGGTTCCACCAAATACTCTATTGATGTCAAGACATAGGTGCGCTTGAAGTGGTGTGTTGTCTTTATCGGATTCACGCCCCCCATTTGTTTGGGCATATGCACCCTTTTGCTACCCATATGTGGGAGGGAGCACCGCATTATCTAACCTTTACATGGCATGGGACCTTGCCTGACGCGCCAAGTTTGGGATACCTCCTGCACCTTACGGTTGTGACCTATGGTATCACCTATGTCTCAAAGACACAGTCAAGGCACGGCGAAAGATATTTTTAGCTACATTTGGTATGCCTCTTTCCTCACATGCTATGGTGCTCTAAGGGAGTTTGTTTCATAGAGTGAGTCGAGTTTATTTTGTCGCAGAACAACTGTAGTGTCTAGATAATCTATTTATCCAACAATTCATCTGGTGACTTCATAGTCGCCAAAAAAGCCCCAAGAAACATCAAACATCTCCGAAAAAATCCATGGAGCCATTTTTATATAGCAAGCACTAGCTTCCAATGCAACTTCATAAAAAACAATCAAAGATAAAATAAAAGATAATGAAACACACGTGCTTGTGACTATAGTAGTTCCTCATGAACTAAGAAAATGACCAAAGGCACCTGCTACACAACTACCTAGCAAAGGTAGAGTTACAACTAATAAATACATACATAAATCAATTTTTTAAATTGTGACCAAAATACAATCAATTTGGTAGATAATTAATTGTATTTTGGGCGATAGCTATACGAACTAAGACTTAGATGAAGGCTCTCCTAATAAATTGAAAACATAACCCAACAAAGCGAGTTTTTAATGCACCCAATAGAGTTTACCATATGCCATTACTACATAATGGCATAATTGAAAGATGGGTCATCTTGGATTATTCTATTTTAATAATCTACCCACCATTTGCAACGAGTGCCAAAAATAAGAGAGTTTTTTTTACTAAGTGCCTCTAGAATAAATAAATAAAATTCGCACAACGTGTAAAACAAACTTGGCTACGCTGTTGTTATCATTCTATCGGTCTTTGTGAAAGTCGCCAATGGCACATGCAATCAATATTTTGCTCAGCAAAAGCTCACAAGCCCATTTAGGTGATGGAAGGAAATAAAATAGACGAAAAAAAAAATCTTTTTTCCCATCTCGTTTGCAGAGCAAATTAGCAGGAAAGAAAAAAAACCCCTTGGCTAGACGAAGCCTTTATTTGCTTGACAAAAAAGGTGGAAGATAGAAGGCTAAAGCCTCTAGCTTTAAACATAGTTATTGCAAGACTATAAAATGAAAAAATATATATATCTTTTATTTTTATTTTTTTGCTAACCTATTTTCTCTTACTATATCATATTATATAGAGAGCGAAACGTAAAACAAAGCTTAATTTTATTTTTTTGCTATGCATTTTTAATTTTCATTTTGAAACTTTATTGCTTTTCTTTAGCCTTTAGCAAGGAAAAGCATTCTCTTTTTTCAGATAGAGTAAAGAGAAGACCCTTTTCTTGAAGTATTTTCCATGTTGTGCAAAAGTCATTGGTTTCCAAAGCTTTTGTGACCATGGTCAGATTAAATTAAGTCATTTTTTTGACATTATCTCGGATTTGAAATAGATTTATATAAATCAATAAAGAGAGGGCTTTCCACGCTTTGGGGCAGAGAGTGTAGCAAAAAATATATTTTTTCAAATAATTATAAAAATTCCGCAAGTCTAACCAAGCCAGGGTAAGCCTCGCATTGCAAGCCAGAAGTGTCTAAAAAAGAAAATGGCAAAAATAAAACAGAACATAAAGATTGTGTCTCCGCTCTGCGCTTTGCTTCCTTAAATTTACTTGGTGAAAATGGTAAACATGAGAGACTTAAAATTTGTTCGTATGGGTTATCAATTCAAGTCCGATAGTGAACATACTTGTTTGGTGAAAATGGTAGACACGACAGTCTCAAAATTTGTTCCTATGGGTTATCGGTTCGAATCCGATAGCAAGTATCTTAATGTCTAAATTGGAAAATAAAAGGGTGAATATAACTTAATAGGTGAAAGTGTCAGATTGTGAATTTGAAAACACGGGTTCAAATCCCATTATTCACAAGAAGAACAAATCATCTATTAGCTTAAATCTTGACAATCCTTGAGAGCGTTGCTTTTTGCAGCAAAAAAAAATTTGTAAGAATTTTCCAATTTTTGTTACGATTTTCCAAATGGGAAAAAAAGCTTTGCTATAAAGTGCCCCAGCTCTGTTGATCAAGCTTGTGGCCTTAATTAGCAAAGTGGGCCCCTTAATTACTAGGTGGTTATCCTTTGGTGATTAAGTCACCTTATTAGATCCTTCCTATTTAATAATTTGCCAATTATTAAAATTTTCAAATACTAATACCCACCTATTATGCATAACAGTTTGTCTTGAAACAACCACCTAAGTACCACACAGTGTATTGTCATAGTAGGTTAAGTTGTAACCATAAAATTGAAGATGTGTGTTAACTACCACAAGCAATCATGTTATGCAACATCCAGAATAATGCACACAAATTGTTGAGTCCTTTTTATTCGTAAGATTCTTGAAACATGGTTTCCAGTGATCAACACCACACCACCACAACAATAATGCCATTGCATTCTACAAGCAGACACTGATTTTAATAAACTTTGATGACACTGACCAACAAGATTGATCAAACTATTTTTGTTCACCAGTCTCCTCCATTGATGAGTATCATCCCATGGTCCAGCAACATAAAACCCAAAACATTGAAATCTTGTTTCCCTAATGATGAAAAATCTTTCCCAACCCAATGCCCCTTAATTCCCCTTTTTCATGATCCACCTAAGAATCCAAATCCCAACCCAAGACTCTCAAACATGGACCTATAATTCTTTAGCTTTGGGTCAAGGAAAGCATAAAAAACACAACTTCTACATTTTGTTATATAACTTATAGAACATTGGTCCTTAAACAACGGAAAAGAGGCTTTGGATACAATGTCTTTCTATAGAAACAGAATCACACACAAAAAAGTAACGAAATGTATTTAACTTTTTTAAAGTTTTGCCTAGAGCTTGTCCCCTTAATCCTCTATGACCTAAAAACAGTGTCCAACATTTTCTATGGATGAATGAAAGCAGGAACCCTAATTCAATTGTGTGGCAAATGATGCCAAAGCTATAGTGCTTCAAGGACGTTGAAAGTCCAATTATTTGTTTTTTCTGTCTTCGGCTTTGTTTGTTGCTTTGTAGGTTATTGTGGAGTGGCTTAGGTGAGTTGATTTCGATGATGGAACGGGATCTTAGTTGCTCAATTGACAATCTTTATGGGGAGTGTGAGTCACGGTTCTTGGAGATGATTGGTATCGAACTTTCAAAGGAACTGAGGGATGTGGACAATGGACAACTATATGAAGCTAGCTAAGGAGGAGGAGGAAGAGGAGGAGGAGGATTTTTCTTTTGGGGAGTGGGAGAAGCTAAGTTCTAATGCATCTAGTTAGAAAGTGTGGAGTTTGTTTAGATCTTGATAGTAATCAGTTGGGGACGGAAGTCCCTCTGGACTTTTTCTTCTTTTGAACCCGACACTTGATTTTCCATTGTGCCAAGGACGTCAAGAAGGGAATAGGAGGTCTGACCTTTGCATTTTAAGGACCAGATCTAGGGAAATGATGAAAGGGTTTAGCAATTTCAAGAACGGTTGTAGTGGTAGTCATTGTCTTTGTCAAATTTTTGGGGGTTTCAATGTGAATGTGTGAGGTGGCTTATTCTAAGAAGAAAGTACTTGTGATATAGTGTGAGCTCCGGGGATTTTGGAACAAGAGGATACTGTGAGGTAGATGTTTTGTTCCAAAGCAAGTAGATGTAATCAAGTAGATGCTTTGTCCTTAGTTTTTGTCTAACTTTTGACAAAAACTTCGTAATGATATTGGGGTAGCATTTGTGGGGTTTTTGTTGTTGAAGGATGAGTTGCCACACTCATCAATAACCAATTGGCTCCTTGAAAGGAAATCAAGAGAGGTTTGATCCCTTGAGGTCCATAGAGCTACAATAACAAAGTTTGTTTGGTTGGAAGGATTTAGGTTTAAAAACAATATATGTTGTAACTTTCTTTCTATTATTTGGAAATTTCTAGTAATCCTTGTTGAATTTGTATTCAAAATGTTAAGGATTGTCATCTCAAAATCACCTCCCCTTCTTTTTGGTATTAGAGTAGCACAATCCCAAAAGGTTGGAACATATGTGATTACTAGGGTACATGGAAGATAAAGTGTCCCAAAAAGTAGGATATCTTATTCCAATGAAGAACAATTAATTGCAAAGATTGAAGAAATTCATGAAAAACATATCACTGTTAGATTTTATGTCCCCATAATTCAAAGAGCACTAGAGACAAGAGCGTTAATTCTAGGTCAGCAAGGATTCAATGTTATTACCATTATAAAAGTGAATCTTGATGAAGCATAAGTTGGAGACATTGTTGTGGAGCTAATGCACAATGGGTTTTGTACTAGGGCACAAGTTTGGGTGAAAATGCAAGATGGAGCAGGAGGATGGGTTTCAAGTGCAAGATTTCAAAGACAATATCACTTTACCTCCTACCTTGCATAGGTTGTCGACACATAGATTCGAAAGACAAAAACAAGTGTCGTGAATAGGTGACATTTGGATTCCTTTTTCTCATGTATCCCCAAATCATTTCAATAGATTTTTTATTCCAAAAGTGGAGGATTTATTTCAAATTGGAGATTAGGTATTGAAGGCGAACTTTGGAGCAAGATTCTGTTTAATAAGTTGGAAATCATTTGATGATGACAACTTTGTAATATAATGGCAAATGCACTCTACAAATGTGAAAATTTTCATTCTTCTACCATTTGATGTTGTGATTTTAAATCCAATACAAGAAGGAAAGCAATCCAATTTCCTTTCATGATCAAGGATTGATAACCCTGTTTTGAAGAGCTATACAAATTTGCTGGAGTAACATAGAAATCCAATATGTGTTATGAGCCACATAATACAATCTAGCATGACTACTTTTGATGAATTATAATACCGTAAAGAACCTATTGGTATTGTCATTCTAAGATGTCGTAGGTTGGCTGCTATTAGGAATTATAATTCTGTACAGAACCTATTGGTACTCTCATTCTAAAATGTCGTAGGTTAGCAGCTATTAGGATAATTGGTTTTGATTTTGATTGGCGAAGGTTGGGGACATAATCATTAGCACATGACATTCAAGATTTTGCACTTAGGCATCAATTTGGTTGAAAACAAGGATAGAATCTGATGGATGACAGAGCTTCATCCATATTAGTGAAGCAAGAAGTAATGTAGGTTATAACATCAAGATTAACAACAACCCAAAAAAGGATGGGGGGTTCTATAAAAGTAGAACAAGTTCCTACATTAAAGGAATGGCAACAGATAAATCTTTCGACAAGAGGGGTTGATTAAAATGACTAGTCCCTAGGGCATGGATGAGTTATTATGGGGATGAGATTATGAGGACATAAATGATTGGGCTGAAAGATTAACAATGGCAACATAAGTCAAGGATTTGAATGCTGATAAGTTATTTAAGATTGCCAAATTGAACCTAAGAGGGAGGGCCAAATAATGGTTCAAGACATTGAACCCTGCACCTACTAATTGGACAGAGCTATGTACTTGGATAATGCAAAAATATGCCATTATTGATGTTAATGACATCAGGTTCAAACTAGATGCCATCAAACAAGAACCAAAGGAAAGAGTTCAAAAATACTATGAAAGGTTGGATAAGCTTTTTCAACAAGGTCAAATATAAGATGCAGAATGTCACAATTTTTTGGCAAAATTAAGGCCAAAAATAAGAAAACTTTGCATTGTCAAGATTTACACTAACATTGAGGAGGTATTTGTTGTTCTTGTTGTTGAAATTGAACAGGTATTGGGAGAATTCAGGGAGACCCCATACGAACCCATGAAGGAAGAACAAGACGAAACAACATCTAGAGAATCCACAACAGATTGACAATTCCATGTTTTGAATGAGAACTTCATTAATTTTTTTGGGAAGGGGACTGATGGCAAGGTTGGACTTAGTACAACATTTTCTGCCACCACTAACAACCATTGCCGATTATGTCACTTAGAAGAACACATAGCCTTAACATGCCCTAAACTTGCGGACACAAGGCCAAAATGTACCAAGTGCGGAAGTGAGCACAAGACTGACAATTGTGGTATGAAATGTTCATTCTATTTTGGATTAGGGCATATAGAGGATAGGTGTTGGAAGAAATTTGTAAAAGGTTTGTCTGCCACCACAATTTTTTTTGAAGTTTTGGTTGATGATGAAGAGGCCACTCTTTCAAAATTGAACCATATTTGTGGAGGGGATTAGCATATCTTATCCAGGGTAAGAATCCCAAAAAGGAGATTACTTATAACTGCTAACCTAGCATAAGAACAAAAAGAAGGGATTGCCGAAAAAGAACAAAGGGGAACAAACATGGGTGCTGAAGCAGCTATGAAATCTAAGATTCTGTCTCATTTCATCAAAGGAAATATCTCTTAAACTCCCATGGAAACCATTTTTATAATTCTAGGAAAACTGGAATATTTGGAAGGATTGGTTAAACTAGTTAGAAAGAGAAAAGATGTTGAAGGATAAAGAAGTTAGATAACTGTGATTCATTCAACCCTTGCAATCAGGAGGGTTAGCGTCAACAAAACACATGGCAACAAAACATTGCATCTAGTAGTGGAGATCAATCAAACATTGATTAAAGGCTTGGTGGATACTAGGGCATCTATGTTAATTATGGCAGCCAGTGTTGTTAAAGAACTTGACATAATGTATCTAGTGGTTGGCCATGAAACTTATAAGGTAGCCTTTGATATAGTGATGTAGGCATTAGGAAGGATTACAAAGCTTCTAGTAAAAGTGGGAGGAAATATATGTCAAATGATCTTCCTTGTGGTTAACACAGACAACTATGATTTGCTCTTTAGACTGGATTTCTTCATAAATATAAGAGCAATCGTCGATGTGGAAAAGGGTGTCATACAGGTTCGCAACGAACACATAATGGAAGTGGAAGTATTGCCATTGAATGTAGTGAACATGTTGCAGGTGTTTGAAAGATCTAAAAGGAAAAATGTAATGTCTAGGAAGAGTTGTTCAAAAGAGAGATGGGACAGCTTCAGATTAATAACTAAGCGAACCTGTTGGGTTCATTAGATTCTAATGATGAATCTTCCTTTGAAGAGGATATAATAAAGTATGAGGGAAAGGCAGAAGATGATCCACAAGAAATCTTGTTAAACCTGGAAAACTAGATTGAAGAATTGAGGGACCACAGGATGGATTTGATCATTAAAGAAAAAATGTTTATGCAGATTTTGAATTTAATCCTACAAGAGCAACATCAAAATGTGCTTAAAGGGCTGTTATTTAAGGATGATGATTATGATGATTGGATAATATGTGTAGCTATAAAGGAAGATGCTTGATGCAACAAAGATTAGGAAAGAACACTAAACCCAATGTGCATTTGTATTCGGTCTAAGTATCTAATGATCTAATTGAAGGAGGTGATAGATGGACCCAAATCAAAAACATGTGAAGACTAGATGAGTCTTTGAATGGGAGCAGCAGAAACAACTGTGGGATCTGCTAGAAGAATTCTAGGAGGTGTTTGCATGGCACAAAGGGGAGTTGGGGTAATGTTCTATAAGAGAGCATTCTATTGACACCTAAGGACTACCTCCTTGCCGCATGATTCCTGGACAACTATCTTATTGGGAGGAGGTTGAAGTGAATCGGCAAATATAAACATTGGTGGATTTGGGGAAAATATGTAAAAGTGCATCAGAGTATGTTTGTAGGGTGACTTTGCAAATAAAGAAAGATGGTAGTCGAAGATTTTGTGGAGACTACCACCCATTAAAATTTCAAACAAGGCAAGATTCTTTTCCCATGCCCTTGATTGAAGATGTTTTGAATCAATTAAGGAGCTCCCAATGGTTTTCAATGCTTGATTTGCAGTTAGGGTTCTGGCAGATTCCGATGGCTCTTGATGATGTGAAGAAAACATTAATAATCACCAAGTCAGGTTTATATGAATGGAATGTTATGCCATTTGGACTAAAAAATGCCATTAGTACATTTTCATGAACTATGGTTGACATATTCAAAAAATGGACCACTCAATTTTTGAAGGTGTTTGTTGACAATGTCAATATACACAATGGAACATGGAATGAACATTTATGTCACATCTGACTAGTTCTTCAAAAACTAACAAAGGTTAATCTCAAGTTAAACCTTGGCAAATGTTGTTTTGGGTCCAAGTGTATTACCTTTTTGGGACATATTGTGGACTGTGTCGAATTTCAACTTGATCCCAAGAAGATAACATCAGTCCAACATTTTCCCACACCCAATATACCCACAAATGTAAGGGCATTTTTGGGAGTGACAAGGTATTATAGGAGGTTCATTGCTAGATATGTGAAAATTGCGAAACCACTACTTACCTTAACCAAGAAAGAATGCAAGTTTCTTTGGACACCCATATGCCAGATAACTTTTATTGCATTAAAAAGGAGGCTTGTAGAAGCACCTATCCTGGTTAGACCAAATTTCAACAAACCTTTCATCTTGGATGTTGATTGGTCAATAAAGAGTGTAGGAGCTATATTATCACAAAAATTTGGAAGGCATGAGCAAGTCATTGCTTATGCAAGCAAGGGCTTATCTCCAATACAATGTCATTTTCATCCTATGGAGGGGGAGTGCTATGCTCTTATTTAAGGCATAATGTATTTTAAGCAATATCTTCACCAAACCCCATTTCTATTATGCACAAACCACAAACCTTTAGAGTGGTTAGCCATTGCAAATGCATACATGAGAAAAGGACGTTGGATTGCGATGTTGCAAGATTTTCAATTCAAGAGCATTCATTGTGCAAGAAGCTGACATTTGAATGTCAATGCATTAAGTTGGAATCTATTGACTTTCTTAAAGAGGATGAAGATTTTGGAAGTGATGTGATGGAACAAGAAGACCAACTAGGAGTTACGGCATTAGTTGTGAAGAGTAATTCTGCTAATGATGCTATCATCAATTTGTTTACTTTGCAGCACATTAACCAAGAAATAAATGATGTTGAAGTCATCATGTTGGGAGTGAGTGTGGTGGACAAAGTACAAATTCATTTTCAGAAGAAGAATTGTTTCCAATGAATCATATGGAATACAGAAAGATGGTCGTTGAAGCTCAAACCATGGTAGATGAAGCCAGAGACAAACAAAAGGGCAAAAATGTGGAGACAATGGCATGATGTGAAGATGATTAGTCAAGGCAAATGGATATTATGGAAGACAATGTGTTAATGGTATTGTTCACTAGTGGACATTTGAAAACTGGACTTTATGACATTACCAACATAAAAGGGCTAAAAAGCGGGTAATGAAGCACCATTGGTTGGAAGATACCCTATTTTTCCAAAATCTAGTGATACCTAAGCATGCATAATGGAAAATGTTGATTGAGAAGATACATGAGGAAATTGGACAATTTGGGGAATGTGGACATTTGCTAAGGTGAAAAAGAGGTTCTTTTGGCATGACAAAATCGAGTTGCCGAGAAATTCATTAGGATTTGTGAAAAATGTTAATTAGCTAGGTAGTTTGGAAACATGAGATTTGGCATTGAAGAAATGAAGAGTATTCCTATATGCGATTTGTTTAATCATGTTGCAATGGGCATTGTTGGACCATTACTAGAAACAATTGATGGCAAAAAAATGTGCTTGTAGTTATTGACCATTATTTTAAATGGTGTGAAGCATGGCTTGTCAAGGAACATGATGCTTTCATTGTTGCTAAGTTTCTAGAAGATGAGGTTATTTGTAGGTATGGAATGCCAACATACATTTTGACAAATAATGGTAGTGAGTGGATGAAAAAATTTGTTGAAATCTGTCAGAATTATGGCATCATGCATCAGTTTACAGCCCTTGCTTGGCCTCAATGCAATGGCATGGTTGAGCATATGATAAAGACCGTCAAGCATAGATTCATGGTTATGGTAGCTACCAACATACAAGATTGGGATTCACTGTTATCACAAATATTCTTTGGATATTGATGTGGCATCCAAGCCAACATGAAATATTCTCTCTTCATGGTGTTCATTGGTTGTAAGCCTAGACTCACCATTGATAATAATTTTAGTGGTTTATGCAATGTATTTGATGAACATGCAAGTCCTAAAATCAGATTAAATGATTTAAAAAATGTAGTTGATTGCAAGTGTGCACAAATTTATGCTTGAGAATGTGGAGCATGCTCAAAGGAAACAAAAAATGATATATGTTGCTAAAAAGGGGTTTCAAACCTTTGAAGGCTTTACAGAAAATAACAAGGTCAAGGTGCACAAACTTGGGAAGAAGATATGATTGCTTAGTAATTAGGAGGGACTCTACATCTTTATTGATCACAAAGATGGGAAAGGATATCAAGAACAAGACCATGGCAGTAAAATATGCATTTTCAAAGATCTCAAAGGGTAGTGTTGGGAATGGTCAAAAAGGGATTTGCAATTATATCCATATGTAGATTGATGTTTGATCTATGAGGACATAGATTTATTTGGAAGGAGTGGTGACACTTGTGACCTAAAAACAGTGTCCAACATTTTTTGTGGATGAATGAAAGCAAGAACCTTAATTAGTTGTGTGGCAAATAATGCAGAAGCTATTGTGCTTCAAGGACGCCGAAAGTCCAATTACTTGTTTTTCTGTTTTTGGCTTTGTTTATTGTTTTGCAGGTTATTGTGGAGTGGCTTAAGTGAGCTGGTTTCGGTGATGGAGTGGGATCCTGATTGCTCAATTGACAATCTTTATGGGGAGTGTGAGTCATGGTTCTTGGAGACCATTGGTACTGAGCTTTCAAAGGAACAAAGGGATGTAGACAATGGACAACTATATGAAGCTGGCTGAGGAGGAGGAGGAGGAGGAGGAGGAGGAGGAGGAGGAGGA
>Ga0116227_10006661_pt1 | contig 23224 bp, 14 predicted proteins | sample S1TSphgellanicum_FD_89693 | JGI IMG/M metagenome (GOLD analysis project Ga0116227, IMG submission 89693) | Host-associated microbial communities from peat moss isolated from Minnesota, USA - S1T2_Fb - Sphagnum magellanicum MG | ecosystem: Host-associated > Plants > Peat moss > Unclassified...
ACTCCCCCCCACTTAGTAGTATAATGTGTTTGGTGTGTTTTAAATGGTAGGGTGGAAAAAAGGGGGGGGGGGGGGGGGGGCAAAAATGTTGTCACATTATATTGTTTTCTAGGGGTGTCCATGTTTGAACTTCAACCATGATAATATTAGAGCATATTTTTTCAAACTTTTTATATAATATGGTAGATTATAACACAAAGAATTCAATCACAAAGATTTTTTTTTCAATTTATATCGTGCAATTCCAAAGTATATTTGTGGCAAAAAAATGTACATCACTATCTACTAAAAATGCAAATATATTTTTAAAATGATTGAAATGATTTTTTAATTTTTATGAAATTTGTATTATCTACTAAACATTGTGATTCCATGTGATTGGAATAAGTTTGTGAGTCATGTGAAGAGTTTGATAATTGTCATATCACAAATGGGTGTTTTTGGAGGTGATGACCATAAGTGTTACAACCCCACTTTGAGGGAGTTGTGAGGTCGCCACTCACACTCCCAAAAATGGGACTTGGGAGTCCTCTGAGACTCCCGAAAAATCAGAGCATGATTGTAGGGGTCAAAACACCTTGCATTGAGGCGTTCTTTATACCTTTGGAAAGGTCTTGAAGTGTAGATGTCCAAAATGGCCTCGCATGAGCCATTTGGACATCTATAGCACAAGTTATGGTCGAAAGAAAGGTCGGGAATCGACCCGACTCCGGTGTGTGCAAATGAAGTGCAACACATCGTTGGAAAGATCTCAAGGAGAGCTACAACTTTGGATTAGACCTCGTCCCGATCCGAGTTTGGGGTGAGAAGTTATGAACGCCCAAAGTCCCAGGAGTTCTGACCGGGACAATTTTGGGACTACACTTTGGGAGTCCTGGGGAAAAAAGCCATTTGGATGCAAGTACGATGGAGAGCTGCAGAGAATACTATATGGGGGAAGGTGGTGGCTTCCCCCAAGTCCAGGCCGTGGTGAGTCAAGTGAGTCGAAGGTAACTCGTGGCTTGTCCCAACACCAAAAGGGTGCAAAATGAGTTCTAACCAACTTGTTGGTTGGATTTGGATGCAGGACCGTATAATTGAGTAAGCTTGTCCCTCTTCCTAGTCTATCCCGGAGCTTTTAGCACGCCCCTCTCACCCCCTTTAATGCTAGAAGCTAGGAGCGTGCCCCGAGTCCCAGAAATTCCGCAATTTGAATGACCTAGCCCCAACTTGGGGCTAACTTGGGACTTGGGAGTGCGTCAATAAGTATGTGGTAAATTAACATTTTGACAAACCATCACTTTCAAATGGAAGATGACAAGATATGTGGAGTGGGCCATTTTTTAAAATTTTCATTTCAAACATCTTTTGGCTAACTAATTCAAACCCAAACCTAATGTAGTCGAAAAATATAAACATGTTATATTATAGTGTATATATCATAAATATCTCATTAATCCTTGAATTTAAGCTTTAATTTTCAAATAATATAGATATCATTAACTTTCTGAAAATTAAAATATTAAGTTCAAACACTAAAAGTGAAACCAAAAATTAAATGCAATATGTTTTGCAAAAATATATTTTACATACATGTTGTGAAAGTGACCAAAGTGGCCCCGTTGTAATGCGATTTCACCTTTTAGTCAAAGGCACGTTCTTCTTTTAATAGGTTTTTCATGTTTGGGCAATTGTGTTAGATTCAAATCAAGAGGTGATTCATGCTTTTCATCATTTAGTGGTGCAAATTGAAGTTCATACTTTCTGAAATTGTTTGCCATTTTAACAAACTAATTATTCCATGAATTCTTGTTTCTTCAACTATAATTGTGATTAAGGTTAACAGGTTCAGTTGATAGCCACAACAATGGTAATCAAACAAAATGCCTAGTTTCGACAAAATTGATGAAAAACCTAGATTGAATGATAGATTGAGTGTGATGGAAATCTTGTGGTAGGAAATGTATTTTTTAACTTTACTATGTACTACATAAATAAGTAGTACATGGGAAATAATAATAATATGTACTAAATGAATGAATAATACATGGGTTGAAAAGAAGGTTATTAATGTTTTAGGGTTGACTTAATCAAAGAAAAACCAAAAGATATTACTTTTTACTATTAGTAAATTATCCTAAAGGTTAGTTACTTAAAAAGGACTAGGATGAAAAATTAGGATGTTGGGGCCAATTGGATAGAATTGGCAATGATCAAGCTCAAGGCCCATCAATATGACCAAGGTAAGAAAAAAGATGTTTCCTCCAAATTCATTGGTCATGAAGATTATTATCCTATTTTGAGTGCAAGATGGAAATTTTTTTTGTGTTCTCATTGGGTACAAGGATTCTCATCATAACCATCATTGGAGGCCATTGATTGAAAGGAGGGATTTCCACAAGCTTTCATTGGCCAAGGGAAAATAAGTTCAAAGAGGGGTCCTATGGGTGGTTCCTTGAATTTATGATATTTTGCTTGTGCTGAAAAAAAGGGAATTATGATTTGGAGTGGAATTTTGACACGAAAGTGTTAGATTGAGGAGGAGAAAATGTTATGATTGAACAAATTTTCTCTTCCTTGAAAATAGTCTCTAGATTTTTTGTTCTAAATTCAAGATCTCCTAATTGCAACAATGGATTAGTTTAAAAATGGAGACAACGTTAAATTAATACTCAATGCATCTTCACACAAAATTTCAGCCTCATCAAACTTTTTTTGGGAGAGATATAATTGTTAGAAGTAAAGGGGGTTTGTTATGAATCCGTCTTAGATGTAGTCTTTGAACTTTTTGTTTTAAATTCAATATCTCCTTATTATAACAATGAATTCATTTAGGAATTAAAACAATGTTAGAGTATTTAAAGTATCCTCACACAAAATTTCAGCCTCATCAACCTTTTTGTTGGAAAGATATAATTGTTGGAAGTAGAGGGGATCTATTGTCATTTTTTCCCAATGTTGTCAAATTAATTCTTGGGATTTAAAGGATATAATTTGATTATCAAAATAAAAACATATGAACTTTTGTATGAGTGTTGCCTCTAAGATTAACTTTCCAACAACCTTATGCTTGTTAGATTTGAAGGTTGTATAAAGACGTTATCGCAATTGGAGCAAGGGGGGGTCAAATTGTCAAAAAAGATGAACTTCCAACTCGAACACAACACAACACTTCTTCACATCTTATCATCGTAAGTACATTGATTTTTTACATCTTTTGGAACTAACTACATGGACATAATGCCATAGGTTCCTTAAGTGATTCATTACCTTCCATTCAACCACATCTTTACTTGTTAGAATATGACTATATAATGATTCCACCCCTGAATGAATTTTGTGAATTGCATGTCTCTAAGTCGAAAGGTGTGCACATAATCCTCACATATGATAGAGGGAGATTTTAGGAAGGCACTATAATTTAGGTTTAGATCAAGATAGTAGTTGTTATTTTTCTAAAGCTTGTTAATTGCTTTCACTTTCATGAGTGATGAATAGTGTGCAAGACAGTGGGAGGGAGTGAAAAGTGATGATGAATAATGTGAAAGATGGGCTAATAGGGGGATTGGATATATCATGAAAAGGTAATATCACATGAGGAGGCCATTGCATCATGAGGAGGTGGGTGCTGCCCAAATGCATTCAACTAAGTAGAAGTGGAGGTGGAGGTTGCGGTGGAGGAATTGCTAATGGGTGATGGTGGCTGTTCAAGGGTGATTTTGGTGAATGTTTCCATTCAAAGGCTAAGGAGGGAAAAGGTACATAGACCTTGTGCTAGGCTTGGTAAAGGAAGTAAAAAATGAAGATGAAAAGAAAGAAGGGGTTGACTTGAAGAGGAAATAAAAGGTCCACCCTACTGTGGGGAAATAAGAAAAATATATAGGAAGAAAAAGTAGAAGGTATGCCCTCTTGTGTGAGAGCAAGGGCAATAAGAAGAGGAGGATTGGTTTCAAGGAGTTTGAACATGTAATGTTTGTTAATAAGGTTGGGAACACAAAAAATGAAGATTTCAAAGAAAGAAGGTAGCGGTGCTTATAGGTAAGAGAATGTTGTATCAAGCATTAGTAGGAGCTTGGTTGGAGTAGGAGATCCATAGCTAGGGACTAAGGATTCCAATGTAATTTTTTTTTTCTTTTTCATGTGTGAAGCTTTGATTTTAGGAAATCTTATTCCAATCATTACATGTTGTGTGTGTTCCTAGTTGTAATTCTCTAGTTTAGGGTTGTGATTAGTTATACATGAACAAAGGGACATGGTTGTGAACAAGGAAGGTAATTGCTATGTAGATCAAACAAGGCACGATGGAGTAAAATATATATAGAAAGATAGAAAATTCATTTCCTAACTATGACACCTTTTGGATGTCTTCCAAGGGGTCGGGGGGGATCATGGCTTAAAGTAAGTTGTTAGGCTCAACTAATTTTGTGTTTAACAAGGATCTCCAAGTTGATTAAAAAACCATTGGTTATTTTGACAAAACATGTTATTTTGTTTTGTTCAACTTAACTAAATGTCTCACTTGTCAAAACCCATTGGCCATTTTGATCATAATGGTCAATTTTTTGTTCAATTTTATTGGATGTGCAATTTGACAAATAATCAAATACATCATTATAGTCAAGTTCACCTACCAAATAACATCACTTTGCTACGGTGTCAAATTTGACTAGGATTGGGTCAATTGATTTGGTCATTTTAGGACGGCCATGTTAGGGTGTTTCATAGGTTGGTGCATGCCAAGGACTTTCAAACCCCATATTAGGATTATTAAAAAATTAATATGGATTTTATAATATGTGTAGGTTCAAATGCACTTATGTGTATACTTGTTGGAGAATTTTCCACTATTGGGATATTTTCTATCAATTGTTTTGGTAGGATGATAATATATATTGGATTGGCAAAATAGTGTAGGTGGATGCTGCAACAATTAATTCACGTGCCCATTGGTTTTGGTGGATTAACTTAGCACCACCAATGGTGATCCAATGAACAAATTACCTCATGTTAAAGTCACCCATGTGCTTAGTGGATGACATATTAAATCCAACATGTTAGTCATGCGCTTCACTATGATGACTAACCACATACAATGGTCGATAGGGTTGGACTTCCACTATCATCCTTACCAACATTTTAAAATTTTCCACATTTTTGATCATTTTGAAATGGAGGCCTAAAGATGATTTTAGAATCCAATTCATGTAGTATTGAAGAGTTAAATGTTAATGAAAGGGAGCATGCCATGCGTTTCCATAATAGTTCCATTATTATGTTAATTACTTTAGAAGGAGTTTGTAGGTAGACTTTAAGGTAAGTTGTGGACATTAATTGCTTAGATACTTATTTTATTATAAATAGAACATATACATTTTGCTTGATCACACCCACTTATTCCACCCAAGTTATCACATGTTGCACCTTTAGTTGGGATTATTGTATCCATGCAAAGGGGGTGATATTACAACAACAAAAATTATACATCCTTGTAAGTTATGGGATTAAGAACAACATGAAAGATGCATGGGTGTGGGGAAGGAAATTGGGGATGTGGGGGCACTGAGGTCAATTGGCACTTCCCCATCTTATGTGTAACAATCATAGGTAATATTTTCATCCTTAGGCAACATGAATAATTTGTCATCCCAACCAAAAATACAAGTGATAATACAAACATGGGATCCAAATAATAGTTTTTTTATAGGAGATGAGATGCATAAAACAAGATAATTAAACTACTTGATCATGTTGGATGTTTTGCCTTCAATTTGAAGGAATTAGGTTAGTTGAAAGGACAAGAGGTTTGAATCATATTGGAGGATGATAATCCAATTTTTAAACAACCTTATAAGCTTAATGATGTGGAAAAGGCCTTGGTTCAAGTTCAAATAGTATAATTGTTAGATGTCGGTATGGTAAAATTATATAGAAATGAGTATGCTTTAACAATGGTGATGTTAGCTAATAAATATATTTTTGGTAATTGGATTAAATGTTACATGTGTGAGGATTATAGTCCAATGAACAATAAACACATTTGGACAAATGTCATTCCCTTACAATAAAGATCTATGATGCCTATGGGTAGGCCAATTAACTACCATTAATTGCCATTGAGGGAAATAAAGTTAAAACAACTTTATAGGGGATTGATTTTCACGAGAAAGATTATTTGTACCAATGGTGGTTCTTACTATTTAAAATAAAAAATATTTTTGTAGAATTTCAAAGGGTTACATCACAAATTTTACCATGCTTCATAGGTTCAGATAAATTCCATGTGAAATTCGGTTTTCATAAGTTCGTACAAAAATCACATGAATTTCATGTTGTAGCTAATATAAACAATATTTGTATGTAGTCAATATCTTATATATTCAAATGGATAATTATTATTTTTTGAATGACATACATTAATAGAAATCTTATCATTTGCAACCAGTTATTATGCAACTACATGCAACTAGGTGTTGTTTGCAACTACATTGGTTGTGTGTATAATTACAAAATTGATACAATATAATTTTGGGCCATATGGTTGTGTGTGCAACTAACATGCAACTAGTAATGTACAAAATGGAAACGTGTCATAAAAATCACAACCTAAACTAATACATACCTACATCAATATACTAAATATATTTACTTAGGCTATGTATGATAGTCTCATAACTTTAATACTAAGGTTAAATTCATATTAACTAATGCTACCCAAGGCAACAAATTAGCTAAACCTAGGCCAAACTCACATTGGCTAAACTAACCATATTTAACAAACTAACTTTGGCTAAATTAACTATGGCTAAACTAAATAAATTAGTTACGAGGTTAAATTAACTAGTAAATTTAAAATTTTAGTTAATTTAATTACGATTAGTTGACCCAAAATTAATTTACTATTTAAAATTTTAATTAGGATTTATTTTAGAAAAAAATAGTTTATCCATCATTAATTTAGCCTTGTAATTAATTTGGCCATGGCTAATTTAAGCAAAATCATTTTATCCAAAAATTATTAATCAAAATTAATTTAGCCCAAAATTTTTATATTATATTATTATCATTATAGTTAATCACATACAATGATTTTAAAATAATTATAATTGTACTTATAATAATTAACATTAGTATTTAATAATGACTTGATTATTATTATTATTATTATTTGATGGATATTATTTAAATATTTTTATAATATTTTTATTTATGGTATTACGTTTGTGGTTAGTAAATTACATGGGTTAACATATGATTATCTATTAAATTATTTATTAATAATTATTTAAATTAATATAATATTTTATTTATGATTATTATTATCGTCCTTAATTTTTATTATAATAATATTATAGTATTGATCATTAATTATTGTAAAAATCATAATTATTAAAACATTATTATAATTATATATATTTATATTTATATTTATTCACCAATTAATAATATCATCATTATATTATATTATTATTACTTATTATGTTTTAATACTTATACCTTAATTAATTTTATCTAGTGGGTAAATTAGGTTAATATGGTTAATTACATGTAGGTTGTAATTATATTGGTTACACTTGCAACTGAAATTTTTATCCCATAGTTTTTTGCCATGGATTCCAAATGTGCACATTATATAAATAAGTGCATTTGATTTGTTCACAAACCAAGTACCAAATGCTATTTGGGATGGGCCAACGAAAAAGGTTCAACCCAAAAACAAGATTAGATTATTTTAAATTTACCTACCTACCTACCTACCTAATTCAAAAACAATAATTAATGAGTTTTAAAAATGGTCACATGTCACCACATAATTAGCCTTCACAAATGGACATGTCTCAAAATCCAATTCACCTTTTATTGGATGGCCAAGATATTATTAATTTATTAATAACAATGAATATTAAAATAATGTTTAAATGTCACATGTCACCATATAATTGAGCTTCACAAATGAACATGTGTCACCATGGGCAACCCTTGTAAAATAATGTAAATGTATAAAGTATAAATTCATACCATACATACTATCCGCATACATATTGTCATATGTAAATGTTAGTTGTGTGCAACTTGTCTTATGCAACTATGGGGTCTAGTAGTTGCATGTGTCACATGCAATTAAAAATTAGTTGCATATGGTAGTTGCAAAATGACATTTTTTTTTTAATGATATGTGAATGTTCATAATTAATACACAAAAATCACACAATTTTATGCAAAATTGCATCACAATAATTGCACGAATTTAATTAAAATGTAAATTATACATGTATTTCATATCAAAACATCATAAATAAATAAGACACACATTTATATAGAAGTTATATATATATTCGTTTTTACATTTTGAAACCCACGGGTTTTGCATTTGAATATTTTTTAATGATTTCGCATGGATTTTATTGAAATTTTTTATATTAGAAATTTTGATGTATGGATTAGGTGTTGGTAGGTCTAAATTTTGTTAGTCAATACTTTCATGACATTAATGTTTCTAGTTTAACTCCATGAACTCACATGTGACGTTTGTTGGACTTATTTGAGAGATGTAAATAATAAAACCTTTAATTGCATCATTGCAAGTGCCAATTCTTTCACATTCAAGTCAAATATTTGGGTCATATAACTTAATGTAAGTGAATTAGGGGTTTAAAAGGCCAAGGTTGAAGTTATTTCATAGGTTCTTCAATAATCAAATGTTAATTAATTATAAGTTTTCATAGGTTTGCATATCAAAGGCTTGTTAAGTAATTTAATAACATTGTTAAACCTTTAACCCAATTGACAATTTTGATTATGAATACATTTGGGGTGAAACATAAAAACGATTTTTTTCAAGAATTGAAAGTTAAGCTCACATTATCACCTATTCACTCATAGAAATTGGCCAAATTTTAACCATTTTATTTATGACAACATGTAATTATTAATCATTTGCAACTATTTTTGGACGTTTTTGTAACTAGTTCTTATGTTGGTCATACTTGTGACTACACTACACCTAATTTGCAACTATTGTGGTTTTCATCCTCCCATGTGAACAACATTTAGTTTGATTTTTATCCAAGAAAAACAACTTATGTGCCATTAGCTGCAAATGTGACCAAATTAGTTGTAGCCCTATGAGTATGTAAAGGTGTATTTTGTGTATTCTAATGCATATAGTTGGATATATTTGAAGTTACAAATGTATATTTTGAATGCATATGAATGGCCATATTCCATGTATATTCAAAAATTATTATTAACATTAAATGGCTTCGATATTATGGATACATTAGGTGTATGTTTTGAATGTATTAAAATTTTATGTAGGACGTTTATTAAATGTATTGCAAACCATCTTACAAATTGATCCAAGTTGCCTTATTCTAATTTTTGAAATTATTACAAATAAAATTCATTATTATTTATTTATTTATTTATTCTATTAATTATTTTATGATAAGAAAAATCTAATTTTAAATATTATTTTCGACTAAAATTAAGAAGTAATAATATTTTATATTATATAATGATGATGATGAATATAATTTTCAAAGGACTAATGTACTTATTAAAAATTAATTAAATTTTTATTATAAAGGTTGTAATACCTATAACAAGTGACATAATAATATATGTAATAATAATAAATAGCTAACGTAAGCTACTTACATATAATGTTATTATTATTATAAGCAATAAGTTATTAAAAATTATTACATTATTATAATAATTTAAATAGTTAATATTTAGTTTTTAAGTTAACAATTCATAATTATTCAATAATTATAAGTAATTACCATAATTTTTTCATTTTCATTTTTATTATTTAATTAATTTATAATAATTATTATAATAGCTAGTAAGGATATTCATTAAATTATTATATAAATGAAAAATTATATTTATTGAATATTTATTATAATAATTCATAAATAATGATAACAAGTGAAATAATAATATGAATAATAATAATAAAATAGCTTGCCTTGGCTCTCAACTAGTTAGAATAATAATTCAATTAATGTTATTGCTATATTTATATTTATACATTTATATTTATGATTATCTATAAAAATATAAAAAATTGGAGTAAATATATAAAGTAGTTAACCTAGCCTAGGCTAACTATTAATTATATAATTAGAGTTTTAAAAACAAGCATTTAATATTCATAATTAATAGTTAATTAAATTAGGTGATACATCAAAATTGTTAATATTTAATTAAAATTAAATACGTACTACTATTTATTTATGTAATATACCTAATAATTTTTAATAATATATATTATTATAATTAAATTTCTCATCATATTATTATACATTTAAATTTATTGATGATTATTAGTATAAGTAATTAGTTAATTGGCTAGTTTATTAGTTTATTAGTTTATTAATTAATTAAGTAGTTCACAAGCTAGTCACTTACCTATTGAATTATATAATTAAAAAAATGAAAATGAAATTAAAAATATGGGATAAACTTTTTTGTTGTAAGTAGTTTGTGATTAAACCTTTTTTTGTTGAAAACTATTTGCAACTAAAAAGTTTGTCCCATATGTTTTGTTTTTCATTTTCATCTTGAAAAGTATATAAGGTGTAAATTGTCTTACATTTTCATATTAAAAAACATGGACATATGAGATGAATATATCAAAAAGGCTTAACCCAAAATAAAATATTAATATTAATGTACCTATGCCTAACTTACCTACCTCTTTAACCCACCTACCTACTTACTTAAGTAGGTATTTAACTTAGGTAGGTAAGTAGGTCCTACCTAAATAGGTGTCTAACTTAAATAGATGGGTATGTAGATCCTACCTATGTATTTATCTACCTATGTAGGTAGATAAGCATGGGGATTAGGTACCTACCTACCTATATACCTAAATATTTATTTAAATTTATTTTGAAAGAAATCAGTTAATATGCCACATGGAAATTTCTATTGCACTGCATGTCATAATCTAAAACTATTTAAACATAAAAACTAAATGTCTTAAATTATTTCAAAATTATAATAAAATTATTTGAAATTATTAAAAGGTGGGACATATGGCAACACATCACTTGTTCCCATTGTTCACCAAAATAATCACATCCTAATCACAAACAATAATATGTATATGGTTAGTCAAAGGATGAAAATGCATCTTGTTGATTTTATTTTCATCCAAAACTCCTTCTCGTTTGCAACTAGTGTTGCATGTGATTTGTCCAACATGACTTACAATTTTAGTTGCAAATGTCACCAACAACTAAAAATTAGTCATATAAACTAATTGCAAAATGGTCATTTTCTACTAGTGTATTTTGCAACAACCCATCAAGGGGCAACCTTTTTAATTGTACATGAATTGGAACACTTTAAAGTTAAGAGTCATTTTTACTCAATTTGATGATGATGGTTGACAATTTGTAATGGTTTATGCCAATTGGTCCAACAACAAGGTGAAAGAAAAATATAATTCATATGAAAGGGAATGCCTCATTATTGTTTGGGAAGTTTTTTCGTTCCAATGTTATCTTTCTTGTAGTCCATTCACATTGGTCATGGGATATTCATGAATATGTAGTTATTATTGCATATTTGCACATAGGTGAAATTTGGATTGGATTCACACCCAAGGAACATGACTACATTGTGCATAGGGCCAAATAGTTCAAATGGGAAGGCAATTCTCTCATGTAAGTGTGGATGGAGGATGAGTGTGGGTTGTGCTTTGTCTAGAGCAACATGAGGGCCTTATATGGCATGTTCACAAGGAAATGGGTCACTTTGGGTTTTGACATGCTTAAAGTTTCTTTTAACAAAGGATTTAGTTGTAGGTTCAACAATTTGTTTCATAGTGTGTGGTGTGTGATTGAATGTAAACGTCATTCAATACATTCATCTACAACCATTGCCCATTGTGGGGCTTGGGTATCAATGGAGTTTCAATTTTGTTAGCCAAGTAAATTTGTTAATTCGACATAGTATGTTTTGTTATGATTCAAGTGGTTGGAGTTGATGTTAGTTCCAATTTGTGATAATGAGGGAATTACACACACATTTTTGGACAAGGTGTTTAGTAGGTTTTGTGCACTAAGTGAAGTATTCATCAACCAAGGTACAAAATTTCATGGGGAGTTCCAAACATTATAAGGAATCCTTAAATCTATAATTATAGTAGTTATGATTGATATTGTAGTCATACCAAAAATTATATGACTAAGGGGCCTTTAGTCATGCTAGAGAAGTTTTGTTTAAGACAAGAAGCCATTGAATGTTCAATGTGGCATTTTTCATTTTGTAATCATAAAAGGACCATTGTCAAGTTATATAGAACAAATCATAGAAGACAAGTAATATATATTCCTAAAGTTTCATGGTAATGAATGACTAGAATATGATTAGTAAATAATGGAACAATTTGATTGGTCAAATTTATATTTACATTAAAATATATATTTTGGATTGTTATAAAAAATAAAATTTAATAGATAGGTAGGTAGGTGGTAGTTTAACCTATTTAACTAATTACCTTAATATAACCTACCTACCTTAGCTTCTTAAGAATGCACGTAGGTTGGAAGTATTAACAATTGAATCTCTCAACTCCCCAAGGATTACATCACAAACTTATTAGGCTTAATAAGTTCATACAATTTCATGTAAATTTTGATTTTCACAGGTTTGTAAAAAAATCTCACAAAATTTGTGCTTTGGTTAATATGAAATATATTTGTATGTATCCAATATCTTCAAACAAAAGAGACATTGTTTTTTAATGACATACGTGAATGTTCAAGTTTAATATAGAAAATACATAGTTTTATTCCAAATTACATCACTTTAATTACATGTATTTAATTAAAATTAAAATTATACGTACTTCACATAAGGACATCACAAATAGAAAAGACACATCATTTATACAAATATATATATCATTTCATTTTTACATTTTGAAGCCCACGGATTTTGCATAGATATATTGTTTTATGATTTTCACATTCTATTGAAATTTTATGATATTATCAGTTTATGATGTACCAAGTTTATTCATTAATGGACTTTACCATCAAGAGGTGTCTAATTATTTTTTTCAATTTTATTTGATATGTTTATTTGATATCATTACAAGACCACAAGGTAGGTGGTAGGCAAATTGTATGATGGTAAGTAGGAGGTGAGTGGGTGGATTGGGGGCAGGTAAGCAAAAAGGTAGGTAGGTGGGTGGGTCGGTTGGTAGGTAACACAATAACATATCTTGGGTTTTATAACCAGTTAATAAAACAACTATTGTCTTTTTTTTTATAATTGTAACTACAAGTTCATGTTAATGACTATGTCATTCGAAAGGACACTATGGTGCCATGAAGCATGATGGTTTTATGATTGCAGTTAATATCACGACTTCATGGTTTTACACAAATATCAAAGTTTCAAAAATGTATTTTTGATGTATTTTTAATCATCCAAAATTAGGTAATAACAAGATTCCATTTATTCTTGCAACTTTTGGTGAATAATAACTTATGGTTGTGTGATGTTGACATGACATGCCACATGCAATGAGGTTGACAACACTTCATGGCTTGTGACACTAATTTCACGATCATGATTCATTTCATTGAATTGATGAATTAATTTCATTTATTAGTTAATTGAAAATATTGTTGTCCTTTGCGAGTAATAATGACTCGATTTTCCATGTGATGATAACATGGCGTGCCATTTGGCAACAAGGCGTCATAAATTTTCATGGTAATCCATGATTTTTGTGACATCATAAATTTTTGTGTGTCTTGAATTTATGGCACCAATATTTGTCATGGCATGCCATTAATTTTCATGTGCCATGAGGTTTTTGAAATCATGAATTCACATGCATATGTATGTGTATTAAACAATCTATTGTTAAATTGTAATTACACTAGAAGAAATTCTTAAATCTATAACTCCATATATGACTAATTTTATAGTCATACTAGACATTATATGATTAAAGGCCTTTAATTGGAATGGATGAATAACAAAGGACAACCAATCATTTAGTGTTTGACATGGCACTTTTTATCTTATAGTCATTAACGACAAGTCATAAAAGACAAGCCATTTATAATGCTAAAATGTCATGTAATGAATGTTAAAAATATGATTGGCAGACATTAAACCATTTGATTATTTGAATTTATATTTAGATTTAAAAACATTCTGGATTATTATTATTATGTAATAAGTAGGTAGGTAAGTAGGTAGGCAATATGTTTAAGTAGGTCAAAAAAGGCAAGTAAATAGGTAGTAGTCTAACCTACCTAACCTGATTTATGTAACCTATGTAATGTACCTTAGTTTAGCCTACTTATCTTACTTACATAGGTAGCTTCATTACAAAATATTTTATCAAGTTTGTAACCACCTCAAGTTTGTATAACTAGATGCGACTAGATTTGACATAATCATCTTAGGTTTTTTTTTTAAGCTTAACAATGTTTAGGTTAACCTAGGCTAGGTTTGTAAATTGGTTTACAAACTAGTTCATCTTAAGTTAGCCTAAGGAGGTCTAGGTCTAGGTTAGGTTAGTAAGTAGTAGGTAGGTTGACCTAGGTCAACCTAGGGTGGCCAAGGTTAATTCAAGGCAAATTGTTTTGAGTTTTATAACTTTCTTTTAAATATAATTAGTATTAAAAAATGTGGTAGTGCAAAGGATGAGGACTTGAACCCCAAAATGAAAGTGAGGGGTTCAAGTCCTCCTCCTTGCAACTTATGATACCTAGGCCACGTGGCTTAGGTTAAGAAGTCTAAACTAGGCTTCTTGGGTTAGGAATCTAATGTTTGTTTTTAATTTAAGCCATATACCCTAGGTTGTTTAACATAAGTAATTAGCCTAGCTAGGTTAAGTTAGTTTGACTTTTGATTAGCAAGTTAAACTAGGTTGTTTAGCCTAGTTAGGTTATGCTAGGTTGACTTTTGATTATGTTAGTTACATGGGTTGAACTAAGTTGACTTTTGTTCATTTGCAATGACTCATAACATGTTTATAGATTTTTGACACATGTCATCCATCCATCAAGGTATCTTTTGTAACACTTAGTCAAATAAAACAACTAAGTTGAGATGACATGTACTTTACACATCATACCAAAATTAGTGATAACATGGAATTTCATTATAATGAAAAAAAATTAAAATCCAAATTGTTAAAGTGACCAGGCTTTACAATTGAACATCCTTTGCAATTAAATGGGTAAAACAACATGGGTTTAACAACTCATTAATCACTAGTCGCATATGTCCTTTTTTATTTGTATGTATTTGTAAAGGTCAGTTGCAAAACCCAAAATGTGTTGTTATGTAAATAGGTAGGTAGGTGGTCATGACATTACCCATGTCATTATACATTAATCATTTTGTATCCAATTTCCAACTAATTCCTCATATTATAGTCATTTCAAAAACATTTAAAACTACCATGTCATCATTATCCATGTCATGTTAAATAATAATAATTTTAGAATCATATAAATGACAATTAAAAATCCACATCACTGTGTCCTTTGTCATGGATGTCTTATCAATTAAAAAAATTACGAACTAATGATTTCATTATTACCATATGTAACATTATCATCCATTAGTGACAAAAACAACTCATTTATGACTATTTGTTTTTCCACATAGGATTAAAAGTTATATTATATGAGTATAATCATTCATAGAATCATGGAAGACTTCTAATCATCTTGGTTACAAAGGTAAAGATTCCTTTTAGTGAAAAGTTGTGTGAGAAAACACTAATTGATCATTAAACAATTTCACAAGACCATTTTGAAAGCACGTGGGTTAGTTCAGTGGATAGTGCAGATGGTGAAACAATGTTTACAAAAGTAAAGGTTTCAACAAGGCTATACTAGAGATTGAAACTTGTAATTATCATGGTCAACCATGGGATATAGGTTGAGTTGACAAGCTTTTCTTACATCCTTTACACCATGTTTTCTAATTTTTATCCATGAGCCCAAACTACTAGCCTCAATTCGTTGCAATATGATGGAAATAACTAATTTGGATGATCTATATGTATGATTTTATGCACATGTGAATAACATGTCATTATATTCTAACATGTAATGTTAATGGTTACATCATACATTTTCAATATCATGAAATTTCAATAGAATCCGTGTGAAAATCATAAAACAATATGTCCATGCAAAATTCGTGAGTTTCAAAGCATAAAAATGACATGTATTTTCTACTTATGACATCTTGATGTGAATGTGGACTTTACATTTTAATTAAATCCATGCAATTATTGTGATGTAATTTTGGTGTGTTAAATATGAACATTCACATATGTCATTCAAATATAATGTATCATTCATTTGAATATTTAGGATATTGAATACCTATAAATACCATTCATATTAACCATAATATGGAATTCATGTGATTTTTACAATAACCTATGAAAATTGGATTTTGCACAAAATTTATATGAACTTATGAAGCTTGGTAAGTTTGTGATGTATGAAGAATTTGGTAATTTCTTAGCATCAAGATACATTATGTTATGTCACTATTTAAAGAGGTGGTTATCAACCTTGAATTCACAAATTCAAGATAAGAGATTATGTATGTTTATAACAACATCAACTACGTTGGATGTAGGATGTGTTTTTTTGCATGTGTGAAAGGTATTACCTTTGACAATGTTATTATTGGAGGGCCAAGGTAGCGAGATATGGAAAAGCCATGTGCAAAATTGAAGTTTGTCTCTTCCTAATGTGGATGGCCAAATTGACCCCTTTTTGGCTATTGTCTTTGTTGGCCTTCAATGTATATTGTGTGAGCAATCTTTAGGGGCAACAATTATGTTGGTATGTGACCAATGTTCAAGAGGTTGCATATGGGATGCTTGACACCACCTTTGAATGAATAAATTGGTAAATGGTTCTGTTTTTTATGCATGACATAAACATGGGAATTTATATACTTAGGTAGAAGGGAGCAACCTATGTTTTTTTCCATGATGATGCACATTAGGCTAAGGATTTGGGGGGATTATAATTAGGCAATTAATGATGGGGCTAAAATTTGCAACCAACCTATTGGTCTTTCCACCTTAGAACCAAAATGTTCATTTTTGGCAAATGTACAATAAAAATTTCCTACATTGTTATTTGGCTTAGAAGGACATTAGCCCTAGATAGGGGGGCGATTTGGATGTGATGCACCATTAAGGGTTATTGTGTGTTATTTGGTTTGTGTGTTTGTGCACAATGATAGGTGTGGGCATTGATGTGGTAACACACAACATCATTTTTTATGGAGTTAGTCTATGAATGTCCACTTTTCATCCACATGGATGAATTTCATATAATGTTCATCCATAATGTAATTATGAAGGTTCTCAAAAAGGTTCCTTGAAATAATTTGAGATATTTAAAAAAAGTTTAGTCGATTTGAGATCTTTCAAGAAATATTTTGAAAAATCTTGAGTTAATTTGAAATCTTTTAAAATCTTTTGAAATATTCTAAAACATTTTGAGTTAGCCAAAAATATTTTGAGATAGTTTTCTTCAACAATTAGATCTCCAATAATTTACAAATAAAGATAGTTCCCCTCATGTGACCTTTAGTTTGTTCAACACCAATTTTGGGTATGATTTTACACCATCACTAGTACACAATGAGTCCAAATCCACTAACCTAAATCACTTTGGGGTTGTAAAAGTGAACCAAATTTACCATGCTTTAATTTCATTTCACTTTCAATGAAACTTCAACTACACATTCACTTATAGTGAAAATAATTTACTAATGTTATTTTTGGTACTCTTAAGATGATAATTTCGATGTTATATAAAATTTATAATAGTAATTATTTAATATAATTAACTTATAATGTATAAGATTATTTATCATAACCGTTATTACATAAATTCATTACAATATGACAAATTAGAAGGTGATTTAAACCAACTTATGCTTTATTGTGTAAAAATATTAATATTTATAAATCCAAGATATATATTATTGAAATAAAATTGTATTTTTATTCTGAGAAATAGGTCAGATTTTATTTTCTGCCTTTATTTAATAAAATGCTTTAAAAATTTTACAACAAAACAAAATGAAAATCCAATTCTTTTAGCATAAAAAATATAATATATAATATATCATAAATCATATGTCTATTCAATATAAAATACATAATGTATAAAATTATATACATATTACATATAATTTTTTAAACTAAATAATATTTTATTGTGGGCTTCACTTGATAAAAATGGATAACATAATATTCATCCATGGAAATATAATTTTTTTGATCCAATATCTTTATCATATAAGATCACTTATATACTTGGGCTCCACATTGCTACACACTACTTGTGACAATGAAATGACAAAAAAGAAATAAAGATTTACATTTAAAAACTTTCTTATTTTCAAATTAAATATAGGATTGAAATTGTACAAAAGATTGCCCTATTATCATCCAAGGGGAGAATTAGTCAGTCACCCCTATTTTTAATTCATTAAAATTTGGAAGCAATTAGGTGGATAAACATTAAATCAATTAAACAAATGGGGATTAAATCCTTGAATTATGTATTTAAAGAGAAGTTTTTATTGGAAACCTACTTAATTTCAAAGAAAAAAAAAATGTTAATCTCTTGAAATATTATCAACATATTCAAATGAAATAACATATATTTACATTTGTATGAAATTACATATAAACATGTGTATGAAATTGGAAAAACACAAAATGTTTTTTGGAAAGGACACAAATATTCCAAAAAACATTGAAAAAAATAAAAAGATTTATTTCTTTTTTGATATCTTAGGATCCTCCATAAGGACATTTTGAAACATTACAACTTGTAAAATGTTTTTTTTAAAAAAAATTCTGGTTTGGAATTGACTTCTAACAAAGGTGCAATTTGGAATTGTGTTTTTGTACAACTTACAATTATAGCCCATCCCACCTAAACCAACTTTGATGAAATCATCGTCACTAGAATAATATATGACAATGTTTATTTGTTATATATTATATTAATACAAATATTTGTGCATAAGATGAATATAATATTAAATTTATTTATTATTTTTAAAATTTAAAATTTTAAAATTAAATTTTATTTTATAATTATATAATCAAACTCATATTATAATATAAAATTTAACATGTATGTATTTAATATACCATATTTACATGCAATTTTTTTCAATTCAAGTATTTAAAAAATAATTTTAATATTTTTGTTGTGTAGATTTTGAAAAACTTTTCAAAATGAAGTTTAAATCATTTCATTTTGACATAATATGATAAAGATATTACTAATTAAATTTGGCTTTTAGAAAAGGTTTAATTGCATCTCAATTTAAAATTAAGGTGTAAGTAAAAGGTTTATTCCATATGTTTTTTCTTTGAATCTCATCTCACAAACTATATAAACAACATGTCTGACCTTGACTTGTCACATTGAAATGCATCTGCCAATTTGGGATGAATGAAAAATTGTTTGACCTTAAATGGAAATTGTAATGTAAATGAAATATTTTTTTGGCTATTCATTCCATCTACATTTTTCCTTGCCTACCTATTTGCTTACATACACAAGCAAGTAGGTGCTAGTTTTCTACTTCTTGAAATTTTTAATTAAAAGAAAAAACCAAATAATAAGGTTGTAGGTTCAAACCCACTAGTGTACATGAAAACCTTACCAACCCTTTGCCATTGAGCTTGACTTGGGTGAGCCAATGGCTGTCAATCCATGAAAATAGAAGAAAATGAAGATGTTATTGTGCCAATGGCTTGTAAGTTCATGAAATAGAAGAAACTTTTATGAAAGAAAATGAAGATGTTATTGTTAAACTTGGGGTTATAAGCTTGGAAGACATTGTAATGTTAGACTATTGGTGAATGTTTTATTTTGTGTTGGGACATTTTTATTTATTTATTTTCAACTTTGACTCTCTTTAGTTTAGGTGGTTGATTTTCATTGTTGATTTTATTTGTCACAAATGCAAATGTTGGAGTGATGTTTGGAGTTTCTTGTGGGAGGGGTGGTTGTTCTATGACCCTAAACCCTTTGATACTCACAATATTTGTATGAAATTAACAAATTGGATGCTAGATTTAATGATGGTATGGGAGATAATGCAACTTTTTAAATGGAGGTGTGTTATTTCTTATGTCACATTTGAATCGAGTTGAAAGGGCCATATGTGGGACAAGGACAATGAGAGTCTTTGCCATAGTTGTGTGGCTACCAGCCATTCGAAACCAATCCAGAGTTTTGGATGCATTATTTTTTGGTGATTTTTTTATATTTCCTATCCCATGTGTAATTTAGATTTGTGTTGTACATTGGATTGTTGTGCTATTCATTGTTTCAAAGAAAGAGTTAAGCTTTGTGTGTGACAACTTTTCAAGTTGGTTTAATTTAACAAGTGGTGTTGGAGTTCAAGGAAGTGACAAGGTGTGGTTGGACTTGGGCACCATGAAAGCTTCTTACAAACAAGTTTTACAAGTTTTTACCAACCATCAAGATTCGAGCCATGTTGCACAAATAGGAAGCAGTGAAATGGAGGATTCACAATGGGGGATGTTTTTGGCATAGTGGACACACTAATAGCAAGGCTGGTTGGAAGTGGAAAAGTGAACCCATTCATACTAATAGAGGGAGAAGTTGCCTTGCCAAGTTCATTCATAAATCATAAAGGACCGCTCATTAAAAAAATGGTGAATGTTTGTGTGGATCCAAGAAATTAACCATAGCATTAGCTCTACTAAAGTGAGGTATAGAATGGACATTGGAAAGAGGCTTTGTCACTTGGCTTCTCCTAACCAACAAACAAGTCAAGCACTCTTGATGCTTACACCACATAAAACATTGTGGGGAACATCCATTTATCAAGAAAGGATTCATTCATTCAAGTATTTAATTACCTAGTGGGGTTGAAGCTTCCAATATAGTTATCTTTGCGCATGCTCTCACTAGAGTACCACCCATTGGAATTTGTGATTGCAAATTTAATGGGAAAACTGCTTGGTGTTGACCCTATTAATAGCACTAGGCGAGACCCTAGGTTTTGCGTTGCTTTAGACCTAGATGTTGGATGGGCGGCCAAAAAGAATATTATAAGGCCAAATTGTGGAGTTGAGGTGTTCATTGTCTATGAATGTTACCCAATGCCAAATATATATATATATATATATATCTACATATTTTATTTTGGGCTTGAACACCGAATTAAAGACTATACACAATTTGGGGGAAGGAGAGACCCTCATGGTGTTGGCATGGTAAGGTGGACCAATTTTGACGTCACATGGGTACTTTTTTGCAATGGGTGTGATTGCAAGTGTTATATTTTATTACATATGTCGGGTTTAGTTAATAGGGATTCATTTTCAAATAATAGACTCTAATATTTACATGGTGCAATTTTTTTTTTAATGCAAAAAACATAAAATCCCAAGAGTTGTGAACTTTTGAAATTGAAAAATTGGGGTGTAACGCCAATTGCAATTAGGCTAATGGACTTTAATTTGGTTCAATGATAGATTTAAAACTTGTTTAGGGAATTGGGTTCAAGGTGGAAATGTATTAATAAAAGAAATGCAAAAAAGTTTTGCATTATATGAATTCGAGGTATTACATTATGGAAAAACACACCCTATTTTTAAAAGTCCATAACATTTCAAAATAATTGTGTTTTGAGTTTAAATTTTGAAGACTTCTATAAATCACTAGCTTTTATGATGCACAAATCACATATGGAATTTTTTTGCTAAGAATGGATAGATATCATTTTGTCATCATCATGTGTCAACATTGTGCACATTGTAAAACTTGCAAAATGAACTTTGGGCCAAGTTGTTTTTTGCCAGATTTTGGTCCATCCAACCATGCTAAGACCCCTCATATAATGGTAATCATCAACAAGCAAAGGGAGAAGATCCATGAAAAGGGGCATGGAAGTCAAAGATAAACACAAAACAATGGATAACAAATAAAGTTGTCGAGGCTCCAAGGAAGGAAGACGAGAAAGAGGATGAAAGGAGGAACATGCCTAGCAGAATGATCAAAAGTATGTGAAGAATGTGGCTAGTGGATTGGACCACAACATGCACAAGTCAAAACATTTGACTGACCAATAAGGGTTTACACAAGTGGTTAGGAAGAAAAATCAATTCCTTCAACCCACATCATAGAAAAATAATGAACATAATGAGCCTACCAAAAGATTGGTTGAAAAGGATGGCCAATCAATCCTTTTTCAAACTCCAAGTGTAGCATCAGTTACACACAATGCACCAAAAGAACATGCAAATGCATAAGAACGATAAGTTGAAAAGAGGATACATGACCAATAAACCAAAGGGTCAAAACCATTGACATTACAGGGGAAGGTGGATGGCACCAAAAGAGGGGCAACATACATGGAGGTTGAATTGGAAGGTGAAGTTGCTCAAGAAGTGGATCAAACAGAAGATTGGGGCCACTACCTTTCACTAGATGTTGAATGCCCTACCACACATAATTTTCACTAGAAGAAAAACATGTATTTTCGACTACTCTTTGTGACTAAATTTTAGTCGCAAAAGACATTTTGCAACTAAAATCCCTTTAATCGCCTAAGACAAGTCACATGTGATAAATTTGTCGTAAATGACAAAGGGTATTGTATGAAAGAAAATATCAACAAATACATTCCATACTTTGACTCCATTGTATACGTATTGTCACATGCGACTACGATGTAAGTATTTTGGTCATAATTGAAGGCAAATCATGTGTTACCATGTGTCTTAATATTTGATTTAAAAAATAAAATAATAATAATTATTTTGAAATAATCTAAGACGTTCAATTCAAATATTTGGATGATTTTATATCATGACACGTGGCCCAATGTAAATATGCCAAATGCCATAAACATTAATTTAATAAAATAATAATATTAGGTTGGTAGGTACATAAATAGGTGCCTATAATCCTTACCTACCTACCTACCTACCTATTTAGGTGAAAAAGTAAGTAGGTAGGTTCTACCTTCCTAGGTTAAATACTTACTCATATAGGTAGGTACTTAGGTAGGTACATAGGCTGACCTAGATGGGTAAGTCAAACTAGGTACCTATTTAGCTAGATAGGATAAGTAGGTTGGGGAGGTAAGTATTTTAAAGTTGTGCATTATTTGTTTTTTTGTTTTGGGTTGAGCCTTTTAATTAGCTCATCCC
>Ga0116227_10006662_pt1 | contig 23223 bp, 20 predicted proteins | sample S1TSphgellanicum_FD_89693 | JGI IMG/M metagenome (GOLD analysis project Ga0116227, IMG submission 89693) | Host-associated microbial communities from peat moss isolated from Minnesota, USA - S1T2_Fb - Sphagnum magellanicum MG | ecosystem: Host-associated > Plants > Peat moss > Unclassified...
CGCTGGATCGCACCCAGCGCCTGCTGTCCGGCCAAAACACGTTCGGGATCGCGGCTTTCCACCGCGCCGTCGCCTTGGGTGATGGCCTCCTCCCGCCAAGCGGCGCGCACGCCCTCGCGCCGGGCGCGGTCATGCAACAGATTGGCCGCCGCGCGGAAAATATAGGCCGCGGCCGTCTCCCGCTCCAGCCCGTCGGTGGCATAGATGCGGGCAAAAACCTCCTGCACCATATCCTCGGCCTCAGCGGGATTGCCGGCGCGGCGGCGGAAAAAGGCCAGCAGTGACGAGCGATACTGGCGATCAAGTTCCATCAACCATGCAGCGGGATAAAGGGAAGCGTTCTGTGGCATTCTCTATCATACGCATGAGAGGGCAAAATCCACAGCGATGCGAGGAAATCACGCTCAATAAGGCTGCCTTGCGGTACGCAATTGCACCAGGCATCGATAGCTTCTGCCATCGCGTGAAGCAGGATTTATGGGTGAGCTGGCTCAAGATCGGAACAGACATGATCGATTGGGATGACATTCGCATTTTTCTGGCTGTGGCCGACGCGGGCTCGGTGCGCAGCGCAAGCCAAATCCTTGGCGTCAAACATTCCACAATCCTGCGGCGTATCGCGCAACTGGAAGCTCGTTTGGGCGCGCACATGTTCGAAAGGCTGCCAAGCGGCTACCGATTGACCAGAGCAGGCGAGGATGTGCTGGATCTGGCCCAGCAGATGCAAAATGCCTCAAACCAGTTCGAGTCCCGCGTATCCGGGCGCGATGAGGGCATACGCGGCCTGCTGCGCGTCGCCTTGCCACCACCGCTGGCTACGCATTTACTGATGCCCGACCTTGTGGATTTCGCGCAGGCCCACCCCGACATCGAACTGAATGTCCTGACTGGCGATGATCCGGTCAACCTGACAAATCGGCAGGCGGATGTGGCAATCCGCGTGGTCTTCGACCGCGATCATTTGCCGCTGAACCTTCACGGGTTCAAAGGGCCGGAGCTCTTCGGCAGTGTTTATATGGCACGCGAACGGCTCGACGCATGGCGCGCCGGGGCAACCGACCCCATCCGCTGGATCTTGCGCAACCGCGATGGCGTATCGGAATGGGCACGCCAGGTCGATATGCCGACCACCGACACCCCCTTCGTGGTCAATGATGGTGCAGCGCAGCTTCTCGCGGTCCGCCTGGGGCTGGGCATGGCAGCGCTGTCCTGCTTTGTCGCGGATGCCGACCCTGCGCTGGTCAGAGTCCCCGGCGCCACCCTTCGCCTCTTCGGCACACTCTGGATATTGACGCAGGGGGAGACGCGCAAGACACGGCGGGTGCGGGAGTTCACCGAGTTCATGACCCGCAGGCTGGCCAGTCATGCAGCGCTGCTTTCAGGCAAAGCGGCGCGATAGGATACTGGCAGCAACCTGCGGCGGTCCATCAGCGCACAGCCCTTGTCGAGGAATTGCTAATCCCGCCCCGCATGATGATGCCTTATTTCCTGAACCGACCCAAGGCGGCGCGAAAGCGCCACGCACCTTGGCTTTCCGGTCTACAGGAGAGTTTTCATGAGCTATGCCATCATCGGTTTCGGCGCTGTCGGACAGGCCCTTGCCCGCGCCTTTGCCCGCAAGGGCATCGCGGTGACCGTTGCCAGTCGGCAATCGCCCGAGGCGCTGGCGCCCCAGGCGGGGGCCATTGGCCCCACGGTCGTGCCGGCAACGCTGGAGCAGGCCGCCAAGGCTGACATCATCATCCTGGCCGTGCCGTTTTCCGAGCATCGCAAGATCGCCAATTTGCGGACGGACTGGCAGGGGACCATCGTCATTGATGCCACCAATGCCTACGGTGTACCCGTTGACGATCTGAACGGCCTTGCCTCATCCTCGATCATCGCCAGGGCCTTTTCCGGCGGCAAGGTGGTCAAAGCATTCAACCATCTGCCCGCTGGCGTGCTGGCTGCCGATCCCGCTGTCCAAGGTGGCCGTCGCGTCGTCTTTCTGGCGAGCGATGCCGACGGTGCAACAGGCGCGGTAGAACCGCTGATCGAGCAACTCGGCTTCGCGCCCATCGATCTGGGAACGCTGGAAGGCGGCGGTGCGCTGGTGCAGGCACGCGGCCACAGCTGGACGCAACTGATCTTCAAGGATCTCGTCAGCTTCGCCTGACGGCAAACATCACCTTGGCCGTAGACCGCCCCTCGCGCCCGTTGGCGCGCGGCGATGGGCTCTGGCGCCTAAAGGAAACCACCCCATGTACGAAACAATTCACTGGCCCGAGGATATGGCCCCCAGCCGTTGCCCGATCCATTTCACCAATGAGCTTGAGGTTGCAGCGTCGGTCGAGACGATCTGGTCACTGCTGACCGACCAGACGCGTTGGCCAGCCTATTACCCCGGCGTCAAGCATGTGCGGCTGCTCGACGGCCATGACAAGCTGGGCCCCGGCACGCGGTTTGAAACCAATCTGGCGGGGCAGGATGTCTTTGCCTCGGTGCAGGAATTCGTGCCGCAATCGCGCATTGCCTGGGGCGGTTATCCCAAGGTTTCGCCAGACTCCAAGGCCTATCACGCCTGGATTTTGACGCCGACGGCCAAGGGAACCCATCTGTGGACCGAAGAAACCATGCGTGGCCCCCACTGGATCGATCTGGCCCGGCAGGCGCCCGATGCTTTCTGGCTGACGCATGAAAAGCTTTTGCAGGACCTCGCGCAGGTTGCCCTTGAGCGTGAACAGGCTCGTGCCTGAACCAACCCCCATTTCAAAGGATGATGAGCATGTACAGCAAAGTGATCTGGCCGCCTGAATACGACCCTCGGATTTCGGCGATCTATGCCCTCAACGATATCGATGTGAAGGCACCTGCCGAAGTGGTGTGGAAACTGCTCGTCGATGCCGAAAACTGGGCGCGTTATTTCCCCGCCGAAGATCAGGTGAAGATTTTGGGCGACATGCCCGCGCTGCAGCTGGGCACCCGCTATACCCGCGTCACGGTCGGTTTCCCGATGAGCCTGACGGTGACCGAATGCGAGACCGGTCGCAGACTGGCCTGGGCCACAACCGTCGATGGCGATGAGACGGGCTCGACGGCCTATCACGGCTGGGTGATTACCCCGACCAGCGATGGCTGCCATGTGCTGACCGAAGAGACCCAGCAAGGTGCCTTCTTCCTCGAGGAACTGGGGCGCAAGCACCCCGGTGCCCTCTATCGCTATCACCAAGAATGGGTTGAAGGCCTCGCCCGCGCGGCGGAAGCCGAAGTGACCAATCCAGCAGGCTGACCCAAGAACAGGAGAAGAGCTATGAAGATCGATCTCCAGGGCCGCAGGGCCATCGTGACCGGTTCGACCGCCGGGATCGGACTGGCCATCGCCGAAGGCCTGGCCCGCGCCGGAGCCACGGTTGTGATCAATGGCCGCACACAATTGCGGGTGGAGCAGGCCATAGCCGACATCCGCTCCCGTTTGCCGGACGCCGATCTGGTCGGCGCGGTCGCGGATGTGTCGACGGCCCAAGGCTCTGCGGTCCTTACCCGGCAGGTTTCATCCGCCTACATTCTGGTCAACAATGCGGGCACCGCACGCCCGAACACATTCTTTGGCCAGAGTGATGAGGAATGGCTCGACCTGTTCCAGCTCAATGTCATGAGCGGGGTGCGTGCCGCCCGCCACTACATGCCTGCCATGATCGAGCGTGGTTGGGGCCGCGTGGTGTTCATCAGCAGCGAATCCGCGCTGAACATCCCGAAAGAGATGATCGACTACGGCGTGACCAAGACGGCCATGCTGGGTGTCTCGCGCGGGTTGGCCGAGCTGGTGGCCGGGTCGGGTGTCACCGTCAATGCGGTTCTGCCCGGTCCGACCAACTCCGAGATCCTGTCAAACTGGATGAAGTCAACGGCAGGGGAGCGGGGTATTTCTCAGGATCAGGCCGAACAGGAATTCCTGAAAACCATGCGCCCGACCTCGCTCATCCAGCGCTTTGCAACCGTCGAGGAAGTGGCAAATATTGTGGTCTATACCTGCTCTCATCAGGCTTCTGCCACCACAGGCGCAGCGCTCCGCGTTGATGGCGGCGTGGTGCGATCCATTTCCTGAACCGCTATCAGCCTCGCACAATGCGCCAGAGCAGCCTGCTGTGCCTGATAGCTGCCCTCGACATAGCGCATTCACTCCGCTCCAGTCTCCTTGAAGTCGGGCAGACTGCAGCCTGTCACGGATGCGTAGGCGTTTATGATGCTGGCCAGAAGACCTGGATAGCGTGCCTCAACCTCTTCCCAGCGCGGGTGATTGCGTACCTCCACACCATGACGTTCGCTCCGGATGAGCCCGGCCTCGCGAAGCACCTTGAAATGGTTGGATAAGGAGGACTTTGGGATGATCCGATCTCCCACGGCGGAGACCGCCGAACAGGCTTCCACGCATCCCGCACGCATGATGTTTGCGAAGATCGCTGCACGATTGGGGTCCGAGAGCGCGTGAAGGATCGCCTCGGGCCGGACGTCTTCGATGGCAGGGTGAATCAAGGGTCTCATGATCGATCCATATGGGGTCTTGACACCCCGGGCAATAGTTCCAATATTCCGAACTACGGGAGAAAGGCCCGATAGCTGATGCCTGCCCATGTCGGAGAATCTCGAAATGGCAAAGTTGAACGGAAAGGTCGCCGTTGTCACTGGCGCATCCAAGGGAATTGGTGCCGCGATCGCCAAGGCGCTCGCACGGGACGGCGCTGCCGTTGTCGTGAATTATGTGTCCAGCAAAGCGGGCGCTGACGCCGTTGTGCAAGAGATCACGTCAGCGGGTGGCAAGGCCATCGCCGCGCAGGCCGATGTCTCGAAATCTTCGGACGCACAGGCTTTGATCGACAAAGCAAAAAACGAGTTCGGCCGGATCGACGTGCTGGTCAACAATTCCGGCATCTATGAGTTTGCCGCGATTGAAGACTTGACCGAGGATCATTACCGCAAGCAGTTCGACGTCAACGTTCTGGGTGTCCTCCTCGCGACGCAAGCTGCTTCGCCGCATCTTGGCGAGGGTGCCAGCATTATCAACATCTCTTCCGCAATCACGCATGTGAACACGCCAACCGCAGCCGCCTATGCTGGAACCAAGGGTGCGGTCAACGCCATATCGGGCGTGCTCGCGAATGAACTCGCGCCGCGAAAAATCCGGGTGAACGTGGTCAGCCCCGGTTTCGTTGTCACCGAAGGCACGCATACCGCCGGCATCGTAGGCTCGGACATGGAAGCAGGCTTGATCGCGCAGACGCCGCTTGGCCGGTCCGGCCAGCCGGAAGACATCGCGGATGTCGTCGCTTTCCTTGCCTCTGATGATGCACGCTGGCTCACCGGAGAGGTGATCACCGCCAGTGGCGGTATCCGCTGATACAAGCAATGGCCTGCACCTGCCGCCAATCAGCGGCGGGTGTAGACAGGCAATCTCGCGGTCTGCCTGCCGCGCTGCAGCAACCGCTGGAACCGGACGTCTTCCCTTTTGCCACCCTGCGGTTGTAGCTTTGCGCTCACCCCAATGCGATGGGGAGGGCCGGCAAGGTTGACCCGACAAAGATGCCCTTCAGAGCCGCGGCGGAACTGAAGGTAGAGGCAGACCCTCCCAACCGCCGCCCAAAGCCTTGGTCAAGGCCAACGTGTCACGACGTAGGGCGCCATCGCTCTGGATCAGGGCGTCATGAGCGGAGATCTCCGAGGCCCGCGCATCGAGGACAACGCCGTAATCGACCAGCCCGGAGGCATAGCGCGCCTCCACCACCCGCGACGCGCGGGTGGCATCGGCCAACCCGCCTTGCAGTGCATGGTTGCGCTCCTGCTCGCTGCGGATACGGATCAGCGCGTCTTCCACATCGCGCAGGGCGGTCAGCACGGTCTTTTGATAGGCGTAATAGGCTTCATCCGCCTGGGCCTTGCGCTGCGCGACCTGCCCCTTGCGTTTGCCCCAGTCGAGAATGGGGAACATCGCCTGCGCCGCGCCCGTCAGTTGCAGGCTGTCCCCGGTGAAGAGATTGCCCAGCGCGGTGGAGATCAATTGCGCCCCGCCCGTCAGCGTGAAGCGCGGATAGAGATCGGCCACGGCAACGCCGACATCGGCGGTCGCTGCGGCCAACTGCCTCTCGGCCATCCGCACATCGGGGCGGCGGCGCAGCAAGTCCGAAGGCAACCCAGCAGGCACCTGAGGCGGTGCGGGCAAGGGCGGCGAGGCGGCCGTCAGTTCGGCAATCAGCGTATCGGGCGTGCGGCCCACCAGTGTGCCGAGGCTATGCATCTGCGCTTTGCCTTCAGCCAGAATGGGAGCAACGGCGGCCTGCGCCTGCGCCAGTTGCGCACGCTGACGGATAAAGTCACCCTCAGGCGTCAAGCCTGACTGCGCGGTATGGTCGAGAATGGCGAGACGCTTTTCCTGCCGCCCCACCTCCTCGTGCGCCACCTGCTCGCGGGCCTGAAGCGTGCGCAGTTGCAGATAGGCATCGACGATCTCGGCGATCAACGAAAGCTGCGCATCACGCGCGCTCCAGATGGCGGCCTCGGCGCGGGCGCGGGCGCCCTGCACACTGCGGCGCGTGCCGCCGAAGAGGTCGAGTTCCCAACTTGTATCGAAGCCCGCCGAATAGACGGTGATGTCATCGCCGGGCACAGCCACGCCGCTTGGGCTGCCGGAAGACTCGCCCGCGCTGCCACCGCCTCCCCCGCCCAGCAGGCTGGCCAGCGAGGAGAGCCCGGCATTCTTGCTGAACTGCTGGTAATTGGTGCCCGCGCTGGCATTCACCTGAGGAAAATAGGCCGAGCGGGCCACCCTCACCTGAGCACGCGCGCCGCGAATGCGCGCTGCGGCGGATTTGAGGTCCGGATTGTCGGCCAGCCCCATGGCGATCAGCCTGTCCAGCTCGGGATCGCGATAGGCTTGCCACCAACCTTGCAAATTGGGCGTGGTCTGCGGGCCATCCGCTTCCGCGAAGGTAGCAGGCGTTGGCAGTTTCGGCTCGCTGTAATTCGGGCCGACGGTGCAGCCCGACAGCGCCAGCGATGCCAGCAGGGCAAGACGCAGTTTCATGCATGGCCTCCCGCGCTTTTGCCCTGACGGATCAGCAGGCCCAACGGCAGCACCAGTAGCACGAAGATCATAAAACCATGGAACACGTCGATATAGGACAACATAGCCGCCTGCTGCTGTACCTGCCGATAGATCACCGCCATGCCGCCATCGGGATCGTTCAGGCCCAAGGCAGGGCCTGCCTGCGATACGGCCTCGGCATAATTGGGGTTCAGTGGGCTCAGGGTTTCAACGATGCGCGACTGGTGGAACTGGCCACGTTCGATCAATGCCGCCTGCGTGATGGCAATGCCGAAGCTGCCCCCCAGATTGCGCGCCACATTGAGGATTGATGAGGCATCATTGGTGCTTTCCGGCTTCAGCCCGACATAGGCCGCCGTCTGGATCGGAATGAACAGGAAAGGCAGCCCCGCCGCCGAGATCAGCCGCCCCATCGAGGCATCGTGAAAGCTGATCTGCGTGTTCCACCCCGTCATATACCACAGCGCTGCCGCCTGAGAGGCCAGCGCGGGGATCAGCAACAGCCGTGTATCCACCTTGCCCGCCAGTCGCCCGACGATCACCATGGCCACCAGCGTGGCGAGGCCCCCGGTGGTCATCGCCATGCCTGCCGTGCTGGCGTCATAACCGAAGACCTGCTGCAGCATCTGCGGCAGGATGGCGGTGGTGCCAAACAGTACCGCGCCGGTGGTCAGCATAAAGGTGGTGGTGACGGCGAAGTTGCGATTGCCCAGCAGGCGAAGGTCGAGGATCGGTTCCTTGTGGTTCAGTTCCCAGAACACCAAACCCACCAGTGACGTGCCGCTGATGATGGCCATGGTGCAGATAAAGCCGCTGGCGAACCAATTGTCGGTCTCGCCGCGATCCAGTGTGATTTCCAGGCATCCCAGCCCCAGCACCACCAGCAGGAAGCCGATATAGTCGACGCTGAGACCGCCCTTCCAGCGCTCACGGCGTTCCTGCTCCAACACCTTGGGTTCGCTGACGATAAAATGCACGAGGAACAGCGAGAGGATCGACACCGGCACATTGATCAGGAAGATCCAATGCCAGCTGAAATTGTCGGTGATCCAGCCCCCGAGTGTGGGCCCCAGCACCGGCCCCACCACCACCACGATGCCATAGGCGGCAAAGGCCTGACCGCGTTTTTCGGGCGGGAAAGTATCGGCGAGGATCGATTGTTCTGAGGGCGCCAGCCCGCCCCCGCCCATGCCCTGAAAGATCCGCGCCGCGATCAGCATCGCCAGATTGGGCGCGAAACCGCAGCACAGCGACGAAATGCCGAACAGCCCCACCGAGATCATGTAATAGCGCTTGCGCCCGATCACATCCGACAGCCAGCCCGACAGCGGGATCACCACCGCATTGGCCACCAGATAGCTGGTCAGCACCCAAGTCGATTCATCCTGGCTGGCCGAAAGGCTGCCCGCGATATGGGTGAGCGAGACATTGGCGATCGAGGTATCCAGCACCTCCATGAAGGTCGCCATGGAGATGATGCCCACGATCAGCCAGGGATTGCGGTTGCCGGCAGCGGAGCGCTCATCGGTCCATTGCGTGGCCGTGGAGGCAGGCATCAGCGCACGGTCACACGCGGTATCACCGACATGCCCGGGCCGATGACATAGGCCGGATCAGGCCGATTGTTGAACAGGATGCGCACCGGCACGCGCTGCACCACCTTCACATAATTGCCCGTGGCATTCTGCGGCGGCAGCACCGCAAAGGCCTGCCCCGCGCCGCGCTGGATCGAATCCACATGGCCCGGAAAGTCCACGCCGGGATAGGCATCGATGCGGATGCGCACCGCTTGCCCGGGCCGCATATGGTCGAGCTGGGTTTCCTTGAAATTGGCGGTCACCCACAGATCGTCAGGCACGATGGCCAGCAATTGCTGCCCCGGCGCCACATAGCTGCCGACATTGACCGAGCGGTTGACCACCTGCCCGTCGATGGGCGCGCGGATCGTGGTGTAGGAGACGGTCACATTGGCCTGTTGCTGGCGCGCCTGCGCGGCTTGGCGGTTGGCCTGTGCCGATTGCACCTCCTTGCGCGCGGCCAGCACATTGGCTGCGGCGCTGTCGATCTGGCGACGGGCGGCGGTCGCCTGAGCGGCGCTGGCATCCGCCTGAGTACGAGCCGCGTCGATCTGCGTGGGAGCGACAGCCATGCGGTCTCGCCCCTGCAGATCGAGATAGCGCCGATAATCGGCCTGTGCCTTGGCGGCATTGGCGGCAGGGCCGAGCGCATCTGCCTGTGCCTGCCTTTGCGCAGCGATGGCGGAGAGCACTTTCGCCTGCGCCTGCGCAATGGCGGCATCGGCCTGAGCCACGTTGGATTTGGCTTCCTGAAATGTCGCGGCGGGGGTTTCCGGCTCGATGGTGGCCAGCAGATCGCCCTTGTGGACATGACGGTTGTCGGCGGCATAGACGGCCGTCAGGCGGCCCGTGGTTTGCGCCGCCAGACGCACGATATGGGCATCGACAAAGGCATCGTCGGTGTCCTCATAATGGCGCGCATCCAGCCACCACAGAAAGCCGCCGATCAGCACCACCGCCGCCACTCCGCCGCCCACGATCCAGAACATGGGGCGCTTGAGCAGCGGAGTTTCTTGCTGGCCTTCTTCCTTGCCCTCATCCTTCGGCGAGGGCTTGGCGGCGCCATCGGGAGCGTCCTGCTGCGGTTCCTTATCGTCCGCCATGCTACTGCGCTTCCGCGCGAGAAAGGGATCGTCGGATCAAGGCGTCATCCTTTCCGCTGATTTGCGCAGGTCCAACTGCAGGAAAAGAACGCGGGCGGAATTGTTCCTTGCGACCTGAAGCCGGAACATCGGCCCCGGCCAGGGATAGTAAACCCCATGAAGCCGTTCACGGCTCCCGCCCCCGCCCGACAGGAGAGCGAGCATGGCCAGCGCTGCCACCTCTATCCCGCCAAGCCGACCTTATCCCTTACCCCGGCCACGGGGCATTCTGGACACCATCTACCCGCTGCATGTGATCCTCTCGGCTTACCCCATCGCCTGCTTTACCGGCGCCTTTCTGACCGACTGTGCCTATGTCGCGAGCGCGGAAATGCAGTGGGCCAATTTCTCGGCATGGTTGATCGTGGCCGGGCTGGTGATGGGCGTTGTGGCGGGCATCGCCGGCGTGGTGGATTTTATCGCCAACCGGCGGGTGAGGCGCCGCCGTTCGGGCTGGCTGCACGGGTTGGGCAATGGGCTGGTCATGCTGCTGGCACTGCTCAATGCCTTTGTTCATAGCCGCGATGCCTATACTTCGGTGATGCCTTGGGGCATTTTTCTCTCCGCCGTGGTGGCGGTGCTGGTGCTGGTGACAAGCTGGCTCGGCACGCGCCAGACGATGGAAGCACGCTGGATTGAGATGAATGGGGAGGTGGCACCATGAACCGCCTCTCGCCGCTTTTCCTTGCCCCGCTGCTGGCACTGGCCGCTTGCGGGCAGAAGCCTGTCGACCCCGGCGCGCAGACCGGCCCCAACCCGCAATTGCCTGACCAGCAACAGTATCTGATGCCACCGATGAAGGTGGGCAAGGTCACGCCCTGGGGCAACACGATGCCCACGCCTGGCGCGGGTCTGCGCGTGCAGGCTCTGGCCAGCGGGTTTGAGCATCCGCGCTCGATCTATACGCTGCCCAATGGCGATGTGTTGGTGGTGGAAAGCAATGGCCCGCCTGCCCCCGTCTTCCGGCCCAAGGAAATCATCATGGGTTGGGTGCAGGGCTCGGCGGGAGCAAAGGCGAAAAGCGCCAACCGCATCACCTTGCTGCGCGACGCCGATGGCGACGGCAAGGCCGAAGTGCGCAGCGTCTTTCTGGACCATCTGAACTCGCCCTTCGGCGTGGCGCTGGTGGGCAATGACCTCTATATCGCCAACACCGATGCGATCGTCCGCTATCCTTACGTCACCGGCGACAAGCGGATCACCGCGCCGGGGCAGAAGCTGGTCGATCTGCCCGGCGGCCCGATCGATCACCACTGGACCAAGAGTCTTGTCGCCAGCCCGGATGGCAGCAAGCTCTATGTCGGCGTCGGCTCGAACAGCAACATCACCGAGAACGGCATCGGTGCGGAAATGAACCGCGCCGCCATCTGGGAGGTGGACCGCGCGACCGGCATGTGGCGCCTCTTCGCGCAAGGACTGCGCAACCCCAACGGCCTGAACTTCGAGCCGCAGAGCCACGCTTTGTGGACCGTGGTCAATGAGCGCGACGAACTCGGCCCCGATCTGGTGCCCGATTATCTGACCTCCGTGCGACCCGGCGGCTTCTATGGCTGGCCCTACAGCTATTACGGCAATCATGTGGACCCGCGCGTGCGGCCCCGGCGGCCCGATCTGGTGGCCCGCGCCATCGTGCCCGATTATGCGCTGGGCTCGCATGTCGCACCCCTGGGCATGGTCTTCGCGAACAATGGCGGCGCCCTGCCCCAGACCTTGCGCGATGGCGCTTTCGTCGGTGAGCATGGCAGTTGGGACCGCGATCCCTTCAACGGCTATCGCGTGATCTTCATCCCCTTCGCCAATGGGCGGCCCAGCGGCAAGCCGGTGGATGTGCTCACCGGCTTCCTCGCCAAGGATCAGACGGTGCATGGCCGCCCGGTCGGCGTGGCCATGGACAGTCGCGGCGCGCTGCTGGTGGCCGATGATGTGGGCAACACGGTCTGGAGGGTGAGTTCGGCTACGCCTTGAGGCCTTCCCCGACCAGCTTGATCCATCCGATCACGCGCCTGGCTAAAATCAACTCTTTGGCATGGCGGTTTCTCACCGGGTATGGAGGGTGGCGTCCGTGGTGATCACGGTCTAAGCTACCCCTTCAGGTCCAGAACGAGAAATTCATAATCATGAGACATGCCGATCCAACCGGGCTTCTGGATCTGGGCTTTCTGCCTGCGGGGACCGCCATGGCAGAGTCCATCCTCAATCTCGACTGGTCGCACGAAACGCCTCGCTCGCTTGCCCTGCTGCGTCCCGTCTTGTCACTCTGTCTGTCCTCCAGCTTCCCGACCGCGATATATTGGGGGCCTGACCTGTGCCTCCTTTATAACGATGCATGGTCCCCCATCATCGCAGACCGGCATCCTTGGGCGCTTGGGCGCCCCGCCCGCGACGTCTGGGCCGACATCTGGCCGATCGTGGGCCCGCAGATGCTTCATGTGCTCACAACGGGCGAGCCCTTTGCGGTCTTCGATCAGATGCTGCCGATGGTGCGCGATGGCCGACGCGAAGAAAGCTGGTGGAACTACAGCTTCACGCCCATCCTTGCCGAAAATGGCAGTGTTGCCGGCATTTTCAACCAGGGCCATGAAACGACAGATCGCGTCCTTGAAGAAAAGCGTCAGCGGCTAAGGCTCGCCCTGGACGAGGTCCGGCATGCCAATCCCGATCCGACCGAATTTATTTCCGAGGCCTCGGCCATGCTCGGGCGCCATCTGGCGGTCGAACGGGTCGGCTATGCCGAAATGGATGAGACCGACACGTTCGCGGTCATCCATCGGGATTGGACCGACGGCACCGTCCCCAGCCTGAACGGGGCGTTGCGCCTCGACAGCTTTGGCCAAGCGCTCGCCGCGGCCCTGCGTTCCGGCGACACGATAAGGATCGATGATGCTCTCGATGATCCGCTGACGCGGGGCGATGGCACCGAGCAGGCTTTCGCCGCCGTCGGGGTGCGAGCCACGATCGATGTTCCGCTGATCCGCCACGGTCGTCTGACAGCCATTCTCTTCATCCATGCCAAGGACATTCGCCCATGGGCCCACCACGAGGTGGCCTTTATCCAGGAGGTCGCCGCGCGCATCTGGGAAGCGGTTGAACGCAACCGTGGCCATGCCATGCTGCGCGAGAGCGAGGAGCGATACCGCCTTCTGCTCGCCGCTTCGCAGCGACAGACCGCCGAGCTGCAGGCGGTTCTGGAGAGCATGCCCGACGGCGTCTACATCGGCGGTGCGCAAGGCATCACCATTGCCAATCAGCCCGCCCTCGATCAGTTGGGCTTCGCGACGCGGGAGGAGTTGAACCGCGATGTCGGCACACTGGCCGACGAAATCTGCACCCGCGATGCGGAAACCGGCGAGGTGATTGCCGTCGCCGACCAGGCATTTTCCCGCGCCCTGGCGGGGGAGCGGGTGGTCCGCGATGTGATTGTGCGGCACCGCATCACCGGTGAGGAACGGATCGTCCGCTCTGCCGCCGCGCCGGTCAAGATCGAGGGGCGGGTGATTGCAGCGGTTGCGGTCAACACCGACGTGACGGAACGCCGCCACGCGGAAGCCAATCTCCGGCTTTTGAACGAGACACTCGAGGCCCGGGTCGATGAGGCTGTCGCCGAGCGACGCTTGTGGGCCAGCATTTTCGAAACCTCCGATGCGCTGATCAATGCGATCGATGGCGACTATCGATTTCTCGCCTTCAACCGTGCCTATGCCGAGGCGTTCCAGCGGCACACCGGACACCATCCTGTCATTGGCGCCAGTCTCCTCGATTTTCTAGCCGACGAAACAACGCAGCGCAAAGCGCGGGCGCGCTGGTCCCGTGCGCTTTCAGGCGAGGATTTCGCAATCGTCGAGCGGCTGGCCATGTCAGTCGATGATGATCGCCATTACGAACTTCGTCTCAACCCCTTGCGCGACAAGCATGGCCGGGTGATCGGAGCTTTCCAATATGCGATCGACGTCACGCAGCGCCTGAGCGATGCCGCAAGGCTTGCCGACGCCGAAGAGGCCCTCCGGCAAAGCCAGAAGCTCGAAGCCATGGGGCAGCTGACTGGCGGCGTGGCGCATGATTTCAACAATCTGCTGACCCCGATCATCGGCAGTCTCGACCTTTTGCAGCGACGTGGCGTCGGCGATGAAAAGGCCCAGCGACAGATCGGCGCCGCACTCCAGTCAGCCGAGCGCGCCAAGGTGCTTGTCCAACGCCTTCTGGCCTTTGCCCGGCGGCAGCCATTGCAACCTGCTCCGGTTGATCTGGGCGGGATCATCAACGGGATGGCCGATCTGATCGCCAGCACGTCAGGACCACGCATTCGGATCAATGTTGAAGTCGAGGAAGGCCTCCCTCCCGCGATGGCCGACGCCAATCAGATCGAGATGGCCATCCTCAACCTGGCGGTGAATTCGCGCGATGCCATGCCTGATGGCGGAAGCCTGGGGATCGTGGCCAGATTGGTCAACATTGAGCCCGATCACTCCACGCGCCTTCCAGTCGGCCCCTACATTCAACTCGGTGTATCGGACACGGGCGTTGGAATGGACGAAGCCACCCGCTTGCGCGCAATCGACCCATTCTTCAGCACCAAGGGCGTTGGCAAAGGAACTGGTCTGGGGCTGTCCATGGTTCATGGTCTGGCATCCCAGCTTGGCGGGGCGCTCACCATCAAAAGTCGTCCCGGCCTTGGTACACGGATCGATCTGCTGCTACCGGTCGCGGCAGCCCTTCCCGCCGCTGCCCGCGAGACCAGCCCTGACGTCGCTGAAACGATGAGTGGCACCATCCTTCTCGTGGATGATGAGTTCATCGTTCGAGCGACCACGGCCGATATGCTTGAGGATCTTGGCTATCATGTGGTCGAGGCGGAATCAGGTGAAGAAGCGCTGGCGCTGATTTCTGACGGTCTGAAGCCGGTGATGTTGCTGACCGACCACCTTATGCCGGGTATGACCGGCACAGACCTGGCCGACCGGATACGCGACACACTTCCCGCCCTGCCCATCCTGGTTGTCTCGGGTTACGCAGAGGATGAAGGCTTGCCTGCGGCATTTCCAAGGCTGGTCAAACCATTTCGCCAGGAAGAATTGGGGGCTTCCTTAGCCGCGCTGCTCAAACAGGCGTAGATTGTCAAAAAACTACCTGCCCTTTGCACGTTTGCGATATCCTCCAATCCAGGATCAGAACTTCTGTGATTGCCGCCCGTGATGCAAGACGTTTCTGACCGTGTTGGAGGGTGATCGAGAGCGGGCAACGGTGGAGGACTTGAAGACCGGGCCGAAAGCCCCTCATTCCACGACGCTCACCGAATCTGAGGATGCGATGGTTGTCGCGTTTCGGCGCCACACGCTTCTGCCGCTGGATGACTGCCTGTAAGCGTTGCAGCCTTCGATCCCGCATCTGACGCGCTCAACACTGCACCGTTGCCTCCAGCGGCACGGCATATCCCGTCTCGCTTCAGGAAGTCTCCAGCCTGCAGGAATTCAGGCGAGGCCGTGTTGGAACTCTCCCCGGTACGCGCCGGATCATAATGGCGATGGGCCAGTTGCACTTTCAAAGAACAGCTTGGTAAACCGGATCGGGATCGCGCGTTACCACGCCCTCATGTGTTCCTGACCGCGATGGCGGTCGGGCGCCCGGCCTGATCGACAGCGACCATGGTGAAGGTGGCTGTCGCAGCATGGCGTCGCGTGCCGTTTAGGAGATGTTCGGCCCAAAGTTCGACGCAAACAGTCACCGAACTGCGCCCGGTGGCCGCGATAGGGGTGACCAGTTCGATCATCTCGCCTTCGCTGATGGGGGAGAGAAAGTCGATGCGGTCGCTGGCGGCCATCACGATGACAGCCCGCGCATGGCGGGTGGCGGCGATAAAGGCGGCCTTGCCCATCAGCTTCAGCGCATCTCCGCCGTAAAGCGTGCCGTAGTGGTTGGTCTGAGCCGGGAAGATCATATCCACCATCCGCAGCATGCCATCGCCGGGCGACGGAGCTGGCAAGAGCAAGGGTGGCAGGGGCAACCGTGTCTCGGGCCCTTTGACTGCGACCATCGTAAAGAGGCCGCGCGTGCAACGCCGACGCTCCCCGCTCACCAAAGTCTCCGCCACCAGCTCGATTTCGACATCGAGCGAGCTGTTGCCGACCCGGACAACCCGGCCTGTCACCTCGATCATGTCTCCGCTGCGGGCTGGCGCTTCGAAATCGATCTGCTCGGACCGGGCTGTGACGAGAGGCGCACGCGCATGGCGCGTCGCGGTGAGAAAGGCCACCTTGTCCATATGGGCCAGGGCAACACCACCGAACAGCGTGCCGTGGTGGTTGGTATCGCCTGGAAACACCAGGTCGATCAACTGGACGGGGCCGTTTGTGGCCAAGGCTTGGCTGGTATCCTGAGGCATGGCCATGTGCAGTCCTGATGGGGGCGAGACGCAGACAGGCAGCCCGCCGAAGGTCGAATAGCGCGTTGAAGGCAGGGCTTCCGCTGCTAGGCTGTAAGTTCGCGTCTCACGATTGCCGCGCCCGCGCTCAGGGCCTTGAGCTTGCCCCTTGCCACGCTGCGAGCCAAAGGTGCCATCCCGCAGTTGGTGCTAGGATAGAGCTTGTCCGCATCGACAAACTGCAGCGCCTTGCGCAGCGTGTCGGCAACCTCTTCCGGCGTTTCGATGCTGTTGCTGGCCACGTCGATGGCGCCCACCATCACCTTTTTGCCGCGAATGAGTTCGATGAGGTCCATCGGAACATGGGAATGATGACATTCCAGCGAGATGATATCGATCGTGGATTTTTGCAGATTGGGGAAGGTCTCCTCATACTGCCGCCACTGCGGTCCCAGTGTCTTCTTCCAGTCGGTATTGGCCTTGATGCCATAACCGTAGCAGATGTGGACGGCTGTCTCGCAGGTCAGCCCTTCGGAGGCCTTCTCCAGAGCGGCGATCCCCCAACCATTCGCCTCTTCAAAAAAGACATTAAAGGCGGGCTCATCGAACTGGATGATGTCGACGCCGACTGCCTGCAACTCTTTGGCTTCCTCGTTGAGGATTCTGGCAAATTCGCAGGCCAGCGTCTCTCGGCTTTTATAATGCGCATCATAAAGCGTATCGACCATCGTCATCGGGCCCGGCAGCGTCCATTTGATCGGCTGATCGGTCTGCGCACGCAAATATCTGGCGTCCTCGACAAACACCGGCTTGGGGCGTGCCACGCCGCCAACGACAGTCGGCACGCTGGCATCATAGCGATTGCGGATTCTGACGGTCTCGCGCTTCTCGAAATCGACGCCGCTCAGGTGCTCGATGAAGGTGGTCACGAAATGCTGGCGCGTCTGCTCACCATCGCCGACGATCGTGATGCCAGCCTGTCGCTGATCCTCAACGGCGAGGCGAAGGGCATCCTGCTTGCCCTCGATCAATTCTTCATCCTGCAATGTCCAGGGTGACCAGAGCGTCTCGGGCTGGGCGAGCCATGAAGGCTTGGGCAGGCTGCCGGCGGTGGAGGTGGGGAGCAATGTTGTCATGATGGAAGGCCTTGTGTTTCTGAATGATCAAAGGGCGAAATCGGCGGACCATTGCTCGAGCATGGCGCGGTTGGGTTCGATGAAATGCTCTTGCGCAAATCTTCCCTGCTCGACAGCCAGACGGCTGCGTTCTTGGCGGTCGTAAGTGATTTGCGTGGTTGAATAATCCTGGTGTTTCAGGCTCGGCTGATAGCGATGCCCGGCCTCGGAATTGGCATTGTAGATTTCGGGCCGGTAGATCTTCTGGAAGGTCTCCATCGCGGCGATCGTGCCGATCAGTTCCAGATTGGTGTAATCGCCAAGCAGATCGCCGGTGAAATAGAAGGCCAGAGGCGCAACACTGCCCAGCGGCATGAAATAGCGCACCTGCAGGCCCATTTTCCCGAAATACGCATCGGTCGAGGAGAATTCATCCTGCCGGTATTCGACACCCAGAATGGGATGGCGGTGCCCCGTGCGATGATAGGTCCTGCTGCTTGAGACGCTCACGCAAATGACAGGCATCTTGCCGAAATGGTCGTTATAGGCCTTCGACGCCAGAAAATGCCGAAACAGCTTGCCGTGCAGATCGCCAAAATCATGGGGGACGCCGCAGCCGACCCCATTCCTGTTGTGCTCGGGCAGCAGGATGCTGAAATCATAATCGCGTACATAGGATGAGAAATTATTGCCGACGAGCCCATCGATGCGCTTGCCGGATACCTGATCGATGATGTTCGTTTTCAGAATTTCGATGATCGGAAAGGCATCGCCATTATCTTTGGCGCCAACCTTCATCCCGACCGAAATGATATCGAGTTCGACGCGATAGCGTGTCCCCTCGCTGTTGTCCCAATAGGCCAGAGCGTTGAAACGATTGTCGATCATTCTCAGGGAATTGCGCAGGTTTTCCTTGCGGTTCTCCCCTCGGGCCAGATTGGCAAAGTTGGTGGTGATGCGCGTGCTGTCCGAGGGGTGATAGTCCTCATCGAAGCGAAGGCTGCTGATGGTGAATGTGAAATCCACGCGGGGCTTGGCGTAGGCGACGGGCATGCGACATCTCCTTCGGGCCCGCACAGTGGCTGGCCCGTCTTGGCGGTTCAAAACAATGGATGGATTAGCGCGCGTCGCGTCAGGCGGGGATGAGACCCGTCAACACGACGCGCCGACGCATTCGCGCAAACCTTGCCGGAAGAAACAGGACTGGAAACATCGGCCGATCACCTGCTTTGCCGGGCGGAGGGGCCGAAGGAAGAACGCGCCAGCGACGAGACCACCGCAAGGCATAGGCCTCCGGCGCGTGCGACAAGCGCGATCCACCGGAGGAACCCCCGTCCGAGGAACGTTATGGCGCCGAAGGCAGGTCTCCTGGCTTGCGGGTCATCACGGTGGCTCCGGCCTTCCCAAGCCCTTTTGCGCAGGGCTCAGTGACACGAAATGGAACCACCGCTCACCGCTTACAGTTGCGGGGGCAGCGCCGGACTCTGCCTTTGCAGGCACCACCGGCTTCCCGTCTTAGCCCCGTCGCCATGCCTGGAACGGGGAACCTCGACAGGCTCCAGAAACACCATCGGCAACCGCCTGTCAAGCATCATATAAAGATTTCGTTATATGATGCTTGAGGCCTTTGCTCTGTCTTCATGAAAAGAGCTTCGTCAGGGTTTGGCGGCAAGCAAGGCACATGTCAGTCATGCCAACCAACGCGATCCTCAGGCGGGAGGTACCAAATATCTGCCTTGCGAAAGGTGCGCATTGATTGGAAATCCCGCGACTTGCCGAATTGGCTCGGCCATGAACGAACGTCGGCTCTCTCCTATCCGGGATTAAGATCTGTCGTTCCTGTCTCCACAACCTGGCGGTCACGCCCTGACCCTTCTACCGCAGCTGACACCCTACCTGGAATGAGGCGACCTAGCCCAAACATACTTGCTCGCTACCAGACGGGTAGGAGCCATTTCCGCCTGAAAATCTTGCGATTGCTTCACATGCTAAATACCCTTTACCGCGGACGCAGGGCTTCCATTGCTGCCCGATTTTACTCCCGAAGAAATCTGCCAGCATTTGAGCAGATCGAGGTCACGGGGATCGCTGCACCGCCGCCAGTTGAAGCCTGACGGGAAGGGAAGGCCCCTTCCCGTAGATGACGGCTCACAAGGCCGAAACGTCCATCATGGTCCAATCAGAAGGTTTCGCGCGCGCCGCAACCTTGTGCTAGAACGCCCCTGCTGTGTCAGGGGATGGACCAGATGATCGACTTTCGCCGTCTGCGCTATTTTCTTGAGGTGGCCTCCACGCGCAGCTTCACCAAAGCGGCGGACAATCTGCATATGGCGCAGCCTCCCCTGAGCAAGCGCATTCAGGAACTGGAGGCCGACCTCGGCGCGCCGCTCTTCGATCGCGAGGCGCGCCCTCTCGCCCTGACCCCGGCGGGGCGGCTGCTGCATGAGCAGGGCAGCCAGATCATGCAGCGCATGGACCAGCTTTCGGTCACCATGCGCGATTTTGTGGCGGCCCGGCGGCGGCGTCTGGTGCTGGGGCTGGTCACGGCGGGCTTTCATGCGCAAATGCCCGAGATGATCCGCCGCTTTCAGGCGCTTGCTCCCGATGTCGATCTCACGCTGCTGGAGATGGGCTCGCTCGAACAGATCGCCGCGCTCAAGGAGGGGCGGATCGATGCCGCGCTGGGCCGGGTGCGGGTGGAAGACCCGTCTCTGGCCCGCGAGGTGCTGCGCGAGGAGCCGCTGCTGCTGGCCTTGCCGGTCAGCCATCCGGCCAATCTGATTGCCCAGATGAACGCCGCCCCGGTCGATCTGCGCCTGCTGGAGACCACGCGGCTCATTGTCTATCCCAAGGGGCAGAGCCCCTCCTTCGCCGACCATATCCTCTCGCAATGCCATGACCATGGCCTGCGTCTCTCCGAAGTGATGGAGGTGCAGGAATGGCAGACGGCGCTGATCCTGGTGGCCGCCGGGATGGGGGCCTGCTTCGTGCCAGAGGCCGGGCGGTTGATGTCGCGCCCGGAGATCGCGCTGCGCCCGGTGAAACAGGCGATGTCCGCGCCGGTCATCCTCTATCACCGCCTTGGCGACCTGTCTTACGAGCTGCGGATGATGCTGAAGACCTGCGCCCAGCTTTATGGCGAATGGGGCCAATCCCTGCCCGAGCACCTGCAAAGCCTGATCGCGGAGCCCGACGCGGGATAGGCCCATACCAACAAGATATGCCGGGGTGCCCCAAACGGTGTTGGCGCCCGGGGCCGCCCAGGTTCACATAAGGCTCCGGTTCAATCGAGGACCGGAGAGCCACCATGCACAGCAACCAGCCCTTCAACACTCATCGTCGGCAGACCGCAGCGGCCAAAGCCGTGGCGCGTCAGCACCAGCATCGGGTCGACTATGCACTGGTGGCGCTGTTTGCCGCGCTGGGGGGCAGCCTGATCTATCGCGCGGTCTGGCAGGCCGCCGAGGATGGGGTGCTGGCTCTCCTGGCGCCGCTGGTGGTGTTCCTCGTGGTGGCCTCGTTCTTTTCCGATGGCGGACATGCGCGGCGCTGAGCCTGCCGATCTTCCATCTTTCATGACAGGACTTGTTCCCATGGCCAGCATCCCCTTTTCCGCCGAAACACCCTCACTTGACGGGCTTTCGACCCGGGTCATCCATCTCGCCCGTGACGAGGCGGCGCGCAGCCTGCCCTCACGCGGGATCTGGTCGCGCCTCGGGCGCTGGTTGGCGGGGGCGCAGGTTCAGCCCAACCCTCTGGCCAATCCCCGGCTGGAGATGCTGCGCGCCTTCTGCACCATGCTGATGACCGGCGACAATCACAGTGAGGATCTGGCCCGCACCATGCTTGCCAAGCGGCATTACACCGCCGGGCAACTGGCTGTGGTGCGCCATATGGTCGCGGACTGAGCGAGCAGGCCTTCCTCGACGACCTGCTTCCTGCCCCGCGAATGAGCCACCCCGGGCTGCGATATCAGCGGCCCATGTCTGACCTTCACACCGAAAGTGGCACCGCAGCTGCGCGGATCGCCCATGAAGAGGCGCAAGCCCGGTCCGCCGTCTGCACCGGTTGGTCAACACTGATAAACCCCGGTCATCAACCATCACAAATCTGCATCGCTCGCAAACTGTGCTAACAGAATAGCATCACTCCAACTGCACGGGGGGCTGGTCAAAACCAAATCCTAACCGCCCCGTGACAGAAAACAAAATAACTGGGGAGATGATCATGCACACCGCCTTGATGAGCACGGTTGCGTGTCTGGCTTTGGTTCCGGGGATGGCCTTTGCCCAAAGCGATGCAGCATCGGGCGGCGCGACCGCCGGCAGTCCGCAATTGACCGAAATCATCGTCACCGCGCAGCGCCGCGAGGAGAATCTGCAGCGCGCCGCCGTCGCCGTCGATGTCGTGACCGGCGCCGATCTGGTCGCCGCGGGCACCACCAACGCCAGCCTGCTGAGCGACCATGTGCCCGCCCTGACGGTGGAGCCCAGCAGCACCGGCAATCTGATCTTCCTGCGCGGCGTGGGCAACTTCACCGTGGTGCCCACCAGCGACCCGGCCATCGCCTACAATTACGACAATGTCTATGTCGGCCGCCCCACCTCGACCACCGGCGCCTTCTTCGACCTGTCGCGCGTCGAGGTGCTCAAGGGCCCGCAAGGCACGCTCTATGGCCGCAATGCGACCGGCGGCGCGATCAACGTCAACCCCGAACACCCGCATTATGGCGAGAATTCAGGCTATGCCGCCGCCAGCTACGGCAATTACAACGCCTTCAACGCGGAAGGGGCGATTAATCTGGCCATGGGGCAGGATGGCGCCGCCCGCCTGTCCGGCACGATCACCAGGCGCGACGGCTATCTCAAAGACGGCACCTTCGACGATCGCACCGAGGGCCTGCGCTTTCAGATGGGCGGCAAATTGACCGACCGGCTGACCGCGCGGATCGGCATCGATTACGCGCATAATGGCGGCTATGGTTACAGCGTCAGCTACACCGGCAAATATGTGCTGAACCCGGCCACGGCCAAATACACTTTCGTGCCTGCGAATATTCCCATCGATCAGGGGCTTTACACGCCTGCTTCTCAAGCCTTCCGCCAGGGCACCTATGTGGGCCTGTCAGGACGGACTCTCAGCGCCCTGACCCCGATGCCTTACCAGAACAACCACTTCTACGGCGCCAATGCCGAGATCACCTGGAAAACCGATGCCGGTACGCTGACCTTCATTCCGGCATGGCGCGATTCCAAACTGGATTACCTGGGCGATGCCGCCGCCTTCTTCTACAAGACGCGCGAGGATGACTCACAATACAGCGGTGAATTACGCTTCAACGGCAACCGTATCGGCATGTTCTCCTACACGCTGGGCATGCTCTATTACCATGAGACCGAAGCCTATCACGCCGATGTCAATGTCTTCGCTCAGTCATCATGGACCGATCAGCGGATCAACACGGCCTCATGGGCGCCTTTCGGCCGCCTGACCGCAAATCTGAGCGATAAACTACGCCTTGTCGGCGGCATTCGCTACACGCATGACCATAAGGATTTCGTCAGCAACGGCATCACCGGGGTCATCGTCTGCCGCGCACCCGCCACGACCGGCTGCCCGACAGCACCGCTGTTCCCCATCGTGGACATGCCCTCGCAGCTACCCTTCGCCTTCCCGCCGCAGGGCGTGCCCGCCGCGCCGCTCGGCACCAGCGGCGCCATCGTCACCCGCACCGACAGCAGCTACAATTCGCAGCTGACGAACCAGCGCGTCACCTGGCGCGGCGCGGTGGAGTATGATCTGACCCGCCATTCCCTGCTCTATGCCAGCGTGGAGACCGGCTATCGCTCGGGCGGTTTTGCCGCGGCGGTCGGCCATGAGACCTATCAGCCCGAAACCATCACCGCCTATACGCTGGGCAGCAAGAACCGCTTCTTCGGCAACCGCCTGCAGCTCAACA
>Ga0116227_10006663_pt1 | contig 23218 bp, 19 predicted proteins | sample S1TSphgellanicum_FD_89693 | JGI IMG/M metagenome (GOLD analysis project Ga0116227, IMG submission 89693) | Host-associated microbial communities from peat moss isolated from Minnesota, USA - S1T2_Fb - Sphagnum magellanicum MG | ecosystem: Host-associated > Plants > Peat moss > Unclassified...
AGCGCCACAACTTCATCCGTTTTAGAATATAATCCCGGAAGGTAAATTAACCCGGTAGATAATCCCATCGCACCATCGCGCATGGCCTGTTCAACAATGCCCTGCATTTTTAATAGTTGAGCGGCACTTGGTGTAATATTAGCCTCGCCCAAAACCGCTTTCCGCACATCGTTATGACCGATTAACGATCCCGCGTTTATAGAAAGCTTATTCTGTTCCAACTCCTTAAAATAAGCTTTAATATCCACATTAGATGCGCCACAGTTACCTGTGATAACAGACGTTACACCATCGTAAATAAAGTTATCGGCTGTAGGCGTTTTCTTCTCATCGCCTTCAATATGGGTATGCACATCAATAAAGCCGGGAGCTATGATGAAGCCGGTTGCATCTATTGTTTTATCAGCTTTATCTTTTGATAAGTCGCCAATGCTGATGATCTTATCTTTAACGATACCAACATCCCCATAAAACCAGGGGTTACCGCTGCCATCAATAATTTTGCCGTTATGCAAAATAATATCAAAGTGTTGTTGAGCGTTTGCCGCGACAGGAGCAAAGCAAATCAGAATGGTCCAGAATTTACGTTTGAGCATTATTGCTAAAGTAAACCTTGGTAATGTTAAATACAAGTTAAACGATTACTATTTATGCTTAAAAAACTTCCCAAAAACCCCTAAAGGAAGCTTACTACCAGCGGTGGCTTGCAGGTATAATTCTCCAATTTCCAGATTCTCAACTTTAGGATAAGCGCTTTGGATCAGGTTTTGTACAATTACGGATGAAAAACCCAGCGAGTAAGTATTTAAGATCAAAAAATGCTCTTCAGGGTCAAGCAGCTTTACCACATCGTGCATCATTTCGTTCAAACTATCTTCCAGCTTCCATTTTTCACCGTTAGGGCCATGGCCATAAGCGGGAGGGTCTAGAATAATGCCATTATAAGTTTTACCACGTTTAACCTCGCGCTTCACAAACTTCAAAGCATCTTCAACCACCCAGCGGATATCTTTAATGCCCGATAGCTCCATATTCTCGTTCCCCCAGGTAACTACCTGTTTTATCGAGTCCACGTGCGTTGTATCTGCTCCAGCCGCTTTCGCGATAAGTGATGCACCGCCAGTATAGGCAAACAGGTTCAATACTTTGGGCTGCTCGGCCTTAAACATTTTTACATGCTTGCTGATGTAATCCCAATTTACTGCCTGCTCCGGGAACATGCCTACGTGCTTAAACGAAGTTAGAGCCATGCGCAGACCAATCTTCACATCATCGTTTTTGTACTCGATATTCCAGCGATCAGGCAGGTTGTGGGTCTTTTTAACCCACTCGCCCGATGTTGCCGAACGGCCCTTAAAACGGATGTGGTGCTGCTTGGTCCACTCTGCTTCGCTTAAACCTTTATTCCATACAGCCTGTGGCTCGGGGCGGATCAGGATCAGATTGCCAAAGCGTTCTAATTTTTCAAAATCGCCGCAGTCAATCAGTTCGTAATCTTTCCAGTGGGTTGGGGTAAGCAGTTGGATCATCCTAATTATTGTATATTGAGGCTGCAAATATAGACAAAACTATTTTTGCATGATTTTTTTGATACACACATCAAATATGGTTTATTTATAATATCTTTAACTAATATTATAGTTAGCCTAAATCTACCACAATGAATACCTGCCAAAGCTGGCCTTTACGCCGCTTTATTATCCTAATACCATTTATTATTGGGCCTTTGGCCGTAAATGCGCAGCATTTGCCAGGTGTGCAAAAAGGTGGCTTACGTGCGCCGGTAAATATTAAAACCGATGGCAAGGCAACAGAATGGAAAAATAAATTCCAGGCTTTTAATAACGCCACCGAGGTGTTTTATACCATCGCTAATGATGACAATAATCTGTATTTAGCGGTACAGGCGGATAAGCCTGCCGTCATCAATAAAATCATTCGTGGCGGTATAACCTTAACGGTAAACCATTCTACAAGCAAAAGTGACAAGCAGCCCGCGTTAATTACCTTCCCGATTTTAGATAACAGCAAAGACGGTACCGCGATAATTCAAAGTATAAACAAAAAGGCGAATGATAACCCTGATACAGCCCGGGTAAGAAAGCAAACCGACTCGCTTACCGCGGCTACCAATAAACTGCTTATAGAAAAGTTGAAGAAAATTAAAGTGCTTGGTATAAAGCCAATTATAGATACTTTTATTTCGATATACAACGAAGAGGCGATAGAAGGCGCAGCGCTTGTTGATCATAAAAGAGCTTTAAATGTTGAAATTGCTATCCCACTGAAATATCTGGGCTTATCAGTAGATAATACAAAGCCGTTTGCTTATAACGTAAAGCTAAATGCGGCCTCATCAGGAGGAACAACTACGATCAACCGCGATAGGAATGGCAACATTAGCAGTATAATGGTTGTAACTGTGTCTGTAGGCGCGTATTCACAAAATTCGGCTTATGATACAGATTTTTGGGGTGAATACAGCTTGAAAAAATAGCCAAAACCTAAATGAAGAATTTAACATTTTTACTGATCACGATATTATTCGCGGGGAAGGTGTTTGCTCAAACCCAACCAGCTGTAAGAACCAAGCCAACAGACCCGCCACCATTGCCCTTTAGGGAAGTGAGTGGGATTGTGAAAGATTCATCAGATAATTCCATCCCCGGTGTAACCGTCATTCTTACTTCCAAAAAAGACACGCTGTATGGCACAAGTAATGATCGTGGGATCTTTATTTTCAGGAATGTAAAGCAGGCTACTTTTAATATCAGTTTTAGGGCTATAGGTTTTGCGCCGGCAGTGCGTAAGTTTTTACTGAACGATTTGGAACGTAAACTGGTTTTGAATCCCATTATTCTGGGGCAGGGCCAGCATGTATTAAATGAGGTGAAAATTAATGGCACACCCGATATAGTTTATAAAACCGATACAGTTGAATATCGTGCCGCTAATTATAAAGTACGTGAAGATGCTACACTTGACGAACTGCTCAAAAAAATGCCTAACGTAGAAGTTGATAAAAACGGCAAGGTAATGTTTATGGGCGAAGAGGTTAAAAAGGCCCGGCTTAATGGTAAGGATTTTGCTGGTGGCGATGTAGCCCAGGCCGTAAAAAACCTGCCTGCATCTATTGTAGATAAAGCCCAGTTTGTTGACGATTATGGCCAGCAAGCGGCTCGTACCGGAATTAAAGACGGCGACCCAACCAAAGTACTTAATATTACAACCAAGGCCGACCGGTCGATAGGCAACATGGCCAGGCTTAGCGCTTCAGCCGGTAATAATAACCGGAGCGATGGTAACGCTTTTATGCAACGTATTAACGCTAACCAGCAAATAGGTTTTAATGGTTCGTTCAACAGTACGGTTAATGGTGTGGCCGGTGGCAATAATTCTGGCGGTGCATCCGGAGGGAGCAATAACTATGGCAGGCCAAGTATAAACTATCGCGATCAGTGGGGTAAAAAGGTGCAGTTTAACAGCAGTTATTCTTATAATTTTTTTAACAGCAATAATATTTATGATACTGATGGACAAACCTTTAGCTCAAACGGTACCACTAATTTTGTGAACAACAGTTCGGGTGAAAGCAACAGCAGAGGGCATAACCTGTCTATGCAATTGGATATTAATGCCGATAGCGCCAACTACATTCAAGTTTCTCCAACGTTCAGTTACTCTGGTTCACATTCAAATAATACATCTGCACAAACACTTACAGGCTTTCAAAACCAAATTGCAAACGGTACCAGCCTAAGCTCTAACGACAATACCAACTATGGTGGTACCGCGCTTTATCAGCATATTTTTAAAAAGAAGAAACGTAATTTTTCGGTACAGCTTTCGGCTACTTGGAGCAATCAAAAACAAAGGAGCGAAAGCAACACCCGTACCATTTATCAGGATTCGTTGCTGGTAACAAAAAAGGATTCGCTTTACCGGCCGGTTACTATACATGATAATCCGAACAAAAGCTACTCAACCAATTTAACCTACGTTGAACCATTGGGCAAAACCTCGTTATTACGCCTAAACGCGGTATTTAATTACCGTGGGTATGATAATACCGCTTTAACGGACAGCATTAACAGGAATAATGAGGTTGTGCATGTTCCATCGTTAAGCAGTGTTTACACCTATTCATTTTCTGAAACCCGGCTGGGTATGAGTTATACGGTTAATAAGCCCAAATACAATTACTCGTTAGGGGTAACAGCTATACCAACTTTGCTGGCAGGTAACCAGATCACGCTTAATGCCACAACATCGCGTACTAATTTTACAGTTATACCAATTTTTAGGTACGAGTACATGTTCTCTAAAACCCAAAGGTTTAGCATGAATTACAACGGCAGCCCTTCCGAGCCATCGTTTTCTCAGATCCAGCCTGTTCCCGATAAATCAAACCCGCAGAATGTGATTGTGGGTAATCCCGGCTTGAGGCCATCATTCAGGCATAGTTTATCCTCGCAATACAATAACTATATTCCAAACTCAAAATTAACCTTATCCGCATCGGTGAGTGGCAGTATGATCAGAGGCCAGGTTGTGAGCAATGTTTTGCAGGTACCCATACCGGCTATAAGCAGTTTTTATAACGAAACCCATTACCTTAACCTTGATGGTACTTACTCGGTTAATAGCAGTTATGGCATAACCAAACAATTGAGCGAGCAAAAATACAGCCTGCGTTTAAACGGTAACATGAGTTATAACCATAGCATATCCATGAGTAATGATATTGGTTACCATGCCGATAACTGGCGCTTTACCGAGGTGCTTGGCCCGCAATTAAATCCAACTGACGCGATAGAGATCAACCCATCGGTATCTTATACATTGGCGCGCTCATTTTTTACGCAGCCCAACGCACGTAACATTGATACCAAAACTACAGCATTAACTATTGATGGCGTGTTCACTTATAAAAAATGGAGATTAGGTTATAATGCCAGTAAAAACTATGTAGAAGGAATAAGCGCCAATTTAACCCGTAACCCTTTTGTTGTGGATGCGTACCTGCAGCGCACACTCTTCCCTAAAATACAGGGAAACCTGAAAATACAGGCTTTTGATATTTTTAACCAGAATAATTTTATAGATCAGTCGTATTCAACTACATCGGTTACCAATACCAAAAGTAATGTGATGAGCCGGTATGTGTATGTGAGTTTCTCGGTTTTTCTGCAAAAATGGAGTGGTTCGCCTAAGCGTAATGGTATGCCTATGCTTCGGCGTGGCGATGGTAGTTTTATTTATTAGTGGTTTTTCAAGGCTCAAGACTTTCCTACAACTTCTCCCTTGCCGCCTGCATAAATTTGCTGGCGAATACAAAGCTGTTTAGTTCGGGGTTATCGGTGTGGGCAATTTCTTTGTTGGTACCTTCCCACCATTTTTGGCCGTCGTTTAAAAAAATGATGTGATCGCCAATCCCCATTACCGAGTTCATATCATGGGTAACCACAACCGTAGTAGTTTTGTACTCCTGGGTAATTTCGGCAATCAGCTCATCAATCAAAATGGATGTTTTTGGGTCGAGGCCCGAGTTTGGCTCATCCACAAACAAATATTTGGGCTGCATAGATATAGCACGGGCAATACCCACGCGCTTTTTCATCCCGCCTGATAGTTCTGATGGATATAAAGCACCTTTCCCGGCAAGGTTAACCCTTTCTAAACAAAAGTTGGCGCGATCTACCTTTTCGGCATAGGGCATTTTGGTAAACAAGTTGAGCGGGAAGATAATATTATCCTGCACAGTCATGGAATCAAAAAGTGCCGAGCTTTGAAAAAGCATCCCAATTTGTGTACGAATAGGCACACGCTCCACAAAGCTCATACTGGTAAAATCTTCACCATCGTATATAATTTTGCCTTGGGTGGGCTCGTGCAAACCCACAATACATTTTAGCAGAGTAGTTTTCCCGGAGCCTGAGCCACCAATGATCAGGTTATTCTGACCGGCTTTTAGCTGCGCGGTAATACCTTTCAATACTTTGTTTTCTCCGAAGGTTTTATGAACGTCTTGTACCTCAATCATAAGAATATCCGTGCAATAACTAAGTCAAAAAATAAGATCATCACACAACTATAACCCCCACCACGTGTTGCAGATTGGCCAACTTCTAAAGCGCCACCCGAAGTATAAAACCCCTGGAAACTACAAATGGAAGTAATGATAAAGCCAAACACTGCTGCTTTAGTTAAACACACAGTAACAATTACCGGGTTAAAACCATCACTCAATCCGGTTAAAAAATCGTTGGCAGATACTTCGCTCGATAATGAACAGGCAATTAAACCACCGGTAAAACCCAGTAATACTGATACGATAACCAGCATAGGGATCATGATAACGCCTGCAATTACTTTGGGAGATATTAAAAAGCCCGGCGAGTTAACACCCATAATTTCTAAAGCGTCTATCTGCTCGGTAACGCGCATGGTGCCAATTTGCGATGCCATACTTGAACCCACACGCCCAGCCAATACCAGTGCCGATATGGTTGGACTAAATTCCAGAATGGTTGAATCGCGGGCGATGCTGCCTACAACACTTTTTGGGATCAACGGGTTGATCAACTGGAAAGCGGTTTGAATAGTTACCGCGGCACCAATAAACACCGATATAATGGCGATGATACCCAGCGAGCCAATACCCACAGATACCATCTCGTGCATCACCTCGTTCCAGTAAACACTAAACTTTTCGGGCTTTTTAAAGCTGAGCCGCATTAACAAAATATATTTCCCTAAGCTGTGTAGTAGCATTTGTGATATTTAATTGTGGTAAAAATACGTTTTTTCATCTAATCATTTGCCTGCGCAGGTAAACCCGTTGCAAAACCCTGCGCTTGTTTGCTTTTTATATTTAATTTTAAAGCGCGGAGCTCAATAAACTTCGTCATCCTTATCATATGGAAAACGTAATCATTACCGGAGCAACCAAAGGCATGGGCCGTGCCATAGCCATAGCATTTGCTAAACAAGGTTTGAACATAGCAGTTTGTTCTCGAAATAATGAAGAATTATTGCTTTTGCAGGATGAGCTTATCAAATTGAACCCTAATATCCGTGTAATAACCCGCCAAACCGATACCAGCCGTAAAGAGGAAGTGCTGGCTTTTGCCGGATTAGCAGAGCAGGAACTGGGTTTCATTAGCGTGATTGTTAATAATGTAGGTATATACGAACCATCGAGCATATTGGATGATGAGGATGATACCTTTACGCGATTGATCAATACCAACCTGATGCCGGCGTATGAGTTGTACCGTTATTTTGGTAAAACCATGATGGCATCCGGGCACGGGCATATCTTTAATATCTGTTCTATAGCGGCTTTAAACCCTGTTATTGAGGCCGGAATGTATTCTGTAACTAAATCTGCCTTGTTGTGTCTAAACAATATAATGAGGCTCGAAATGCAGACATACGGCGTAAAAGTAACAGCGATATTGCCGGGATCGACATTAACAGATTCATGGAAAGATACAGATGTTGATCCGGACAAGTTTGTATCTCCTGATGATATTGCTTCGGCAATAATGAGCGCCTATAACATGAGTGCAGGCGCCAATGTTGATGAGATCGTAATAAAACCTGTAAGGGGCCAGGTTTAATTATTAACAAACTAAAACTAACAATCATGAGCAGTAACAGATTATACCGCGACGAACAATATAAAAAAGTAGGAGGTGTTTGCGCAGGTTTAGCAGAGTATTTTAATGTGGACGTATCATTGGTCCGCGTGTTATTTGTATTAGCCGCGGTATTAGGCGGCGGTGGCGTATTAGGCTACTTTATTTTATGGGTAGTGGTACCGGCCAAACCGTTGGTATCCCCATCCGATGAGTTTTTTAACTCAACACAATCACCACAATACCAGGCCCAGCCGGTTACCGGCGTAAAAAGGAAAGATCATACCGGTCGTTACATTGGTGGCATCATCCTGATATTTTTAGGCGTTTACATTATGCTTGAACAATACGATCTGATTCCCGAGATCAGGCTTAGAGTGGTAGCACCTGTTGTGCTCATCATCATCGGTTTAGTATTGATGTTCGGTTTCTGGGTAAAACATCCGGCAGAACAACAAGCAACAGATTTTAACAATAACGATTCATCAAGCAACTTATCATCAACTGATAGTTCTCAAAATATATAGTCATGCGTAACGATAAATTAATCCCGGGCACAGTCCTGGTCATCATAGGTATCCTTTTTTTATTGAACAGTATTAATGTAATAGATTTTGACTGGCTAAGTCTGATCCATTTATGGCCGATATTACTGGTAATTGGCGGGGTGAACCTCATATTTGCCAATAACCGTACAGGTACTGCAACGGCAATTAAAATAGTGGTTTTGATCATCGGTATGGGCATCCTGATAGTTACCGGCTTAAGTCGCCACAACTACCCACACGATGATTGGAGATACGCTTTCAGCAAATTTGACGATGATAACGATACAACACTTCGCGATGATATTCACGTTGGCGATAAAGGTACCGCGCATTTTAGCGAGGCTTTAAAACCAAACATACAACAAGCGGTATTGAATATTAACGGCGGCGCCACAAGTTACACCATAAGCGATACTACTAATAACCTTTTTGATGCCGATACCAAAGCGCGCTATGGCAATTACAACCTGAATAGCAGCGTTGACTCATTAACCGAAACATTGGATTTTGGACAGGACGGCGGTGAAAACCACCATAGGGGTTTTACTTTTAGCTGGGGTGGCCACCACTCAAACAGGGCTTTCATTAAATTGAATACCAAGCCTGTTTGGGAGATCAATGTGGAAACCGGAGTTTCTGATGTGAATTTTGATTTGAGTAAATTTAAAGTTCAAAAGGTAAACATACAGGGCGGTGTTGCATCTTTCAAAGTAAAAATGGGCCAGCCACTTGCCGAAACCAATGTTGAGGTTGAAACAGGCGTATCTAAAATCACTTTAGATATCCCCAAAAACGCGGCCTGCCATATCACCAGTGATTCCGGCTTATCATCAAAAAGGTTGGAAGGTTTTGTGAGTACAGGTGATAATGAATACGAAACACCTGGCTTTGAAAAAGCTACTAACAAAATGTATATCCGCTTAAGCGGTGGCTTATCTAAATTCAGGGTAAACCAATACTAAACATCTTAAAAAAGATATTGATAGGCAAAGGGAGCAATACTATTGTTCCCTTTGCTATTTTTGAGCGATGGACGAAAAATACCTGCTTGTAGTTAATGGTAAACCCGAGGGCCCGTACAGTATTGACGAGTTGAAGGCTATGCGCATTAAAGCTGGCGATTTTATTAAAACGACTGCTATGGACGATTACAAAGAAGCCCACGAAGTTGCCGAACTCCGAACCATCTTTGGTTTCCGACTGCAAACCGTAACCCCGCAGTACTTTGGCGCTTTCGATCAGCGTGTGCTTGCCGCGATAATTGATTGGTTGATAGTAGGAGGGATAGCCATCGCGATAACTTATATCCCTGTTATTCTAATTACGAATCCTATTATTAAAGCCGCGTTAACTGCCAGCTTGTTGGTAGTTATTCCTCTGGCTTATATTATTTATCATATCGTAATGGAAGCTTCTCCCAAACAAGCTACTTATGGCAAAATGATCCTGAAAATTAGGGTTTGTAATCTGGATGGATCGGATATAGATACACCCAAAGCCATTAAACGTAACCTGTACAAAATACTCTCTCTGCTTACCTTACTGGTTGGCTACCTGATGAGTTTTTTCAATAAAAAGCAACAATGCCTGCATGATGTGCTCGCCGAAACTTTGGTGATGCGGGATAGGTTGGTGTAACGGGTATATCATTGCGAGGAACGAAGCAATCGCACGGAGGCAGAACGGCTATGCATACCCACCCTGTATAGTTTGCGATTGCTTCGTGCCTCGCAATGACATTTTTTTTACTCTTTTCCTACGCTTAAACGCTATAATCCTCACCTTCTGTTAAAAAGTGTTAAATGTAACTAAATTGTTAGTTGTTAAACTAAGTAATTAGTTATATTTGTTTTGTGATTAACAAAATATCCCCGAAAGGGTAATAAACGCATATAAACTCATAACCCACAATTGATATGAAACAACAACTACTCACCCTGTTATGCTTAGTGCTGGCTATACCGGCATTCGCTCAAAAACCTGATTCAACCCTGGCTATGGTACATTACAAGTTTAGCCATGTGCGCGATACTAACGCCCGCGATAAGCCTTATACCGAAAATATGGTATTGCTGGTGGGTGCAAACGCCAGCGTATATAAAAGTTATGACAGAAAAATGCAAATGGAAGCCATGAAAAAAGATGCTATGGCACAAATGCAAGCAGGGGGACAGATCAAAATAACATCAAAAGGGTCAAGTACCAGCTCTGAGTTTTTTCAATTCCCTAATGAGGGTAAATTGATCAGGAAAGAAAGTATCATGACTACCTATTTAATAGATGAACCTTTTCCTACAATTCAATGGAAGATCAGTACCGATACTATGACCATTCGCAATTTGAGCTGCCAGAAAGCCACCGGCCATTTTAAAGGTCGCGATTATACAGCCTGGTTTTGCGCGGAATTACCTTACCGCAGCGGCCCCTGGAAACTGAACGGCTTGCCGGGCTTAATTGTTGAGGCGTACGATACCAAAAAAGAGGTTGAATTTAAGTTTGACGGTATTGAGCGTGTTACAAAAGCAGATAAGCCCGCGGCAGAAACAGCATCGGCGGGTATGGGCGGAGCAAGGATATTTATTAATGGCATGGGTAATAGTAGTAATGATGATCCATCCATCATAGCCCTGCCGGATAATGGCGTAAAAACTACCCCCAAAGAGTTTGATAACCTGCGCGAAGCGATGCGTAAAGATCCGCAAGCTTTTATGCAATCGGCTATGGCTGGCTCGGGCATGAATTTTAAGCCTACGGGCGGTGGGGTTTCTGGTAGTCCGGTATCAAGCACCATAATCAGACGAGCGGACGGACCTTCAACCGTAATCAACAATCCGCTTGAATTACCCGAAAAGAAATGAGAGCGGCCATAAAATATCTGGTGGTGTGCCTATGGTGCACCATGGCTTCGGCTGCCTGTTTGGGGCAGAGTATTACGGGTACCGTTACAGATAGTTTGGGCAAAAAAGTGGGCTTTGCCAGCGTTACTTTAAAAAGCGGCAATGTTATTTTAGCCTATACCACTACCAGCGATAAAGGTTTATACACCTTAAACGTACCAGTCGACGCATCTAAAACCGGACTGTTGTTAGAGGTGAGCTGCGTGGGCTTTAAAAAACAAAGTCATGCGTTAACGGATCTGACATCGCCGGTAAATTTTAAGCTATCATCGGGGAGTAAGCTGCTTAACGAGGTGACCATTAAAAATAGCCGGCCACATTTAAAGGTAATTGGTGATACGATAAGTTATAAGGCATCGGATTTTAGCAGTCCGCAGGATAGGGTAATTGGCGATGTGATTAAAAAATTGCCCGGTATTACGGTAGGTAACGATGGTAAGATCAGTTACAACGGCAAAGCCATCACCACGGTTAATATGGGCGGCGATAATTTGCTGGATGATAAATACAATATCGCAACCAACAGCATTCCCAATAAAGCGGTTGATCAGATCCAGATACTGGAAAACAACCAGCCGATAAAAGCGCTTAAAGATAAAATAGTGAGCGATGATGTAGCCATGAACCTCACCTTTAAACCTGAGGCCAAAGTACAGTTGGTAGGGCAGGAGAGCGTGGGTGCCGGCGTGCCGGGAAAATACGATATGGATTTAAACGCGATGGCTTTTAAAGATAAATATAAAGCCATTAATTATTTAAAAGGCAATAATACAGGCTATGATGTAAAGTATGATCTTACATCGTTCAACATGGCAGCGTACCTGAGCAGGTTGGATAATGATAAGCCCAGTACGGTGCTTTCGTTAGGTACGGCTGGTGATCCTGATCTGCCGAGGAACAGGTATTTATTCAATCAATCGGGTGTTCTTAACCTGAATAACCTGTATCATTTAAATAAAGATGTAATTGTTAAAGCCAATCTATCATACCTGCACGATACGCAGAATCAGACTTATGAGAAGTTAACCGAATTATATTCCACCAATGGTACCATCCGCTACAGCGAATCGCAGCAGAATAAACGCCAGCCGGACTTGTTCCACAGCCAGATCACGCTGAACGAAAATAAGGATAAATACTACCTGAACAATACTTTTATTGCCGATTACAACCATAATACCGGCACATCGGGACTGAATACCAATGGGGTATATGCCGGGCAGGTTTTTAAAGATAATGCTTTGGATATATCTAACGAGTTTAACCTGATCAATACGACTAAGAGCAATAAGATTTACGAGGCATATTCGTACCTAAATTATATGAGCGAGCCGGAATCGCGCAGTATTGAACCGGGTTTAACACCGAGCTTATTTAACAAAGGAGTGGCTTATTCAAACTTATTGCAGACCACTAATATCCCAACCTTTTTTACTAATAACTACGTATCGTACAAAATACCAACCGATTTTATCACGCAAAGCTACAAGGCGGGTTTTAGTGTACAATCGCAAACGTTGCAATCATCACTGGATGCTGTTCAATACAACAATTCCATTACGGCAACATCCGACAGCAGCATCAATAATCTGGATTGGAACCGAACTAAAATATACGCGGGTGCCAGCTATGATATTCCAGGTAAGAAATTGAAAGTAACTATTGATCTGCCATTGAGTTTGCAGCTGTTAAACTATTCAGATGGCTTATACAAGCTGGATAAATCGGTTAACCGCCTGTATTTTAACCCCCGCATATCGGGTAAATACCAAACTGGTGTAGAAAACTATATTAGCTACGGCTACAGTTTTCGTAACGATATCGGGAACATTCAGGATGTTTACCATGGTTATATCCTGAGGAATTACCGGAGCCTATCCACCAACAATGCCGACCTGACCGAACGCCAAACACAAAATGCATCGTTAGGGTTTAATTACCGCAAGGCCATTACGCTGTTCTTTTTTGGTGTGAATGCGGGCTATACACATTCGGTAGCTAATAATATCTCATCAAGCATTGTAACGCCAACATTAACGCAACGCATTGTTCTGCCTTTTGAAAACGGGTATGATTCGTGGCAGGTGAGCTCGAGCATCAGCAAGTATAATTTTAGTTTACGCACCACATTCAGCGCGGGGGCGGCATGGCAAACCAGTCGGTCAAACCAGATCCAGAACGGTGTGATACTGCCTTACAACACGGTGGCTACAACATTTAACGTAGGTATTGAATCGAAGATAAGCGATAAAATCAATTTTAGTTACAAACCATTTTACACGCAAACAACCAGCAAATCGTCGGCGGTAAGCACCACATCATCGGTGCAGCAAATACAGCAAACCGGTACTATTAATTACGCACCACTAACCAATTTGTATTTCCGCTTATCGGGCGATCATTACTTTTCGCACCAAAACCAGGGTAGCGACTTGAAATACTTTTTTGCCGATGCATCTGCCAGATACAAGTTCAACAAAATAAAAACCGATTTGGAGCTGGTAGCCAATAACCTGTTTGATACCCGTACCTACAGCGCTCTGTACCTATCGGCAAATACATTTACATCAAACACCTACACTATTCCGGGCAGGTTGTTTATACTGAAGGCCTCATTTAATTTGTAGAGAAAATGAATGTGAGTAAATGCCATCCTGTTTAAGAGTCAGGATGGCATTTTTGTATTTACAACTCATGTTATTGTGAAACAAATTGTTATTGGTGGTTGTATTATTATCAAACATTGCATTATGCTCACCAAAAGCACCATATTTCAGTTAGATACAGACGGTTTAAACCGCGAAATCCATATCACGCCTTTGTTTCTCAAAAGTCAGAGTGAATCGTGGCAGCCTAACGAGATCTACGAATTATCGGAAGGCGAAACTGAGTCTCAAAGTTTAGGCAAAATTATTGTTGACGACAGGATGGACTGGCACTACGAAGGCGAGCATGGCTTATCGGAAGAGGAGATTGATAAGCTGGCGAGGTTTGTCTTTTTACAGATATGATATGCGAATGGCATAACATTAGGGTTTAACATTATTCAAATCGCTTTAAAGCAAACAGCCTTTCAATTAAAACCCTTACTTTTGCCTTCACAACCATGGATAACGAATATTACATTTTAGATAACGGCGAAAAACTGGGCCCTTTTACCGCAAGGGAATTAATGAACAGGCCGCTTGAACCCGGTGATACGGTGATCACACCGTTGCAACCGCAGGGTACTTTTGCTTTTAACCTGCCGGAGTTTTCAGATTATTTTAGGCTTGAAGGAATTTACTTTCCTACACGGCAAAATACGGCCAGTTATATTTTACGTTTACCGGCATTTATTATTGATTACCTGATCGTAGTATTTGGTGTAATGTTACTGGCGATGATCTTTTTTCCGCAGTATGTGATCGGCTTACAACCCGATATTACGCCGGGTTCGTCATTATCTTACCAGGATATGATGAAGAAAACAACCGACAATATGCTGAAGCATCAAACCGAGTTTATTATTATCCAGTTAGGCCTATTTGTTATTATGGTATTGTACAATGCCCTTTGCGAATCCGGGCGGTTAAGGGGATCGGTAGGTAAATACGCCGTCGGCCTGGCTGTTGTTGATGAGCTGGGTTATAGTTTAACTTTTTGGCATGCTTTAAAACGGAATTTAGGTAAGGCACTTTATCAGGCAGGGCAGTTTATTGTTGGTCCGCTAATTTTTATAGCTTACCTACGAATGGTTTGGGGCGACAGGCATCAGGCTTTTCACGATCTGTTTTCGGGTTGTTATGTGGTGAAGAAGAGCGCTTAATTGCCCGCGTTTTTGTATATTTGTATAAGTGAAAAGTGCACATAGTGAGGTGCGAATTCCGACTTGAAAATACCGAAGAATACCTAAGATTTGTTATTATGGTTATTGCGGTTAATCTTTTATTCAGATAATTGTTGGGCCTAACTTACAGCAGAAAATACCCAAGAATACCTAAGATTTGTTATTTAAGTTATTCTCTTAAATTCTGACACTCACATCTAATTTTACTATTTTTGCACCATGGATGCTGAAGCGATAAAAGCCTTAAAGGGCCGTTACTGTAACTCGTTGACCGATTATTCGCGTTTTGTAACCCGCGAGGTTTTTATTGGCGATATACCGATGGGCGGTAACAACCCTATCCGCATCCAAAGCATGACGACGACCAACACTATGGATACTATAGGTACGGTTGAGCAAACCATCCGGATGGTTGATGCTGGTTGCGAGTATGTGCGTATCACGGCACCCAGCATTAAAGAGGCTCAAAACCTGGCCGAGATCAAGAAAGAATTACTGAACCGTGGCTATAAAGTGCCGCTGGTTGCCGATATCCATTTTACCCCAAACGCTGCCGAAGTTGCGGCGCGCATAGTTGAAAAAGTGAGGGTTAACCCGGGTAACTACGCCGATAAAAAGAAATTTGACCAATTAGAATATACCCCATCGGAATACCAGGCCGAACTGGACCGCATTTACTCCAAATTTACCCCATTGGTTAAAATTTGTAAGGAATATGGTACCGCTATGCGGATAGGGACCAATCACGGTTCGCTGAGCGACAGGATCATGAGCCAGTATGGCGATACGCCGCGTGGTATGGTGGAATCGGCAATGGAATTTATGCGCATGTGTGAGGCTCAGAATTATTATAACCTGGTGATCTCGATGAAATCGAGCAACCCGCAGGTGATGGTGCAGGCTTACCGGATGCTGGTTGAAAGTATGGTTGCCGAGGGCATGAACTATCCGCTTCACTTAGGTGTTACCGAAGCCGGTGATGGTGAGGATGGCCGCATAAAATCGGCCGTAGGTATTGGTACTTTGCTGGAGGATGGCTTGGGTGATACGGTGCGTGTATCGTTAACCGAAGAGCCTGAATATGAATCTCCGGTAGCTATTGCTTTGGTGAATAGGTATTCGTTGAGAAGTCAAAAGTCAAAAGTTGAAAGTCAAAAGTTTGAATTTGACTCAAAACCCCAAACTCACAACCCGCAACCAACGTACAACCCGTACGAATATGTAAAGCGTGAAACTTACGAAGCCAATGCTTTTATTGGTGGACATATGGTACCGCGAGTGGTGGTTGATCTGTCGGCTAAGAATTTGAAAGATCCTGCGGTTTTGAACGATGCAGGTTATTTATATAACAATCTGTTGGATAAATACAACATGGCCGAGCAATCTGTCGATTTTGTTTATTTAGCTGATAGTTTGCCTTCATTTACCTTGCCTGGTAATTTAAAGCAGCTGTATAATTATAAAACCTGGCAATCGCTGCAAAGCAAAACCAATTGCCACCCGGTTTATAGTCTGGCAGAGTATGTATCTGCTACTGAGCGTGACCATGCTTTGAATTTAGTTAAGATCAAACCTGCAGATATTGAATCGGAAGAGTTTGGCGCGATACCTTTGGATAAAACGCTGGTATTTGTTTTAGAGACTGATGCTGTGAATGGAATGCAGGATCAGCGTGGATTGTTCTTTAAACTCCAGGAGTTAGGATTGGATGTTCCGGTGATCATCAAACGCAGCTATCCCGATAGCGAGTTTGATATGAGCAAACTGGGCGATATCACCAGTCCGGAAGAGCCGATATCTAAACTTCAGCTCTATGCCGCTACTGATCTGGGTGGTTTACTGGTTGATGGCTTTGGCGATGGCATTTGGATAGATGCGCCGGGTATCCCAACAAAAACAATTACATCTACCGCGTTTGGTATTTTGCAAGCTACACGCTCGCGCATCTCTAAAACGGAATACATATCGTGCCCAAGCTGCGGCCGTACTTTGTTCGATCTGCAGGAAACTACGCAGATGATCCGTAGCCGTACCAGCCATTTAAAAGGCCTCAAAATTGGTATTATGGGCTGTATAGTAAACGGCCCGGGCGAAATGGCCGATGCCGATTATGGTTACGTAGGTGCCGGTCCGGATAAAATTACGCTGTACCGAGGTAAAGAGGTTGTGCAAAAAAATGTGAGTGCAGGCAACGCTTTAGATCAATTGATCGAAATCATTAAGAACGACGGTAACTGGATCGATCCAGCACTGTAGCGTTTTTAAAAGCCAATGCAGCAACCCGTACCTGTTACCACAAATCCACACAGGTATAAACAATTAGATAGTTTGCGTGGCTTAGCTGCCTTATTTGTATTCTTCGGCCATTTTTTGGGAATGCAAGCTAACTCATCCTTATACAGCAATTACCTTGTTACCCCGCTGGGTATTCTGTTTAATGGCAATGCATCGGTGATCCTGTTTTTTGTGCTGAGTGGCTTTGTATTGAGCCTGCCCTTTGTTAATGGCAATAAACCTTTAAAGTTAAGCACGTTTTATATTAAGCGGATATTCAGGATCTATCCCGCGTTTATTGTTGCCATACTTTTAGCGCTCCTATTAAAGTACTATGTTTTTGATAAAACGGGCATGGCCCCATTCTCGGTATGGATTCGCAGTTTTTGGATGTGGGAATGGAGCCATCAAACCCTAACGGAGGTTTTAAAAACCCTGCTACTGGCAGGCCCTAAGTTTGATACCCATTTGATCGATCCGCCAATCTGGTCGCTGGTTATTGAAATGAAAATGTCTATCGTGCTACCGGTTCTGATCCTGATCGTATCGCGCAACAGCGTAGGTTTAAATATTGCTTTACTGTTCATTTTGGCCTTGCTTACTTACCAACGCGATAGCTGGGAGCTTAGTATATTTTATATGGGTGTATTACTGGCAGGGTACCATCTTTATTTCGTCGGGGTTGTAAGCAAATGGTCGGCAACTATTATTGTGGTATCACTGCTTTTTGTAGTTGTTCTGTTCAATAATAACTATGAGTTTGCTGGCTATTTTGAAGGTTTGAGTTTGGCTAATAAGTATATCGCCAGCAATTATTTGATTGCTGTAAGTAGCTGCATCATTATGGTAATTATATTGGCTCGCAAAAGCTTAACGAATATATTTGAGCAGTCGATTTTTATTTTTTTAGGTAATATCTCTTATGGTTTTTACCTCATTCATTTGCCTTTGATAATCGTATTTGGATCGGTGTTTTCCAATAGATTTACCTGGAGTCCGGCTTATATTTTTACATCAACACTAATTGCAAGTATCGTAATAGCATACGTACTATTTATTTGGATTGAAAAGCCATTTCAAAAACTGGCCGTATGGCTGATCAGCAAATATCCGGTATTGGATAGCTTTAACATCAAAACCATAAAATAAAAAAGCTTACCCATTAAGGGTAAGCTGCTCGCATTACTGATAATTACTGATTGATCATTTTGCAAGTTCCATAGCCAATACGGGCTGTTGAGTATTTTTGATTGCCAAAGCCATTTGTAAAGTGTGGTTTAAAGCTTTACGGGTGCGGTTATTGTTAGCGTTCAGCTTTTTACCTTTAACGCTGTCTTGATAAACCAACTCCTGTTTCAAATTGTAAAATTTAACTACGCTGTTTTTGGGTGTTTGCTTAGTGCTTTCAATTACCCAGTAACCGTAGCTATCCATAGGTATTTTTTGAGCTTGCGCCAGGTGGGCCACAAAGGCCAGTGCTAATATTAATATTGCTTTTTTCATGATCTGTTTGTTTTTGTTGTTTGATTATGATTCAAAAGTAGAGCGCTTAAAAACATTTCGGAACTAAAGCAGGCACACGTATTGAACCTGAATATTTACCGCGTTTTTTGATGAATAGATGCCATTAGTCGATGTATTGACGTTTGTAGGAGCGCTTGCGGAGTCGTTCGTCTACGTAAGCCTGTATTTTGTCTACAGCAAGCCATAACTTTATTATAATTTAACTGATAAGCAGTATTTTAGCAGTATGAATAAACCGATGAGTTTAGGCGGGATAACACGCAGAAGGCTAATATTACATATTGCTTTCTGGGTGATGGTTTACATCTTTTTCGCACTCATCTACTCCGTTAAAAGTACGCTGGCAATAGCAGCTCATAATGGTATTTTTTACATGCCCATCCACATGGGATATTTTTATACTGTTGCTTATTGGCTGATACCTGTTTACCTGGTTAACTCGCGCTACCTGTTATTTGGAGCCTATTTATTGGTGCTGGCCTGTATAACAGCGTGGCTGGGCAGGGTGATAGACATTTTAATAACCGACCCTTACCTGGTTAAAAACGTTCCGAATTTGGCCTGGGATTATTATGATGAAATGAAGCTTAACTTTTGGCAGCGTATGTTCATTCCGCTTAGTTTCACCAACTCGGTTAAAATGACTAACATGATAGTTTGGGTAGCTTTGGGTATTAAGCTATTTAAGCTATGGTATGAGCGTAAACAGGCAGTTTTACAAGCCGAACTAAGCGCCTTGAAAGGACAGGTACACCCGCACTTTTTATTCAATACATTAAATAACTTATACGCGCTTACACTGAATAATTCACCCAAAGCACCCGGTGTGGTTTTGGGCCTTTCGGATATGTTGCGCTACATGTTGTATGAATGTAACACAGATACGGTTAGCCTGAAAAAAGAAGTATTAATGTTACAGCAATACATCAGCCTCGAAAAGATAAGGTACGAAGACAGGCTCGATCTTAATTTTACTATCAATGGCGAACTAAACGATAAACTGATTGCCCCATTAATGCTATTACCCCTGGTGGAAAATGCTTTTAAACATGGCACCAGCGAAAAAGTGGGGCAAGCATGGATCAATATTAATTTGGAGGTTAACCGCAACACTTTGAAATTTAAGGTGTCTAACAGTAAAGCCGAATATGCGGATGGCGATACCGGTGTTCATCATGGCTATATTGGCTTACAAAACATTAAAAAGCGTTTGGATTTGCTTTACCCGGCATCGCATCAGCTAAAAATTATGGATGAGGATGAGGCGTTTTTAGTTGTGCTTGAATTAGAGCTTTCGGTAGATAAGCAAGCCGCCAAACAATTAATCCCCGCATGAAAACACGAGTACTTATAGTTGACGACGAGCCGCACGCCATTGAGGTGATTGAAAATCACCTGCAAAAGTTTGATGCTTTTGAGGTTGTTGGTAAATGTCGGGATGCGATGCAAGCTTTTCAACTGTTGCAGCAAAAAAGTATCGACCTGATGTTTTTGGACATCAAAATGCCGGGCATGCTGGGTACCGACTTTTTAAAAAACCTAAAGAATGCTCCCAGGGTAATATTTACTACAGCTTACAGCGAATACGCTTTGGATGCTTTTGATTTGAACGCCGTAGACTATCTGCTAAAACCAATCTCCTTCGAGCGATTTTTTAGGGCTATCAGTAAAGTTTACCAGTTGAACGATCAGAAAGGTAACGCCTCAATGGTTTACGAAAACCCGATTAGCGATCGCGAATCATTTCTTTACCTTAAGGTAGAGCGTAAAACCATCAAGGTTAACATTGCCGATATTTTATGGATAGAGAGCCTGCGCGATTACGTAAAAGTTGTGGTTAAGGATAACGTTTACATTACCAAACAAAAAATCAGCATGTTGGAAGAAATGCTTCCCGAACAGAATTTTATCCGCATACACCGATCGTTTATTGTAGCTGTGAGTAAGATCAGCTCCTTTTATTCGTATAGCATAGAGGTTAACGGGCACGAATTACCTATTGGCCGTAATTACAAACAGGATGTTCAGCGCAAGCTAAAAACTGATGGTTTTGTAGTTTAATTTCGATCAGGTAAAACCCGATGGCTGATGTGGGGTTTAATCAGGGTAATAATCTGATAAAAATCATGTCGAAAAACGTAGCCGACCAATTGGTTGAAATGCTGGTAGATGCCGGTATCAAAAGAATATATGCCGTTACCGGAGACAGCCTGAACCAGGTAAACGATGCCGTAAGGCGCAACGGAAAGATCCAGTGGATCCACGTTCGGCACGAAGAGGCCGGGGCATATGCCGCGGGTGCCGAAGCCCAGTTGGAAGGTTTGGCCTGTTGCGCAGGTAGTAGCGGTCCGGGGCACGTGCATTTGATTAATGGTTTGTATGATGCTCATCGCTCTGGTGCAGCAGTTATTGCCATTGCCTCAACCATCCCAAGTTTTGAATTTGGTACCGATTATTTCCAGGAAACTAATACCATCAAGTTATTTGACGATTGCAGTTATTATAACCAGATAGCCACTACGCCAAAGCAATTTCCACGTATGTTGCAAGCTGCTCTGCAAAATGCTATCCACCAAAAGGGAGTAGCAGTTTTAGGCCTACCCGGCGATTTGACCATGCAGGATGCCGAGGATAGCCCCACCGGAACCAAGATATTCAAGAACGAAGCCACCGTCAGGCCAACAGATGCCGATCTGCAAAATTTAGCAGAACTGCTTAATAAGCATAAAAAGATCACCATATTTTGCGGTATAGGCGCTAAAGATGCGCACGATGAAGTGGTTGAACTGGCCGGTAAACTAAAAGCTACAGTAGGTTATTCTTTCCGAGCTAAAATGGGCATTCAATATGATAATCCTTACGAAGTTGGGATGACGGGATTACTGGGTCTGCCAGCCGCTTATCACAGCATGCATGAGTCGGATTTGCTTTTACTGTTGGGTACAGATTTTCCTTACACCCCATTTATGCCGGTTGATTGTAAAATAGTACAGGTTGATTTAAAACCAGAGCGTATTGGTCGCCGTGCTAAGGTTGATGTTGGCCTTTGCGGCGATATTAAGGATACTTTAAAAGCTTTGCACCCGCTATTGGAACGTAAGCAAGACGAGAGTTTTTTAAAGGCCCAGCTTAAAGTATATGCCGATGTAAAGGAGAAAATGCAAACCTATATTGATGATAAAGGTAAAAAAGATGCTATTCATCCTGAATATGTTGCCGCTGTAATTGATAAGCAAGCTAACAATGATGCCATATTTACCGTTGATACCGGGATGAGTTGCGTATGGGGAGCACGCTATATTAACGCTACAGGCAAGCGTATCATGCTTGGCTCGTTCAATCATGGTTCAATGGCTAATGCTATGCCGCAAGCCATTGGCGCGCAATTAACTTATCCAGATAGGCAGGTTATCGCTCTTTGCGGGGATGGTGGTATATCCATGTTGTTGGGCGATATGGCAACCATAGCGCAGTATAACCTGCCCATTAAAATCGTGGTATTTAATAACCGCTCCTTAGGAATGGTGAAGCTGGAAATGGAAGTTGCCGGTTTACCCGATTGGCAAACCGATATGGCTAATCCCGATTTTGCAGGCGTAGCCAAAGCTATGGGCATTAAAGGTGTGACCGTGAACGATCCGGATGATGTGAAGCAAGCCATACAGGAAGCATTCGCGTTTAACGGCCCGGTATTGATCAACATCATGACCGACCCGAATGCCTTAGCCATGCCACCAAAAATAGAATTTGAGCAGGTAAAAGGTATGGCACTATCTATGACGAAATTAGTATTGAATGGTAAAATGGAAGAGGTGTTAGATACGGTTAAAGCCAATTACAAGCATTTGAAAGATATATTTTAATTTACCATGTCATTGCGAGGCACGAAGCAATCGCACGCAGGCAGAGCGGCTATGCATATTCGCCCTGTATAGTTCGCGATTGCTTCGTACCTCGCAATGACATATTTGATTATTCCTTCAAAAATTTAATACTCTTCTCACAAAACTTTAAAAGTGGTTTTGGTAAAATATCATCCCCATAAGGGTGCGAGGCTCCAAAAACATGGTCACCGCCTTTAATTACTATCAATTTAGCTGCGGGCTGGGCCGCATGTAATTTTTCGCCGTGTTTGAGCGGCACACTTGTATCTTTATCACCATGAAATATAAGCCAGGGTTGAGTAATCTCCGATGCTTTTTTGATGATATCTAACCTTGCGGGATTTTGTTTCAGATCGTCCAGCAAACTAACATGTAACGGCATTTGCTGGTTGGTGCGTGCATTGTTTACATAGATCATTCCCTGTAAGCGCCATTGCGCTTCCGCGTTTTTGGGCCATAAATTATAAAAATCGGATATGGAAGCGAAGGTGATAAGTTTATCAATCCGGCTATCTTCGGCAGTTTTAACAATGCTGATTCCTCCGCCCATGCTATGGCCTATCAGGTAAACTTTCCGGCCTGCAGCTATGGATGTTCTGTTGCAGGCAAAGTCTATTAC
>Ga0116227_10006664_pt1 | contig 23218 bp, 20 predicted proteins | sample S1TSphgellanicum_FD_89693 | JGI IMG/M metagenome (GOLD analysis project Ga0116227, IMG submission 89693) | Host-associated microbial communities from peat moss isolated from Minnesota, USA - S1T2_Fb - Sphagnum magellanicum MG | ecosystem: Host-associated > Plants > Peat moss > Unclassified...
ACCCAGTCTCCAGGATTAGGGTTAAGGTGTTGGGGGGGGGGGGCCGGGGGGGGTTTCTTAACCTAACCAAAGGGCTCGGGCGGCTGGGGTTTCTGCCCCGGTCGCCCCCCCCCTCAGCTCTGGCGCGGATCGGGCTAGGGGGGGGAAAGCGGGGGGGTGTGGTGGTGGGGTGGTGGGGGGGGGGGGGGGGGGGGGGGGGTTTCTAGACGTAACAGAAGAGATCGGTTGGTAGTGTTGTAAGCGCAGATCGGTCGTCACATAAGTCGTGAGCCGGAGAGAGATGGCTGAAGAGAAAGTGGCGGCGTTGAAAGCAGCTGCGGCGAAATCCAAGGAAGCCGCAGAAGCAGGAGCCCCGACGATCTTCGACAAGATAATCGCGAAGCAGATCCCTTCCACGGTGGTGTTTGAAGACGACAAGGTGTTGGCGTTCAGAGACATATCCCCGCAAGCTCCTGTTCACATCCTCATCATACCCAAGGAGAGAGATGGGTTGACGCAGCTTTCCAAGGCCGAGGAGAGGCACACGGAGATTTTAGGGCATCTTATGGTTACGGCTGCCGTGGTGGCAAAGCAGGAGGGATTGGTTGATGGTTTCAGATTGGTGGTCAATGATGGCCCGCAGGGATCCCAGTCTGTGTACCATCTCCATCTCCATCTTCTCGGAGGAAGGCAGATGAACTGGCCTCCAGGCTAAATCATAGCCCCCATGCTAATCCATCAGCCCTTGTCCTGCAGCCACAGGAAAATTCTTGATGTTCTGAAGTTTAATATTCTACTCTCAACTTCATAGTTCCTGGCTTGGGGGATGAAGAACTCTGGATTCCTGGATTTGTGTTTGTTTAAAATTGAAACTCTAGTGGTCTCTGCATCCCATCTCAGTGAAGACTGTATTGCTCTTCATTTCTAGTGACCAAAACTCTTGTGAGTCTTTGAATTTCCACCATGATGATTCTGTTGATTTCTCTGATTCATGACACTCTCAAAGGATGTCTTGATTGAGCAAGTGCATATGACATGTAAGTAAATGGTCTATTGTGTGTGTGTTGTACAGGATTTGTGAATTTTTTCCTCATGTTGTTGATATTCAACTCCAGCACATGTTTGGTATCAAAACTTAAGTCTTTTGTTGAAGGCTTTCTTGTGTACTGCATGTTGTGGAAGAAGACATTAGCATCTGTGATTCAGAGAGGTGGATGTTGTTTGGTTGTTTAGGAGTTCTGCCAATTGTGCAAGGCACTATCACATTCACATGGAGTTGCTTATGTAGAGAATTAGGAAGTATGATGCAAATTTAATGTGCAGATTTTGTGCACATTGCAGATGTATTTGTGCATACCAGTCTGCCTGCTCTCAAATGAAGCAGGCTTACATCTGAATGGTAGAGACAATTCAACTCCAAGCTTCGTGAAATGTTCCTTATATGAATCCATGCTTTTGCACTTCCCTTATGTTTGTTGCAGCAAGAGCACAAGGATGGTACATCCTTCTTTTGTGTCAGTGCTGGATTAAGCTTATAACTTGTGGACCTGAGAAACTGTCTCTTCCAGTTTGAAGAGGTACCCTTTCTGGTTTAGCCAGTTTTGACCATGATGCTTCCAAGTATGCCTTTTTCCCCAGCAAATTGGATCGAGCTGATGATGATGTTAATGCTGCTTCTGATTAAGTGTAAGTTTGTAAAGAGAAATTTCTTGGAGCTGATGGTGATGAGGATTCTGAGAAAACCTTTTCTGTAGGAAATTTTATGGAAGCTGATTATGCCTCCAAGCAAATCTTTTGTGAAGTAAAATTTGATGGAATTTGTTACAGAAATCTTTTTGTTAAGCAACATCCAATAAGAGCTGATTTGAACTAAGCTTAAAGTTTGTGAAGAAAGGTTTGGCGCAGTTGATAACGATAATAATGCTTCCAAATACATTTTTTTTGTTAAGCAAAATCTGTTAGAGCTGATTTTGAATGAAGCTTAAGATTGCGAAGAACTTGTAGGGTAAAGCCAGAGGCTGTGGGCTTTACCAGAATAAGGGCCTGTGCAAGGTGGAGCTGAGCCTTATTCTGGTGAAGTCTGTGGTTGAGGGCTTTACAGTGCTGAGTTTTTACTTTTTATTATTTCCTTGTGGTACCCAGTGGGTATCATGGAAAACATTTAGAAAAATTTGCGCTGTGTTTCAAAAACTGAATGCCTGTCATGGTGGGCAGTCTGTTTTTTGAAATGCCCTACTAGAGAAGATACTCCCTCTGTAAGTAGCCATTTGTTTCGACTTAGGAAAAAATCAGCACAGGTTTTTATAACGGATCTAATGGAGTTGATGGTGACGATGATGATATTGATGGCTTCCATGTAATAATGTTTTCTGTTAAGAAAAATCAGAAAGAGCTGGTTTGAATTAAGCTGAAGTTTGTCAGGAAAGATATGATTGGAGCTGATAGTGATGATGCTGCTGAGATAGCCTTTTCTGTGGGAAAATTTATGGACGCTGATGGTGATGATAGATGGTGCTTCCAAGTAATCTTTTTATTAAGCAAAAATGTGATAAGTTTAGAGCTGAGTGAGTTAAGGTTTTAGTTTGTGAAGAAAGGGTTTGATGAAGCTGTGATGATGATCGTGATAGTAAGCGTGCAGGTAAAGCTTTTTATTTAAGCAAAAACTGATTCAAAATAATACTTACGTTTGAAAGAAGACAGAGCTCATGATGATGATGGTGATGATGATGATTATCAATTGATGCTCGCTTACTGGTGGTGGTAACCCTTCCCGATTCCTCAGTCTATCTATCGTAAGGAAGGCGACAAAAGCATCAAATCTCTCAGTACCTAGTCTTTTGCGATATTGATGGAAACTGCTACCTTCCTCCCTCCCTCGACGAAGATGCTGCCACAAAGAGAAGCAGATGAAAAAGTCGCGAAGAAAGTGGATGACGATCTCCCCACTTTTCCATGCTAACAGGGATTATGAGTCCTTAAATGGACGATAGTCATCCGTTGGAGGATGAGAATATGGTCGTTCTCATAGACGATCTTCCCAGTTTTCCGTAGGACCCGGTGCTTTTGCTCGAGCGCGGGGAGCGGCGTTGGTGTTGCCGCGATGGTGCTCCTCTCTTTTCCTCGCCATCGTGCGCGGTCCGTCCCCTGGCAGCAAGACGCGAGAGAGAGAGAGAGAGAGAGAGAGAGAGAGAGAGATTAGAATTCATGGAGTAGCTTCGTTTCTGCAGCTTCAGGATGTTTTCTTAAGATCCTGTTTTTTTAAAATTAAAATTTTATTTTTAGTGGAGCAGTTGATCTGTTTTTGTTCCGGGAGAACTCCTTAGGAATTCTTCTTGTTTGATTCTGGAAAGAAAGCAGCATCTCTTCTGTTCGTTCTTGGTTTTGAGGCTTCTTGAGGCGACGTTTTTTGGAGACGACGGAGGAGAAGAACCTTGGGAGATCTCGAGCTGTGGCGAAAAAAAGAAGACTTGGAGTGACGGGCGAGTGAGTGAGAATGGTGAAGGAAACGGAATACTATGAAGTGCTAGGCGTGGCACCGGACGCTAGTGCTGCTGATATCAAGAAAGCTTATTACATCAAGGTATAATAGGCATAATCATCATATCTATCTGTCTTCATCTCTTTCTTTTCGGAATGCCGGTGAAAGTTGTGTAGTAGGAATCTCTTCTCGGGTGAACAAATGATTCGTGCCGTTGCAACGCTTTTCCGTGAGAACCTGCTCCTGGTTCGACGTGGCGAGGCATTGAGATTTGTGTAGAATAATAAAAGTGTAGAGAGACATGGTATTGCAATTCTGATTCTGAATGTGGAGTGTGTCCGCGGTCTGGTTGGAATATTATAGGCAAGGAAAGTGCACCCGGATAAAAATCCTGATGACCCTGCAGCGGCACATAATTTCCAGGTGAGCATCTCTATCTGCTTTGTCTCTGAAGAAGAGGTCGGTCTCTGCGGAGCTCAGACCAAGGTATTATAACTAGAAACACGCGTGCATTTTCCAAAGATTTGTTCTGTGTTTTGTTCGTGGATGGCAGTGTCATCATACCTCCAGTTTTGGTCACAGGTCTTGGGAGAAGCATACCAAGTGCTGAGTGATCCACAACAGCGGGATGCCTATGACAAATATGGCAAGCAGAGTGTCTCAACGTAGGCTTTCTTGTCCTCTACCCTTTCATTCTCTTTCCATGATCATAATCATTAAATCATTTCTTCAACCTGACGTCCACTGCTCTTTGAAACATGATTATCTCTTTCTACACATCATTATCATCATTTGTTAAACATTGAGGAAAATGCCAAATAGACACTGTAGACAAACACAGACAAGTGGGGCTATGATCTGGCAGCCTGAGACTACAACATGATAGCTGAAAGAAGTTTGACTAACTTTGCAGTTGCAATTCAAGAGGAAATTGCCCTAAGGCTACTGTTTGTAGTTTCAGAACAGAAAAGATGTGAGAAATCTGATAGAGTGAACAATGGAAAATGAAATGGGATTCTTCTTCAAATTGAGACAAATTGTAATGTCTTGGAGTGATGTTCACTGAGATGCGTGTCCAGGGACTTGATGGTAGACCCAGCTGCTGTGTTTGGTATGCTATTTGGCAGTGATGCTTTTGAAGACTATGTGGGTCAGGTACAGGTTTACACAGTCATTCACCATAAACTCCATGTTCTCTTACGCCAATGGCCAAGACTAACACTGCACAATAAACTTTTTTTGGATGTTGTCATTTAAGCTGATGATTTGCTCCTTATTTGTGGTTCCTGGTTGGATACATAGGGCAGCAATGGTCTGTCAATGTGTCTATGGAATTTCATTTTCCTACAGGATTTTAGTGGAAGCATCTGCTCAGAGTTAGAATTTGATGACTAAAGTGGAGAAGTGAATTTGGAGGATGTCTGATAGGGATTACATATTTGACTCGTGAACAGCTTGCAATGGCTTCAGTGTTTGGAATGGAGGCTGGAGCTGATGGGCAACCAATGGATATGAAAGAAGTACAAGGGAAGTTGAAGGTAAGGTTCTGAGTTTTGACTGTGTTGTTGAAGGATGATAATGCTTGGTTTGCACCAGGAATCTGGGGTATCTTGATAGTGGCCATGGCAAGTTAGCAGATTACTTACAATTGAGTACTGCTAGACAGATTCAGACATGAAGTTCTACTTCTCTTTTGGATGTTTCCTTTGAAAAATGCAAAGTTCTGAATATGCATGAGGGTTCATACCTGCTTGGTAACGAGCTGAGAATTTTGAGAAGATATTTCTTGGAGAATTTACCTTACAGTTTGGGGAGTAGTGCAGAATGTTCAAAAGGAAAGGGAGCAAAAGTTGGTGGAACTTCTACTCATCCGACTTGATCCTTATGTGAAAGGTGATAAGGAGGGATTCACACAATGGGCCACAGCTGAGGCCCGACAGCTTGCAGAGGCTGGTAAGCCTTGTTGATCTCTCGCTCAAATATTAGAAGATGCTCTTGTGTAAGTTGCTCCCACAATGAGATTGGGATTCACTGACTCTGGTGTCATGTGGCAGCCTTTGGCGAGGCAATGCTGCACACAATTGGGTATATATATGCAAGGCAGGCTGCCAAGGAGATTGGCAAGAAAATGCTTTTCTTGGGGGTTCCCTTTCTCACTGAATGGGTGCGGGACAAAGGTCATTTTATCAGGTCTCAAGTCACTGCAGCTGCAGGTAACTTCACCAAATCTTGCTAAAAAGTTGCCTTCAAATGAAGTCCCATTGAGTTTCAAAGCATTTGTAGGTTGCAGTTGAACCAAACTTTTGTTTTGGGGACATTTTTTTTCATGGTTGATTGCACTTTCCATGTTGTGAGACTTAAGTCTTAGACTGAGAGTTTGACTCCGTGAGTATTAGAATTCAATCTTGTCCCTGATATGAAGTCTTTCCACCTTCAAGTTTCCTCAAGAATAAGTTTGAATGCAACCTGGTGCAGTGTTTTTTGAAGAGTAGAAGCTAGATGACAAGGATAAGTTTACAAGGGCACCTATGTACATTGGGAATAGACACTGCCTGAAGCTGTATTGATATGTGATGTGAGCAAAGGACTGACATTGGGCTTTATGGGCATGCCAGGTGCAATACAACTGATGCAGATGCAGGAAGACATTCGAAAAAAGCAGCTAGAGGCTGGTGGAGATGACAGTGAAGTGTCACTTGAATCCTACTTGGAGTCCAAGCAGCAAATTATGCTGGGCTCTTTGTGGAAGCTTAATGTCGCAGATATTGAGCTTACACTTTCCCATGTGTGCCAATCGGTACAGTCTTTCAGCTTTGAACTCTATGGTTTGTATTTGGTTCCTATATCATTATGTATCACCCTGTGGATTCTAGGAGGCCCACTTATGCAGGTGTCTGAATTGATTTGTTAGCTATTCTGCTGCAGATGTTTCATGTTTTTTTGAAATGTTACCCAGTTGAGTCATGCAAAGATGTTTGTATAGAGAGAGTAGGCAAAAGAGTTTCCAAGTTCTGTTTGAAGAGGCATGAAGCTCATACATTCAAGATGACAGGTGTTACATTCTCCTGGAGTCAAGAAGGATGAACTCAGGCAGCGTGCTAAAGCTCTCAAAAAGCTGGGAACAATTTTTCAGGTTGGTTCATTCAGCTATCCAGTGAAAAGACAACTCGCTGAGTCCAAAACTGTCTGTACCCTTTTTTGTAGGTACATACTTTTCTAGACCCCTCTGTCTTTCTGCACAATAGACTGTGCCCCTACTGTGAATTGATTGAGTTTACCATGCAGGGTGCGAAGGCACGGTTTCGAAGAAACAACAGTTTGAGACATGCTTCCAATGAGTCCCAATCTGACTCTGATGACAGTGTCTCTCAACGGATTCAGGGTTCCAAGTCAACTCCTTTGAGTTGAACCTCAGCTCAGGTGTATACTCATGATGTCTAGTTGGTCCACTCACAATACAACTGTACAAGCACATGTTGTATGGAAAGAACTGTGAGAGTCAAGTCTATTGATATCGGATACATCATGATTGCTGCTCAGTGTTCAGGCTTCAGGTTCCTTTGAAGACTACAATCATTTGCCTCGAACTGGAGCTTTAGTCAAACTACTCAAAATGTCCCTCAGGTTTCATCATTTCAATAATATTGGCCTGCTCCAAGTAGGCATTATTTTTTAAGGTGGGTTAGACAGGGCCCACTTCTGCTAAAGAACTTTTGTTCGTGCTACTGGATGTGTATGCATTGTGCTTTGCACAACCTAGTGCTGCTGCATTGATGTTTATCTATGATGTGTGCACATTTACAGATGTCCAAAGCCTTCTGGAAACCTAGTAAAAAATTGTGAGATCCTGTCACTTTTGAGGATTTCCACAAGTGACATTGGATTCCTGAGAAACCCCTGTAGCAACTTGTTTGAGGGTGGGGATATATAGACCACCTCCCAGTTCAGCAGTGTGGGAAGGAGGGGAGGCCTATGTTGTAATAAGCAGCTACTGTTTCTTTGTTTTAAATACAGGAGATGGTGGACTTATAAAGATAATTCATTTCATGCAGGCAATACCTGCAGACATTGGAGGTTGGTTCATGGTCCTACTTTTTACAGAAATGCAATTTGGCTATGTCCTACTTTTAGAGCTCCAAGACCCCTTTTGCAAGTACATGGATGATTGTAGCAAGCGCCAAAAGTGCAGCAAATTAGGAATTACTGTTCAGGAGGAAAAACGGATCAGGCTAGAATCTCTTTGAAAGCTTTACAACCAAATGGATCCTAAGTTCCAAATGATGTAGTCAAAAGAAACAAGCTTCTGGTAAAAGTGTTGTTTTACAAGTTATGGACATGTTTCTAATCCACCATTCACTCTGTGTAACTGTGGGGAGCAGCTAAAAGTTCCCAATTTAACAGGCGCATATGTTTTGCCTTCTTTCTGCAAAGGTTCACACGAGACCCTAAATCAGTCTCAGGATTTACTGCTTCACAAGTACACAAAAGATAACATTCAAGTTGTGATCTTCTTATTGAAGGTTTTTGTCTTATGAGTTGGATCAGCTGGCCAATTGGTTTAGCATAGATGAGTACTGTCTTGTTTGCTGGGAGTGGTAATTACTAGTGTAGGTTTTCACCATTCTTTCTTCAAAAGTCACTGTAGGATTTCAGTCTCAAAGCTGGATGCACAATTCCAGCCACCTCAATTCATGTAGTAGCTAGTTTCATGGTGCTGCAACACTGATTTTCTCTGCTCTGAAATTCCTGTTTCCTCGCCATGAGTTCTGGAAAGTCAGAAGTACTGTGTTGTGCCACTCATATAATAGTGGACCTGTAATTAGTAGCTGCTGGCGCTGCTCCTGATCCAGTACTCCAGGAGATAGGCTTGCAGTACTCACTGATGAGGTACACTTACCCACAAAGCGTAAGTCCTTGCCCATGTGTTTCAGGTCATGAGAAAGTTGTTCTCTTTGTGTCCTTCACACACCAAAGTAGAGCAAAGTAGCAGTCCAGTCCTCTGAGGAGAGAGTCCTCTCTCTACTATTTTTGCTTGGCTGGAAGACAGGGAGTAGTAGTAGTAGTAGGAGTACGCAGATCTTGACTTGCTCAATTCAACACGGGGCTTGCTGGACATGCTCACATGTAACCTGTTTCTCGGCAATGGTTTTCATAATGAGATTTGTTTGTTTCCAATCAACTCAGCAGAGACTTAAGAATGTGAGTACTGCAGTCCTGACCTCATGACTTCAGATTGGACATGGTACTAAAAGACTACTATGAGAGGATCAGGCACAGTAAAGTTGTTCAGGTTGCTCACCAGGACTGAAATCCTCTGTTGAGCCAGACTTGTTTTCACACACATACAGAGTGTGTGGGCATCTCTCACACACATGGTATGAAGTGTGGAGATCTCTCTCTCTCTCTCTCTCTCTCTCTCACATCTTGTGGGGAAGTCAAAAATCTCCCAGTGTTCATTTACTACTTGGCAGTTTGAACCAGTAGGGATTTGGCAGCTGCTGAAGATCTGGTTTACATGCATGTTGATGAAGTCAACTTGAAAAATGGCATGCAGGAGGGAAATTAACAAGCCTGTTTTGGAAGTGCACTGGAGATCTGGTGCATGTGGTGATGATCAACTGTGTCATTTTATCTCATTCAGCACAGTAGTACTACATGCATTGCCAAAAGGGGTGGGGGGGTTGGGGGTTGATTTCATCTTGAACGCAGAGATTATTACATACACAAGGATGGCTGTACCATCTGGAATCAGCTGATGCAAAATCTGTGCTGCTTGAAACTGTGGACATGCAAATACAGTGCATGAAACATGAAAAAGAAAAAATCTTCACAACTTGAATATGGTTCCAGGTTCCAAAGTCTCATGGTGGCCAAACAAAGTACAAAGCACAGCTAGCTCGCTGCTCAGATTGCAGCAACCTCAGCTGTTTCCAATTAAAATCAAGGATCTTTACACACTCTTCAAAATAACACATTGTACTGTACTGCTCTACTCTAATCTTACAGCAGTTGATTCTGAGACAGTTGCTGGCATCAATCTGTGGTGACCCATGATGCTGCAAGTGCTAACAAACTTTAACCTCTACAGGTTCATTGCATGCTGTTCAGATCTACACTGGTCAGCAGCGCTTGCTGATGCTCATGCTGGAGATTCCACTGTGCAGCAGGGTTACCACTGGGATGAACCAAGAGTACTATTTACTTTTCCCTACAGCTTTCTACCAAGTAGACCTAAGTCTCATGAATGTATTTCAGTCATACTTTTATGGCACTGGTGATCTGTGATACATGATGTAATAATTTCCAGGAGCTGCAGCTATGTCACTATTGATCTCTCAATCACTAGCTAGTATATCATGAATGCATGAATGTTTTAATGAATTTGTGATTCATAGAAAAAGTTATGTGGGTTTGGAGAAGATTTCATCTTGTACCACTGGGCTGCTGGTATGATCCTGAATATAGATCATCATCCAGGTCTTGGGTCCTAGAGTTTGCTGTTATGTGCTGAAGAAGTTGTGGCAGGCTCTTGAAGACTTTGATCTAGAGAGCTTTTTCCTGTGTGCAGCTGCTAGCTGATGATCTAAGCATATGTACTTTAAACCCTAAACCCTAAACACTCTGTAAAGATTTGACAAGACTTTTAGGTTTATGGCTGTGGTGAATGCGCATGCTGGTCGAACTGGGGAACTCATCTGGTGAACTGATTGATCACTGGGTGTTTTTGCGTTGCTTTGTTTGCAGCATCTGAAGAAAATGGTGTCCATGATTTGTTGTTCGTTGTTGTTGGGTCTGGACAAAGTCTCAGATCTCGTCCAGGACAGCTGCCATTCGTTGAAGCTCTTGTGACATGCAAGAGGTTGCAACAACAGGACCTTCGCGCGCGTCATACAGATCAGGGGCCCCATGATGAGCCTGGTGCAATTGCCAAGCTGAGATGATAGCCGGCGGCGACGCATGGGAGCTGGGGCCGTGATCGGAAGCAGTAGTGGAAGGTGCGAGAGGCGAGCGTTGGACGTGATGATCGTCATCTTCAGGGCTCCCGGGTAGCGTGGTCAAGTCGCTGCACCATTGCATAACCGTGTCGTCGCCGTCGGAATCCTCCGGCGAGACTGCAGCAGCGCTGATTTGATCGCTCTGATCCCCCTGAGACATGATGTCGGAAGTCGCAGCAGCAGCAGCTGCAACTTGATTTTGCTGAGGCGGATGATCACCTGCCGGTCCTGCTTTCTCCGAGAAATTGGCCCACATTAGATTGCTCTCGAATAACCCAGATTGCTGAGTGGTGGTCGTAGTACCAGGCGTGCCCTCCCTGTTATTGTTGTTGTTACTGGTGCTGCTGCTGACGCTGCTGTCCCACTGCTGGTTATGAGCTCCTGCTGCTGCTTGTATTCCGTGACCGTCAGCTTGCCCGGAGCTCATCTCATTGGAATTATTTTGCTGCATAGCAGCAGATGCTGCACTGAAGTCGTGATGCAGCAGCTCATCAGCTCCTGCAGAAGTCGGTTTTTCCAGCATCGATGAGAGCAGAAGCTGCAGCTGGTGAGACGGGATCATTCTACCAGATCCGGCATTTCCAGGCTGGGTGATGCTCGCTGTAATGGAGCTCAGATCACCATGATCTTGCTCCACCGCGGATGGATAGAAATTCTCTGCTGGACCGTGGTGCCCATGAAATTGTCCCTGGAATGCTTTCATGTCATGAGTTGAATCTTGACATACTCTGCTGCCAAATTGAGCTGCAGCAGAAAGAGCAGAGTCCCCCGCATTTGCTGATGTGATACCACCAGCCTGCTTTGATGATGCAGGAGGCAACATCTCGTCCAACCCATGAGCTCCTGCAGGGCGAGTACCCAAACTAGCTACCGAAGATTCATCAGCCTGGGAAGAAGCAGCGGCTGCAGCATTTCCAGCGGCTGATCCTTGAAAGAGCCAGAAGACAGGATTGAATAGATTCGGCACCATGGTTGTTGGGCCGCCGCACTGGGTCATGGACTCAGCCTTGATTACTGATGATGATGATGATCTACCAGCAGAAGCTGCAGCTTCATCATCATGGCCCGCAACAGCTGCCAGCTCTCTGCAGTTCCTCATAGCCTCGAATCCCTGCAGCAAGCCAGGCACTTTTGGTGGCAGATACTGTTGCATGTTCCCTGACGACTGCTGCTTTGCACTCAACATTAGCCTCTCAAGCAAATTGTCTGTCGACAGGCCGGAGCTGCTGCAGCTTGTGTTAGAAGCCTGAAACGTATTATTCGTACCCTGGAAATTGAGCGTTGCAGCAGCAGCGGATCTGCTGCCTCCTATATTGAACTCAACGTTCTCAAACTTTCTTCCTCCAGCTGTATTCATCATCTCCACTACTTGCGAATTCCTAGCTGCAGCTGCCAATGGTCCCAACAACATATGATGAGGATCCGGCTCCATCATCATACTACTCCCATGATGATGATGATGATGATAGTTGTTGTTGCCAGCGGCTTGAGCTTGATTCATAAGCTGCAATCGACTGCTGTGACTCTGGCTTGCTGCTGCTGCTTTGATCAAGACTTCGTGATTAGAGCCGCCTTGAAATCTTCCGTTGAAGTTACCGCCGATGGTCGAAGAAGACTGCATTGTGAGGAGGGAGGAACCGGTATCGACCAGTGCCTTATTGTTATTGTACGAGCTCATGTGCAGCCCGGGAAGAATCATCATATTATTATTACTAGCTGTAGCATGACAATTGCCTGCGGCAGCAGGGTGTGATGAGATTACGTGAGATGCACTGCTTGTGACACCGCCGGCACCAGCCGTGACGGGCTTGTGCGTGTTGGGGTCGATCCCCATTTGGCGCAGCCTCTTCTTGATGCACGAGTTCCAGAAGTTCTTGATCTCGTTATCAGTCCGACCCGGAAGCTGTGTCGCAATCTGGGACCACCTGCAGGAAGCACCCACAATGCCCACATACAGTATCTTCAGCTTCATCTTCTGCAGGCACAGTGATCTTGTTCAACCCTTAATTGTTGCGCGATGATTACAGTCCCCGAGTTCTGTTAAATCTACTTCATGTTCAACCACCAGTAATGGGTACTCGCGGATTCAAAGCTAGAAACAAACAAATTTGGTTCTTGAAGCTCTCTGCACAGTTTCTTTCAAGAGATCATTCCAGATCCATCGCTAAGTCTATCTAGATAGCTAGTTTTTCAGTAGTACTCTTGCACTGTAACTTCTTGTTTTGCTACTTTTCTAGCTTCCAGCACTCTCTAGTACCAAGTGCACGCAGACAGTCTAAGCTCTCGAGAGAATTTAAGAGACAATTTTCTCCCTAAGATTCAGCTGCACCCAGGGACATGATCATCATGTGTGATCGCAGCACCAGTCACTGATCATTATCTAGATCCTATATATAATCCCAGCATCGATCACATTGCCTCTGCATTAATTGTGTGACCAGTAGTACTACTACATGATGTTGTTACAATGTGCTGCAATCGGGTCTGATGGGTTGATAATGTGCTGCAAGAAAGACCTAGCTTTGCAATGCCGATAATACAAATTTAGTTGTGGCCAGAACTCAATTCCGCTAACTCTCTCTCTCTCGCGCGCGGGAGCAAGAAAATTCTCATACCAGCTTCAATAAAATTCCTTGGAGCCTGCCTGCCTGCCGGCCGGGGAGTTTCCAATCTAGATAGATTTATGCACGCATGCATCATATAATTTCTACATTGCAAGCTTCGAGTGCGGCCCTATCGATCAGCTATATGAAAGGAACTGATTCACAACAACAATTGCAGCAGTATGATCACAATTGTAAAGCTCAAGATTAGTTCGTGCTCATCGAAAAACCCAAGTGGAGAGATCACACAGAGAGAGCTCAGAGAGAGAGAGAGAGAGAGAGAGAGAGAGAGAGAGACGTAAGAACGTGATGAGGTGAAGATTTTAGTAGACCTGTTACCAAGAACAGCATGTAAGTCCACGATCAGATTCTCCTCGGCCGGCGAGAAGCCGCCGCGCTTCAGATCCGGCCTCAGATAGTTGATCCACCGTAGTCTGCAGCTCTTTCCGCACCGCTGCAACCCTGCACTTGTTGCTCAACATGCATTGAAACAGCAACAAATTAGCTAGCTAGCTAACCCCCAGCTGCACTCTGACTCTGAACAGTTCAGCTTCTTCTTCTCCATTTTTTTTGCGACATCTGATCATCAACGTCGACTAGCAGCTAGCTGCCTTTCAAGAAATGCTTCAAAGTCGGTCATGGATATATAATGCGGCGTCACCTGATCATCTATCTACTAAGTAGTACTGGCTCACGTCTACTAGAGAAGATCTCCACAGCATTAATGTTGCAGGTGATTGATCATGATCAGTAGAAGAGCTTATAGGATGATTGAAGTTTACACGACGTGATCAAGAACATGATCATGAACTTGGGTCATGAACATGTCCATGAGCTTTCAAGAACACATGTGAAGAGCTATCAATTGCTCGAAGTTCTTTATGTTGCATTGTTGTTTACAATACAACTCACAAGCTCTTCAAGAATTTGGTTGGCAGCAGCAGCAGCAGACTGAAGAACTAGGAGCTCGCAACACACACACACACACACACACACACACACACACACGCATACGAAACTCCCTACATTTGAGATTGTTGCTCTCCAGAGCTGCTGCTGAGGATCATCAGGTCAGGATCTATAGTTAGTATGAATTCTTTCTTCATTGCCTGAGGAGCAGGAATACGATGGTGAGAGTTAAAAGCAGAATCTATATATATATATATTGATGCGCACCAGCTTGCTTGGGAACAGCGCTCCAGCAGCCGTGGCCGCACTTGGTGATGTATCGAACCAGCTTCTCGTCCTCTTCAGGTGACCATAGTCCTTTCTTCAATTTCTGTTTGTGGCAACAGGAATGACGTCCCATTGTGTGGCACTAGTACAGCGGCTAATGTTCAGTACTCTACTCTACTGTAGACCCCGCCTGTGGATTGTGTTTCTTGCTCAGATTATCTGCACAGATGAGTCGCTTGCTTGCTTGAAAGAATGCGGGCTTCGTTGTTTCTGGTAGCTTGCAGGAGACCTGTATCGATCCCTGGCACGAGTTACATAGCTAGATTTGCACTCTAGTCTGAATCACAGCTCCTGATCCGCCTCCTGCTGCAGCTGGGCTCTCATGCTTTTGTGATGATACATGTTCAAGAGTGAAAGCAAGACTTGCTCAAAGCTGCTGCCTGCTGCATGGCCGATTTTCTCTTGAGCTTTTGATCTGAAGTCCGGGGACACAATTTAAAATTGCAGTAAGTAACTCCCGACTGCAGGTGACTAGAAACTGTAAGATGCTCTCAGGACGCCACCCTTTTTCTGATCGTGCAATCGCGCGCCTAGTAATCGCCAGAAGCTGTCCGTTCGACTATCGTCATTCCATCATGCTTTCATGATGGAATGAATGTCGGTAACACTCAGCGATCTAGCTAGATGTTGCAGAGTCAATTTGCGTTTTCACCAGCTCCCCGCCCCGCCGCCCTTCCAATCTCTGTCTCTCTGCCTCTCTGTGGGTCCAGGTGATTCCCTTGGTCTCTGCACAAAGCCCAGACTTCCAAGTGTTTTGTAGTAGCTAAAGGCCTGAGCTTCTACAAGCTGGCTTCAGCTCGGAGGAGTTCCGCTAGACTGTCAAGTGATGAAATCACTGTATGCAGCTGAGCCACATTCCACGAATCCTAACTCTGTTTCTAATATTTTGGGAAGTTTTATGAAGTTATCCTTTTATGAAGTCTAGATTCTGCAATATCTCGGCCAGAAAACAAGCTGCGATCAGCTGCCAGAAAGCTTTTAAATCTAGCTACGACCCGAAGCAGTTCTAGCTACTTGAAAACCGAAGCAGCTGATTCAGAACTCTTCTAAGACAAAATTCTAACATACCCAGCACTAGGCTCTTATGACCAGCTGCTTAAACTGTAACATGAGATCCGATGTGATCACTAAAGCTCAGCTCAGGACTTGCTCGGATTCGCATACATTACAAATCAGGAGGAATATGATCTTGGATTAGACTCTCGAGACTGTTCAACAGTGAGTCTAACACGGAAGTTCACACTCACACACAGACAGACACTCTACAACTTATCATCAGCTATGCAACGAGGGTCCTGCAGCCATACGAGTCTCTCGAAAATGCAGGCTGCATACAGTCTAAGAGAGTCCTCAAGAGGCATTTTGATTAACTGATCAGCAAATCCATAGCTACTTGCAGAAGACGAGTACTACAAGACGTGCCCCACTACGGATGACAATATACACTCATTCTTTCAGCTGCTCATCTCGCAGGGACTCTCTCCAAAATGCAAATTCATTGCCAGACAGCTAGAGCTGGAAGAAATCAAGCACTGAGGGCTCAGTCAGACAGAGAAAGAGAGCTATGATGAGAGCGAGAGCGAGAGAGAGAGAGAGAGGGAGAGAAAGAAAGAGAGCTCAGAGTGTGAGAGAAGAAGTGGGTGTGGGAGCAAGAAGCCAGAGTGAGCGTGGCGGCGGGATGGGGAGCAAAGAGGCAGGCAGGCAGGCAGGGAGGCAGGCATGCGAAGGCAAACAAACAGCATTGGACACGGACGAGCAAAGCGCGCGGAGAGGAGGCAACAAAAGGAAGTGGGGGAAGAAGAGGAAGCAAAGGGCTGGGCACAAACGGCGTGGGAAAAAAGCGCGTGACTTGCGCTCCTGGTCATCCTTACTATTCAATCCCTTGCCTGCCTGCCTGCCCTCCTTTTGTCAATAGATGTACTACTTAAGTCCCCTCTTTTTGTTTCAGGCTTTAAAAAAAAAAAATTCAATTTATCTTCCTATTTACCCCCCTCTTCTCCATCATCACAATCTCGTAAACTAATTTCTTAATACCCACCAAGGATCACATGATACCATTTTCCACACTCTCATAACCCTCTTGCCCATCTCCTCCTTTCAACCTATGGACCACACATCACAGCCCCCTTTGAGACACCCCATGATCACCTTTCCACCCATGGACCACACATCACAGCTCCCTTTGAGACATCCCATGATCACCATAACCTAGTAGTCTGAATTCTCTATACCTCACCCAGGACCACATGATACCCATCTCCACACTCTCACAACCTCACTTTACCTCTCCTTTCAACCCATGAACCTCAGGTTTACACTTTACAGCCTCCTTTGAGACACCCTACCAACATAACCCAGAAATGCAAATTCTTAATCCTCACCCAGGACCACATGATACCCATTTTCACTCTCACAACTGACAACCCTCTTTCCTTCTCCTTTTCAACCCATGGACCACTTCACACCCCACTTTTGAGACACCCTGTTCACAATTTCTCCCAAAAGAAACATTCATCAGGTTTACTCCACCAGCTCACATTTCAGGGTAACCCACACAACCAACATAATAAGCTTTACGTTTCATCAATTGTCACACATGTATGTTCATGTTGAGTAAGCCATGTTTGACTGCCAGGGTGAACCAGCACCTACAATCGTACCTTCACCTTCTTGAGTCATGCCTCTTAAAGGCTATATTTAAGCTGGGAGATGTTAAATTTGGACTCAGAAACCCCAGAGTTTAGCCTAAGGAGGGGATAAGTATTATATTGAGCGGCACTCTGAAGCAATTTGGGGGTTTTACCATGGTACCAGTATAGGTGCTGGTTCACCCAGGGCATATTTGGCAAAGCCATGGTTCATGACCAGTGTTTTCCACTTATCAAGAAAACATTTGGTTATCAACTCATTATTGATAACCTACATGCTTGGTACATAACATTCTGAGAACTGAAAAGACCCCTCTATGGGTCAGTTATTGAAATTTCAAATTTTGATACTTGAATGATTGGAATTTCATCCAAGTAGATTATCAATCTTCAAACCTTAAACAGTTTAAATATAATAATGAAAAAAATAGAAGAAAAGAATAATTAAAATTAAAAAGCCCTATAACCGACCTTACAGAGTCAATACAATCAATGGTCCTCAAAGTAGGCATTTGAGAATTGACTCTTATGCATAAAAGGTAATTATTTACTTTAAAAAATCAGGTAAATTGATAATGGGGGCATTTTTTTGACAATGAAATTGCTAACCAGCAATTTGAGGGGGGCGGGGAAGGGGAGGGAGGAGAGATATTGATACCCCTTGTGACCTAAGAAAAGTCATATTCTGTTGGAATGCCCTCTCCTTCTCAATTCTTGAACAGCCGATTAGCCAGCGGGTATCAGCCCATATATATATTCATAGTCCACACTCACAGTTCCAGAAGGTTCTCTCTCACACTAAGTTTTTAACCCCCAGCTGGGTCTTTGAACTGCTAACCTCATGAGGGGTTAGACGACCCAGTGTCCACACATCATGTATTGGTTCGGACGGGGACATATGTCCTCTTTGCATTTGTACATGTGGACTTTAGGAATCATAATTTAAAACGCATAATAGTTACGGTATCTTATATATTCATTTTCCTTTTCTTTTTTTTGTCGTTGATTCAAAACTTGTAAACTATCTTACCAGTTCATGAGCTGTCTGTCGCACATGAGTACTTGTTGTGCATTTACATACCTACTACACATTGTGTGAAGAAGAAACAAACATTCAGCACAAAGCTTTAAAATGAGACAATTGGTTTTTCAGTCCTTTTCTACATGGAGTTTTACGAAAAACAAAACCCCCAAAATAAGGACCTTCTTCTCATGATCCTGTATGTAACTTATTTGCAAGTGATGAGGCAATAGCATACGTTGTTGGGTGTAAATTTTCTTAGCATCATTATTTTTGTTGCACAATTTTGTGTGCTTTTAGGAATTGTGTCTCTTCACCCAAAATGGTTAACTCTTGAGGTGCTACATGTACTTGTCCCTTCTTGGAGTAACCAACTTTGTGATCTTGAATGGGTAGTAGCCTATTATGTGTTAATAGTATGGATTAGAGTCTTAAGCACAATGGATGGGATTAAACTATTTCATAATTAATCATTTCATTACTTGCCAAGGCAAGTAGCAAGCATCTCCATAAAACATTTGATTTTGAAGACTGTTTTTGAGAAGTAATTATTTGAAACTAATTTTTTAGTTTTTTCATGTGTGAGTGTGAACATGGGTTGGACACATTTGATATGCACTTAGCTTGTTACCTATTTGAAGTTTAACGAATAATCACACACGATGTCATGCAAAATGTCATGTATATTTTTGTTGAAAAAGCGAGCATTTATATGAAAAGAACAATGATACAACTTTACGTCAGGAAGGAATTTCATTACATTTTGATTTATACATGACCTGAAAAGATTAGGTCTTCGTTGTTGATGTGGTGATTATTGATCCAATATGGGAAATGATGATTTTGAGTGTCATTAATCGACTAGTAGATGTAGTTGTGAAATTTAACGCCATTGTTAAGATCCGCAAGTATAAAGAGCTTCATGAAGGGCATCACTTTATTTCGATGACCATGGAGATGCACATGGGTATGATATGGATCGTTTCATTAGGGAGTGTGTTCGTCTTTTTCATGATAGACAATCGGAAAATCATTTATCCTTATTTTTTTGCATTCAATTTTTCAAAAAAATATTAATATTGCTTTTCAACATGTTTTAACTTTTGTCATGGAGAAGAAGATTATATTAGTAGGTGATGTTTGTTCTAAACCTCCCATTACTATTAGATCTCATAATTTGCATGAAGGCAACATTAGAAAGGTCGTGGGTGAGATAGTTTCCTACCATGAGAGGGACTAACTTTTTCCCTTTTTTTTGGTTCTTGGGGGTTGTGCATCTTTTGGCCTTTCTTTGGCCTTCCCTTTTAATCTCCCGAGTGATGGTTTTGGCCATTGATTTTTTATTGAATTCTTGATTATTGAATTATTTGGGGGCAACAACTTGTTCTCTAGTCAATGTCTTTTTTCTTTTGGAATTTTGTGATGTAACCAAATTAGCCATCATTTAATCAAATATTTAACCAAATTTGGCTATAAATCAGATATGAAAGATTTTTTTAATAAAAAAGGGTCCTTCTATATTCCTGACTACCTACTGGACTCTATTACAAAAATTTGGCAATATGGAATCCTTTTTTTTTTCTAAAAAGACTTGTGTGAATTTGGGCCATCTTTTTTTATGATATATATATATTTTTTGGGGTACAGGTTGAAATCAGATTTTTTCACATTGAAAAATGGCAAAGTTTCACTTTTTTTTTAATATAAAAAATCACTGCTAAAGTTGAACAATCATGCTTAAGACTCTGGCATTAGTTTCCCACTACCTACCTACTGCCAAACTTAGTTGATCAAGCAATCATCAAAGCTTTCTTAGTTGCAATTAACTTTGTATCAAAATCACAATTGAACCAAAAAAATCAGTTATGTAAATCCATGCATAAACTGAAGAAAATAATAAACCCTAAACCTAAACTCGAGTCTTGGAATTAGAGTGTACCCAATTCCTGACAGCAAGCCAGTTCCACCCCCGGAAATACTGGGGCGCAGGAGATGAATTAGGGTTTAGCGTTAATGTCCTAAACCCGAAACCCTAGTTTCCGTTCCTGGCCGGCGGGCCACGATTCCCCTGTGCACCCCCCCCTAGTGCGATCACATGCTTCATCCGCTCGCGTCCTGCGCGACGGACGCTGTTTGTCCCTGCCTTTATGCTCACGCACGGACTCTTCAATCATCAGCCCGACACGCGCAGTTGCAGCACTGGTTGACTCTGCATCAGGGACAGAAAGAGAGAGACAAAAGAGAGAGAGAGAAAAAAAAAAGGAGAAAGAGAGAGAGAGGAGTCGGAGGGACCCACTGCAAGTCGACGCTGCCATGCCCCGCCCCGGTTCCTGTGCTGCAAATCATGCCCACGAGTGTCCGCGCTCTCCCCGACCAGCCTTAGAGGCCGTCGCATTGTGCGGGACCCCCGATTAAGGCAGGCTTGGACGGAATAATAAAAACAGGTCCCAGCTTTGGTCCTTAAATACAACCTAGCTAGCAAGCTAGCTAAGTCGTGACCTCGAGCTGGCAGTGCACCTCCGGCTATTAACTGTGATCACAACACCTAGCCTAATGGAAAAAGATATAAGTAGCTGCTGGTACTACTACCTTGCTGCTGCAGGGCCCATGCGTGCATGCCAACCAGCCAGTTAGACTGTCAGTCAGTCGGTCCCCTGCCCCTTCCCCCTCTTCCTGCCCTTCTTTCCTTCCTTCCTTCCTGCCCCCCAGTCTGCCATTTTCTGGCAATCTTATCATGCAATGCCCATGCGTGCACTGACTTCGTCCAGACTCTTTCTTCCAACAACAAAAAGTCTTCACACGAAACTGTCCGAACTTAGAAGGCTAGCACTGTATTGCTTGCTTGCTTAATAATTAAGGCCCAAGAAGAGGGAGGGAGGAAGGGAGGAAAAAAGAAGGGGAGGGCCGGGGTGGGGGGGTGGTCTCTGTAGACTGTGAAATGAGCTCTTTTATACGTACACAACACATTATTTGTAATCAAACTGCTGCTTCTGACACCACTCCTACATGCAAAATACTTGAGTAACGATTAACACATCAGACAGAATTTGCATGTATCCAAAAACAAACGAACTCCTCCACTCCTCTGGAGTAGTAATGAAAGCTAGCTTTTGAAGCCCGACCCATGGACCAAGAAGAAGGAAGAAGATGGTACAAACTTTGTGGCACAGTGTGTGCCGTGGAAGATGCTTAATATTCCCTAACAAGTTTGGTATGGGCCTGTAAATGTGGGCCTTGTTTCTGAGCTACACTGGTCTGGTTAAATATCTTCACTCTCTTCTAAGAGGTGATGTGTTTGAATTTGATGTGAGACGACAATATAACATTCTATATATGTATCTTGCTTGATCAAACTATCAAAATTGTGCAAATCTCATATGGCACAGAAGGGGATGCTCAGACAGGGCTTGTTAAGGGTTGTAATTAGTGTTTCTTTTGCAACACTTTCATGGTTTAAATTTTGTTGACACTAAAAATATATCAAACAAATTAGAACATCACAACAATCTAGTGGATGGAATGGTACTGGTTCCAGCTCTTGAATGGTTATAGGCTGAAGCAATCGTAGGACATGCAACACAATTTTTTTTGCAAGACATGTAGGATGATGTCAAGTGTGGTAATGAAGATCGTGAACTACACAACTATGCAAGACACCACCATGCTTGGACACCTGCAAATTCAAAGGGGGTGGTGGGTGGGTGGGTTTACATCCTCCTAATCCTATTTCTAACTTATGCATAGATGTTGATTATGAGTCAAGTAGACTTAAAAATTTGTGGATCCAGATTTGAGCAAAAAAATTGTGGATCCAGATTTGAACAATTTGTTTTTTTCCCATCTGAACTCTACAAAAAGATGATGGTATTTTGGCATTTTGGGTTTGGAATTTCGAATGATTTCATGGGTTGTGTTAGAAAAGGCTCTCAGCTGTTGAGAGAGGTTAAATGAATGGGCATTTGGTAATCTTTCCAGATCTTTCTGGCTTTTGTATAGCAGTATGTAACTGGAGAACATGTTGGCTGTTGCGTTCGGGCAACTTTCTTTCTACGGAATGAAAAGAAAAAGAAAAAAAGAAAACCAGCACTAAACCCGACACCCACACTAGTAGGCCTACCCCAGTGGAAATCCCCAAAGAATCACCAACACCCAAGCTTGTACCACAGTAAAACATTAGCCCACCATTTTTTGTGGGTTGCCCCAAAAACAAATTTTAAAAAAAAAGCCAAAGCCCTCAATGCATGTTGAGCTTTCTCATTGGTTGCATGAAATTTCAATTTTCAAAACTGGTCACCATTTTCAACCTGGGCTAATACTCCCATCATAAACTAGGGGTACATATTAACAGTGGTTCATTCACAGTGGCCACTTGCTGCTGTGTGTGGCAACCATCACCACCCAACCTCTGGCAAAGGTCCCAATAATGTTTTAAGTGTGTGCTGCATGTGTATGATGGCTGATTCGCAATTCAAGCCAATCTTTTAACAAGGACTCTTCCTTGTTCGAGTATGATGCTACTAGACAAGGGATTCTCAAGGTTTTCCAATTCTTTGTTGGGCATCTGAGATGAAGTGATATGAAGAGACTAGAAAAAGGAAGGAACGACAATTGTTTGATCTCTCCCCATAGGATCTTTAAAGGAGGCTTGGCAAGTATGTCAAGTGTGAGAGAGGGATGGCCCCCCACTTGTATTAAGTTGAAAGAGGAATTATACCCGTGGATGGGGATATCTAGTCGTCATGCACACCAATGGAGCTTGTGTTTTGGAGCTTGTTTTTTTCTCTTTCCCATTCTACTTGGACCAATGTGACGGTGTTGTTTTCATTTGTAGATTGCTGGTGGGCATTCATTAGGTAGCAGCGGATGTGCATATATTGTTTGTCTGCATATAAAAAGGGAAGTGGGATGGGATGGGTTTAGGGATGGGTGAGGACTTGAGACACCATATGTGTGACTTTGGAATAAATTTTATTCACTGCTTTTTCCCCCTTCTCAAGTAACCAAAAGAAATCCATCTGAGATTTGATTTGAGTTTAGACCCGAGGAGGGGACCAAACGCATATCTGAGCAACTACCTTAAAAATATATCCAGATTCCAGGTGCTGTCCGATGTTCAAACTTTCACCTAATCGGACCCTTGGTGGGGGTAGGGAGAAGGGGGGGGGGGGGGGGGGGGAGGGGATTTCATTGGAATGTTTGCTTTCCGTGGGGAAAAAAACCTTTGGGGCCTTGTTCCCGGCTTTCTGAAAAAAAATAAT
>Ga0116227_10006665_pt1 | contig 23215 bp, 18 predicted proteins | sample S1TSphgellanicum_FD_89693 | JGI IMG/M metagenome (GOLD analysis project Ga0116227, IMG submission 89693) | Host-associated microbial communities from peat moss isolated from Minnesota, USA - S1T2_Fb - Sphagnum magellanicum MG | ecosystem: Host-associated > Plants > Peat moss > Unclassified...
ATGGGTAAATGGGTGGGTAATGGGTATGGGCTTGGACGCATGGGTGGGTAATGGGTGGGTACGAGGGACCCGGGCTTTACAACGACTGAGTTAGCAGATTATAGGGCAACTCGTTGCATAGTAGTCAGGGTAAATGGGTGGGTGATGGGTATGGACAAGGTGCCATGGGTGGGTAATGGGTGGGTACAGTTGACCCCCGCGCAACTGTGGGTCGGGTATGGGTACAGTTGTCAAGCCCAATGCAGGACTCTGCCCCTAACACAATGCTAGTCATTTAGGACTTACACCTACTTACCATGAACATTTTATGTTGAGTTAACATTCACTTAACATTAAGCTATCTCCCATTTAACATTGAGTGCCACCTAAGATGCCACCTAGATTTTTATTTACCACTGACTTAACATCAAGTGTGAATGCACCATTAACTTCCTCATAACCGGCCCCCCAGGTGAGAGAGAGAGCCGAGGGTGGTTATTTCCGGGACTCTCGCCACTCCAAGGGAATTAGCCCAGTGAACAGCCCAAGTTACCCACACACAGTAAAATTATGTTTTGTAAATCTCATTTTGTCCTGGTGTAACTGTCATAAAGGTAATTCCCGCCACTCCAAGGGAGTTAGCCCAGTGAACAACCCAGGTTACCCACATACAGTAAAATTATGCTTTGTAAATCCCATTTGTCCTGGTGTAACTGTCATAAAGGTAACCGTCACAGACAGACACACTGACGGAAGTAGTGAATTAATATATAAGATATATATACCAATTAAAAATCAACCTTGGATTTTAAATTTGGCATGACCAAGCTTGTATGAATTTTTTTAAAACATCCAATATCAACATCCAATAGTAGGTTCAAAAGTTGATACCCATTCCACACTAAAGAATTGGAATTATCATCCAAGAAACGAATTTTTTTTTTTTGTCCTTTAGAAATCTTTGATTGTTTACACAAACAAGTTGATGATTTGTAACTTATATTTGTGCCAACAATGGAATCCTTTTTCATGCCATAGTCAACCCTTTCCAGGTTCAATTTATTATTTCTTGTTGTCGGTCAATATGAAGTGAAATTTTGAAATAAATAAATAAATTTAGAATTTTTATTTCAATGTAAATTCAATTTTTTTTTGAAAAGTTTGAAAAAAATCACAAAACTTTTGAGATCACAAAATTGGGCCAAAAAAATTCTAATTAAGACACCTTATTTATTAATTCCAATGATAATGGTCACATTGGAATTGGTTTAAGGGGGAAAACTAGAGGGTCTAATTTATTTTGTCATACCAAAATATATATTTTTTGGAATTTGCTTTGAATGGATGAAAATATGTCTTTTCAAATTCTTGTCTTAAAATTGCATTTTATGAACACCATAATCGTGAATGGTGAAAATGACAAGCAAATTTTCAATTATTTTTACATCAATTTGCATCTCATTTATTTTCAATTGTATTCAAATTAAATAAAGTAAAATTGTAATTCAATCCAACCAAATTTGAATCCAATGGATTTGAATTCAATTCAAGTTGCATGCATTGTGAATGTTTTCATTTGAACAAAACTTAATTTCCTTTTTCTTTTCATTATTTCATCATCACTATTAATGTGTAGCATCGTAAAGCCCAAGTTTCTTTTGCTCATGGTGATGGTGTTTTGGCAAGATAAGATTTCTTTGGATTTGAAGATTATATATTAAAAGGATTGCCTCAAATTTGTCTCATTTCATCAATTGAGTGTTTTATGGGTCCATGGGAGATAACACTTGGTTCATTTGACCAAAAGATTGATTTTGTAACAAATTATTTTAAGTTAGTTGTTCCCATGTCAAGCAATGCAAGTTCCACTACTAGAGTTGGCAACATGATCTCTTATAGTCCATTGCAATTGTTTGGGGGGGGGCGGAAAACTCAAGCATTACAAGTCTAGTGATTACTAGCTAGCACACAATCATGAAATAAATTCTATATGAACAACTTTCTTAAATCTCTTCCACAACTCTTCAGAACTTTTGGGTTAGCTCTTGAATTGCAATGAAGATTCTAAAAACCTTGAGCTTTACCTCTACCCTTGCATAGATTGAAAATTTTGCAAAACCCTACATAGTATATAGGTATAGGTTAAGCCTTTCACAGCTGATACCCTTTTATCAATTCTTTTCTATTTTACCTTTACTAAGCTGGTACATATGTTATGATCATAAATTTTTCCCTTCATATTGTAATAGCCAAATTTGGCTAAATCATCTTATGGATGATCACCCACCCACCTTGGCTAAATTACAAAATTGACTAACAAAACACTGATATGATACCATGTGGCACACATTATATATAGGTCATATCAGATGTTGCCCCTTGCCTGAGCATTAGATGGATCTACAAGTGTTGTGTGGGCATCAGAAATGGCACCAAACACCCTCCCTCGATATCAGGGTGTTTCTTTCATTTCATAAGCATTGTTACCAGAAAATCAGAGAACCGTTTCTGTTATATAACCGTGATTTTTGAAAAAGAAAAGAAAAGAAAGAACCATCACCCAAATCACAGTTCTTGACTTTTTTAAATCACAGGAATTAAATTAGCAAAATTAGTCAAATTTACACTAAAAAAACACATTTTTCCCAAAAAAATAAATAAAATCACCATAGGAGGGTTCTTATGGGTTTTGGATTTAGGGTTTAGGTGTAGGACGGTTCTTATGCCTACCCTAGTCCTTTTGAAGGGGTGGGAAAGATCTTACACCCAAGTAATAATAGATGTAATATTCCTCCTCTTTTCTCTTGAAGGGATATTCATGGAGGGGAGAACTTGGAAGACTCCTTTATAATACTTTTAATTTAATTTAATTTATATACTTTTAAAATTTTAATTAAATTATTTTAAACCTAGCCTAAACCAGGGGGTTCTTTGCCAATTATTAGTAGGCTAAATGGTTAATGTTGGTGTTGGTCTTTGGTTACTAGAGCATTGCAAGTGGGCCAGGGTGATTAAGCAAAGATGTCTTAGATAGAAACTTATAGTTAACAAGGGAAATGCTGAATTTAGGCTCAGACCATGATTTAGTCTAAGGATGGATGGTATATTTATAGTGTTTAAAAAGCATCCAAAAACTTGGGTGTTTTAGTTTTTACCCATGATGACAAAATTAGAATAAACGAGTTCGTTTTTGGTTTTGAATTATTCACTTATGTACATTATGGTTTTCATATGGCAATTTTTGTACCTCTTTTTAGTCTCCTCTTACAAGGCACAATGGACAGATCTTCTTTGGTCTACTCATGAGTTACCGACCTAACCACTGTTCAAAATCTACATGCACAAATTGTGTGGAGAGCCCAAATTCTTCACATGCACCTCTCTCTCTCTCTCTCTCTCCACACAATGGCCTGTATCTGGCACATTCCATAATATGAAAGGGTTCAAGCTTTAAACTGGTGTTGGGCAAGTTCTTTCCTTTTAATGAAGAACTTCCAGTTCCAGATCTAAATAATAAATTAGAACTATTTTTCAGTTCCATTCCATTTCCACACTAAAATGGAATCAAGAAACCTGTTCTGGGTCCAGTTCAAAAAACATAATTCCAACTACAACAGGTTCCAGACCCAGTTCCCAAGCCCGACACTATTGGAAGCTTCACAGCACTGAAGGATGTACATAATAATAATGTACATACATGAGTGTGGGTTTGGAATTTATCATTTGCTAGTTAGTATTAAAAATCAAAAGAGATTGATTGTGTTGAGGAGCAAATCTGCTGACACCATGGGGATTCATGGAACAGATAGAAACTTTTGAATCATTGCTTTCTGACCGACAAGTAACAACAAGTAGCCAAAGTCCCAGAGCTTTTAAAAGAGTTCTTTCCTCTTGTTTTCAATGATAGAAAGGTCGACAATTATAGCCCAACCATGTCCATGAAACTGGTGTATGAACTTTGAATATTTTGTTCAATGCCAGTGGACTCTGACATGCTGCTTTTGGAAAATTTTCACATGATAGCAGCACCGGAAGTGAGCCAGGGTACAAACTGATTTAACCAGTTGTGAGATGAGAGAAAGCCAGAGTTTTGGAGTGCAGGCTAATAGCTCCCCCTGTGTTGTTGCAAATGGGTTGTAACAAATAGCTCAATATGTTGTTTGCAAATAGCTGCAACTGGTTTGTTGTAAATAGATTGTTATATTGTTGCAAACGGGTTGTCATAAATAGACACAATATATTGTTGCAAATGGGTTGTCATAAATAGATATAATATATTGTTGCAAATGGGTTGTTACAAATGTATCACAAAGTTGGCAAAAGAAGAATTTTTTTCTTTGCATCCCTAATATTTCTCCACCGCTTTTGGCGAGAGCTGGAAGGCCCACATGTTAAGTTATCTAAGGGTTTGATAAATGGCAATTTAGTCAGGGCCCAACCAAAACTGGGCAATGCTAAAATACCCACTGTTTGAAAACCCCAGAATTCCTTCCCCCCTTGTCTTAGTGCCTTAGATTCTGTGAATTCAAGTCGCCACTTCTCATGGAGTTTTTAGGGTTAGGGTTAACCCCAAACTGAGGCAGGTTTAGGTGCCTATTTGACTCCAATAAAAGTAAAAAAGCAAAGAAGGATCTGATACCACGTCCAATATGTAAAAGTTAGAAACTTTTGCCCAAGATTCTGTCTTTTGTGTGTGGTGGGTCCTAAACCCTCTCTCTACCTCCTCTTCTCCAAAATTTGTCAAGCCCAAAATTTGTCCCTTCTTTGCTAAAATTGCAGTGCAAAATGATCATATTTTAGACACCAGAACCACTTGTTGAAATTCTTCTCTTTCGGTTGTTGGAACCCAACAACAAGCCAAATAGAGCACAGTAGTAGTACCTTGCCAACTTCAACACATGTCTGTCAAAGAATGAATTAATTTTTCATTTCTACTGATAGAATATTTCTGAAGATTCCATAATTTCCTTCACACACAAAATTCAAAAAAAAAACTAATTTGAAATAAAATTTGATGAAAATTTCAACATTTCTGAAAATTAATATACTTACTATCAAACCTGCCAAGGTACTATGGTATTCAGTTTGTTTCTTAGTATCCTTTTATTCTTTGTCAACATTAATGATTATTTTCAAGCAAGCAGCTTAAACAAGTCGTAAACCCTAAAGAATTCCATAGGTACTTTTCTCATCACAATAGTGTGAGCGATCGTGGAATTTGGTTTTTTTTCCCCTTCATCTTGGGCCACAATTTGATTTGAGATGAGGTTAAATAAGGGAGAAAAATAGCGAATCTTGTAGTGAGGTCAATAGTGACACCGCAAAATTCTAAAGTATGAGTCACTATTAATGTTGGGCCAAATGGTCAATATCTTTGAAAGGATGACAAATGGAGAACTTGGAAGGATGTGTAGTGCAAAACACAATATCCAATACATGGAAACCAATTTTTTGTGCCATAAAAGCAAAGGCAATATACAAACTACATCATAGAGCCCAATAGGTTCCACACTATGGGCACAAAGGAATAAAATGAGTCAATAGAATAGATCGCAAATGCAATGAGACAAGTCATTTTTTAAAAACCTCTATGAGGCCAAAAAATGTAATGGATACAAGATAATTGTAAAGGGGAAAAAAAACATATACGGATGACAAGACTTTTTGTTAACTGTGCTCTGATAGGTACACAATGGAAATCAATTGACACATTAAAAAGGATGTGTTGGTGAAAATGTTTTGAAATTATGCAATAAAATCAATCCAATTTCCTTGGATGAATTAACCATTTTGAATGAAGGAAACATGAAAAAGCTAAGAAAAAAATGTTTAAGACTATTTTCAAACATTATTGAAAACAAAAAGAGCAAATCTCAAGGTGAGCCAAAGCAGTAACTTGAATATGGGCCATTGATCAAACAAAAATCTACGGATAACAAAGCTTAAGCCAATGCACAAATTACCAAAATATCAATGACAACCAAAGTGAAAAGAATTTTTTGGATTTTTGTTGTTTTCAAAGGTGTTCTCACAAAGTTCCAAATGGGTTCCCAACAGCATCTCACTTTGTGACTTTTTCCAATGTTGTCCTCTCAGAAGCTATATAGGTGAGTTAATATTCCAACTTGTACATTTATACTTTTGGAGTGAATACTTTTGTATGTGGAAACCTCCAAAGCTTTTGAATTTTTTATTTGTGATGGCCCAATAAGATCACTCAATGAAATGTTTGAATGGAATCTGAAACAAAAGTGAGCAAAGTAAAATTTGACTACCCAATGGATTATGAGATCACAAAATAAAAGCATGAAAATAGTGTTATAGAGGAAAAAGGGACCATATAAGATGCTTGAAGTTCCATAATATCTAACAAAAATTTCTACAGCTGAAGCTCAAATGGCTTTTTTAACGAATCTATTTTGATAGGCCGTCAGAAATACTCACAACTTCAAGAAATAACATAAGTTCAGTTCTATTTTTTGTTGTGAAATCCTCTTTTATACTTATCTCTCATTTTCTTAGAATTACAATTGCAAACAATAATCAAGACATGGAAAAAAAACGAATGTAAAGAAATCAAAATATAAGACAAGGTTTGATAGAACCCAATTGTGTTGTTGAAAAAGCTCACATGATAAACATAGTGCGAAAAACATACATCATGTCTCGAGTCTACAAGTCTAGTGAGTGCAACAAACCCAAAGAGTCGAGTTTCAAAATTTTACTTACAAGATGTTAAGCAATTTTGTATAGTACTTTTGTGTATGTGAGATTGTCAGCTGTTGTTGCAAAAGGAAAAAAAGACCCATTAGGTCAGATTTGCATGGTACTATGTAGACACTAGCAGCTACCTACTACTAGCAACCAAATGTTGTCTGGATAGTCAGTCCCCTTCAATTGTGAAAGCAAGAGTATTATCCTAACTTCCAATTCAATCATACCATAATAATGTAAGCAGTTTTTACAACAATCTATTCAAATCAAATCAAACCCCACAAGCAACAAAAATTGGTTGTGAATCTATGAATTTTTGTTGGGTGAACATTAGCTTGATGAAACTTTTTGGGTGCTGATCTTTCTTAGGCTAACCTTGTGTTGTCTTGTATCTGCCTGCACAGGTTGATGAAACCTGTATTGTGTTGTTGGTTGTTCGGTTGTTGTGCTTTCTAATGGATTCTCTTTGGCCCAATCCCTACCAAATGCTTATGTGTCCATGAGGAAGAATTCATGTTAGGACCTTAGAAGAAGGAAGCACTAAAGTTGTCCAATTTTTGGAAAGAAAATCATCAAATCAAGTGTTGAAGAGCAGATGGAAAACAACCCGTTCACTGCCTGAGAAATGGACCATGATTCAAACCTGTAAGCTTAAAGCAAACCTCAGTCTTCAACATCTCTGATCCATAGTATGTTGGTGAAAAAGCCAATGGAAGAAATAGCTGTAAAAGGCACATAGTGTTTTGAATGCTTGGAAATTTGTTGAATTTTGCCACTCTATGTATGTATGACCTTAGATGTGCATATTAGGCAGAGATGAGCAACAACCCAATTTCACAGAGCTAACTTACTATCCTCATTTCACACAAAGAAACCAAGCTCCTGAAAAACCAAAAATTTGCAATATTTGAAATGCCTCTAGCTTCAACAGAATGGAGCAAAACTGGAAGATGGCACATCTGAGGATTGTACCCATTTGAGCAGGCTCAAATTGTCATCTGGAGCAATGGGATCACCCAGAGCTACTGCCTTGAAATGCTCGAAAAATAGTCTTTGAATTCCATGACTGCCTTCTTCTTTAGCTCAAGTGCTGGCTCAAATAAAACAACACACATGGACTAGTTGTTGCACATACCAATCATAGTTCATTGATTGTGAGTTTTTCAAAAACATCTCAAGAAATATAACAATGTTCATTTCGACTCATACCTTGATTTTTTTGTTAGATAATAAGTTCAAACATGTCACCAAAATATAAAAGAAATCCTTTTCTTCTTCTAATGTCCTCTCTCACCTGTAATCAAATTTGGCTAAGTCCTCTTGTCAACCCGCCCACCTCACAAAATTGAAAAAACAAAACCCCTATACCCAACAACAGATGTTTTAATGACCAACTCGATTCCCCTGTAAACACATTGTCTGGTTCTGAACTAAAATTTGGACCTGCTACTTGTTAGATGCATTTGTGAAATAAGTCTTCAAATGTTCATCATTGCTAAGGCAATACAACATCAAGTTCAGTATTGGGGGTGCGGGGCAACTTGAAATGCCAATCATATTGAACTCATATCTAACTAGTAACAACATATAGACATGAGCAATGTGGGAAATTAATGACGCAAGGTCCAAAAAGGACCAAAAGGGGACTTGAAATGTGATTTTGTAGTAGTTACAAATGGACATTCACCTAGCCCTAGTGATCATTTATGGAGCAGCTTGGAAATTTGTGTTGTTACTTACATGTGTTTTTTGAAGAACTAGTTGGTCCCTTCTGGGACCTGGAGTGGAGGTAGGCCTAATGCCCAATTTTATGAAGGGTATTCATATTTTCTCCTTTCAATTGTTGGGTCTTTTTTATTTTTCCTACCAAGTAAATTGGATGTGCAATGCATGGTTATAGTCAAGAAGGAACAAAACAAAAGTTTGTTTCAAAACCTTTTTAAATTGATGTTCAATAAATATAATAAACAATGCAAAGTGGGTGAAGGGCATCTCAATTCATATTTTTATAAAAAATCAATATTCTATAAGGTGTGTAATCATTCTAAAAGTAATGTGTGTTTTAATATTGTGTTTGGTTTTGGAAATTGAAACACCAAAATCTAATTAACACTCATTGGAATTTGGATTGTCTATTATTGATTTTATTAATATGATGTGGGTACATCTCATATTAATCCTTAAAAAATCTAAACTTTGAAACAATCATGAGCAAATAAAAGTTCAAATGAATTTTTAAAATATCTATATACATGAAGGAAGGTTGCTTGTTTATTTTGTTCCAATGGTTCATGAAACCAAGGTCATAATGACACAAGGAAAGCTATTAAATTTGCCATTCGGCTAGTCAATTGGGATTTTTGTAAGAAATGACATCTTAAATTTTTTTAAGTATAACTCAACCTAGGATTTGAACCTAGAAAAATACGCCCAATTTGCGCATTGAGTGGAAAGGAGATTGGTAAAACCAATCAAAAGAATTGCACATAGTGCATACTAGATTACAATGATACATGTGTTAGTATTTCAATTTACAACAATGTTCACATTTTCTAAAAACCATGGCAACATAAGTTGTCTGTTCGAAGGTTGAAGATTGTTAACAATTTTCAAATTTTTCTGACTTGTGACTCTAGAGAGCATTACATACACTAATCCTTGTGCAAAAGATTCATGAATATGTATCATCACTTTGGATGATATCGTTACACCTTGGGATTTGTGTCTTGTAATTGCATAACTTAACATTAAAACAAATGATGCTTTGTAAAAATGTCCTTGAGAATATTTGTTTTGAATTGATTTTTTCCGAACTATTTGCATGTATCCTAATGGATTGAATGCAACGGAAATGCTACAAACATTATTTTCTAAATCAAACTCCAACTTTGTCACTATTCAAGTGGTTCCATTTGCAGCACCAATGTTTAAATCAATGTTTTCAGTCAACATGACCAATGCTCCCAATGTAACATGTTACATGTGATTGAATCTTTTATTGTTCACCCAAATTGAATGTGTTCAACATCCTTTGCATTTTTCTCCAATTGAATAGCATAAATTTGGTTAGTTGGATATTTCTTGTGAAGAATCAAATCATTATAATAATCAATGTCTTTCCAATGTGTGCAAAATATTGTTGTTTTGTCATCAATGTAGCAATTGTTCAAAACTGATGAAATTTCTTTTTCTATTGGTGTTCAACAATGGATTATGTTTCAAAAAAATATATATTATAAATCTTCAACATGTTTTATTGAAATTTCCAAAGTATGATATGTTGCAAAATTCTAATCAATCACATCATAAACATAATGTTTTTGGCAATAATTTTTTGTGTCTGATAGATGGCAATGACATATTGCTAGAAATTATGCATGATCATCCACCAAAATCATTAATTTAGAATGATATGGTTCATTTGTATCATTCTCAATTTGCCATAATATAGTTTCAACACTTTGCAACAATGTGCTCGTCATCAATAATGATGATGTCAACTTCTTTGAAAATTTGAAATTCAACGCTTGATTCTTTTAATGGCCAAACATATCCTTTGCATTGTATATGAAATGTGTTGTGGATGGTTGAAGCTTTTGAACTAAGCCTTAATGTTGCACATCATGTTGTTGTAGTAAATATAACTTTCTTTTTCAATGACATATATAGTATTCGGTCAAATATCGAATGAAAAATGTCTTTCCACTAGCAGGAATTCCTAACATAAAATATGTTCACAAATAATGAATATGCATAGCTATAAAAATAATTGACTATAAAATTTAATAAATATGCATAATATTTTGTAGATTTTTTTATAATATTAATATTAATATTAATTACCATAATATATCTTTCATACATGTAATAGAAATATGCATAACTTCTAGATGGTAGTTATTGTAATATTTGAAATGAAATAAAATCAAATAAGTTATGTACCTGAAATGACATGCAAACCATTTTTTTTAGAACAAATGATGTTGAATATATGCATTTGTTCATGTGACAAAATTTTATTTTCCAAATAATCACCAACATCATGTTTCCAATAATTTGGATCAACTAGACCGATTTGTGATCCAACATATGTACATCAATATTGATATTGATTGGTAAATTTTGTGAATTCTCAAAAAGATGTTTCTCCAAAAGCTTTTTGTATATCTGATTTTGCTTATCATCATCATATAAATTTCTTTTCCCATATTCAGATATGAGGTCTTACAAACAATTAAGAGCCTTCACAATACCATGAACAAAACATTCATGATAATATGTTATTGCTAGATTTGTGGGAGATATCAATTCGCATTCTTTAAAAAAACAATGTTTTTTAACAATATGTTGAAAAAAAAAGGTTCAACATGTTTGCCAAGATTGAAATATGTGAATCGCACTAAATGTTCACTTTTATATAAGAAAAATCCTAATTTTTCTTTGCCCAAACATGTCTTCTTCTTCAATTCTTGTTGTTGTGGAGAAAATTGTTTCCAATACTTTGTAAATGAGTATTGGGCCATGTTAGAAGGTCACGCACAATATATATCAATGGGATGAAATCCAAGATATTTGGATTTAATCACCATTTTTGTCCACAACTTTGGTAGTTTTCAATCAACATACTTTACACCAACATTTTTTGATATGATTGGGATTTGTAAACATGAGAAGGTTGCTTTAGTTGGATATACAAGTTCAGTTGTTATTGTTGTTGAAATCAATTGAAGTTGTAAAGGGGTTGCATCAACCAATCCCAAACTTTTTGCACTAACATCATCCAATTTAATAGTGCCTTATGGTTCACATTTCATAGCATATTTCAAAAGATAATATGACCAATATAAAGATTTGATTCATTGAATGTTCATGTGTGCACCCCACAATACCAATGTAATACAATGATAAGGCACCACATTTCAATCTTCATAACATGGACAATAGTACTGCCACATGGTTCATAAGTAGTTCAAACAAGTCAAAAACCATGTGAATATTTCAAACAATGATTCAACTTTGAATACTTAAATATCCACTAAAATGTGAATATCATGTTAACAATGGAAAATTGTGTTAAATGAAAATTTTGATTGTCATGGAATTGATATTAAAACATTAAAGTTCATGCTTTAAAAACGTTCAAAAGATTTTTGAACTTGAATAATCAAGTGTTCAAAATAGGAAGAATTTTGCAAAGATAAGATTAGGGTCTCTCTTATCTTTCTTCTTACATTTGTTTATCATAGTTTTGAGTCAATGACAATACATGAACAAGAACCATTAGCTGGGGAAGAAAACACAGTGAGGGCACCTATTAACAATATTGATATGGTGGGAGCAATTCATGCTATAGAGGCAAGGCAAAACAAGATAGATGTTCGACAATATGGAGTTTTTTAATTTAAAGTCAAGGTGAGTATGGGATAATTTTAATATTGTGTATTATTGCTTCATCTCCTAGTCCATTTTGGTCAGATGTAGTAATAGATGTTGGGTCAAATATGCAATTGAGGTGTCAAATAATTTTACAAATTTGGGGTGGGGCCAAGCTAACAGAGCTCAGGTTTTCTTCTTATTCCTCTTTTTTTATTTGATATGGAATGGGTTGATGTAGTGCAAGTGGGGCATTAATCTACAAGGCACAATCATAGGATGAAGATGCGCTTGTCTAAGCAACTATTCAATTGTTAATGTTGTTATGCAAAAAATGGGATCAATTGTTAGTGGTATCTTTTGCTTCACCACAATTTAGTCGTTGCAATAGTCCTACTATTGTGGGTCTACAATATCTGATCTTGCCAATTTTAGATAAACCAAACATGGGTCTATTTTGGGTGGTTGTATATTTGTGTGATTTAGTTGTTCATCTTTTATTTTGTTAAAGAATATCAACCACGCTAACTTTGTGATGTTCCCTACTTATGTAGAAGTGAGCTTATTAAGCAAGGTGTTGGAATTTAAGTTTTTAGATACATTGGAGTTCACATCAAAACACAACGTATATTAATGGTTGTTCAGGAATGTGATACATGAGCACTACAACTACTCACAAAGGGTGCTGATGAAACTACCTTTCCTACTTTGTGTTCAAGTACGTAGAACATTGTTGTGTTAGCATTTACTATTCCAACTTCTTTCTCTTCCCCTCTTGCCACTTTTGCTCATGTTGAAAACCAAGGTTTGAACACATTAGTTTCCTCTTCCCCTTGATTTGGCACATCACTTTCATTTTTCTGTCATGTCCTAAGGTTTATAGACAAATTTGATTAAATGCAAAAATAGGATCTATGATAGATATTTGGGGTGGCCATGCAAATGTGGATGCAACCATTATTCTACACAATCCAAGGTGATTATTTCACTATTTTGTTTTAATGGATATATATATATATATATATATATATATGGTAGTTGAAATGTTATGTTAAACTAGTAATAGTTTGGTTTCCCCTAGCCGCTAGTGATGAAAGGAGTGGTGGGATATGTGCAGCCGCATATAAGGTTAGAGTTTTGCCAATGTATAGGACATGCAATTATCAATGTAACTAAGGTTTCTAATTCCCTCATTGTTTTCTTATCTTTGTCTCATTGGAGCACATATTAATCAAATTAGGTGCCAAAATGGGAGTGGTAGCCTAGAACCTGGAAGTTTCTTATATTGGTTCTTGCTTGGGGTGGCATTTGGAAAAAGGTGCATTTGAGATATGAGAATGTAGGCACGGTGGAGTTCATTGTTGATACTCTCTAGTGACTTCAATTTCATGGAGATGAACACACGACTACATGTCATTCTAAATTCCTACTTAATAATTTTTAAAAAAAAACTTCTACCATCATGCTATTGTGCAATTTGGCTCCTTGTTAGATTTACAATTGTGGAATTTTTAATGCTTTTTGAATCTTCACCAGATTCAAGGATTTGTCTTTTAAGAATCTTGTACTAAATATTTGGTAGGCTTGAATTTGTTGGATAAAACTTGGACCTTTAGGAATTCCATGTTTCTAAGCTGCAAGTGGAACACATTGTCATAGAAATGGTGACAAGGCAAGATTTAATAGAATGGCAAGTTCGAGTTGGGAATGGGGAGATTTTTCCCTTTCATCAAAATTAAATCAAACCTTTATTTTTCCTTCTGGGTTTGTTTTATTGGAAAATATCTCAAAACAACAATAATTTCTGTCTTAGCCAATGATTTTAAACTTGGGATGTTGTGTTCTTGACAACCTGCAAGTTTTCTTTTGTCTCAGAAACCATTATTTTCTAACTTTGGTGCAATTTGCATCTTTGCATTCTTGGGAACTTTTATCACATCAATTCTCACTGGAATCCTAATGTAAGTGCCCATTCCAAAACCTTTGCTTTTGTTGTTCGAATTTCAAGAAAAAGATACCAATAGTTTTGTTAGCAGCGTGAACATTATAATATGCTATAATATTGCTTAAATGGCCTCCTTGGGTTTTTGTACTCATTTTTCAATAACATTTTTTGTAAGCACCTAGGTGGTTCATTCTTCTTTATGTATGGGCTTCCATTCCAAAAGAGCATCATGTTCGGGGCTCTCATTTCAGCAACAAATCCAATTTTAGTCTTGGCTATTTTCTAAGTACTAAATTCCTTAATGTTACATAGTATGAAGCACCTAATAATCTTATGGAGGGAGTTTCAAAAGTCTTTTGATAGTCATAATCGAAAGATCGTTATGTAAAGACCCCTTGAAAACCTCTATGTGCGCACACATGCAAGTGTGTGTGATAATCCTAGCAATCCACAATAGTTACCACCTTTTAGAATCAACTCATTAAAAAGTGGGTATCTAGTAAAAAAACCTCACCTTTTTTACAAACTTTGTTGGTTTCAAGTTTTGTAACAAGTTTTTCTAAGGAAGCCAACGAAGGAGCCCAAGGTTTGTTACAAGGTTGGTTTATTGAAACATGGTGTGTGGACAATTTCAAGCCAATTATGGGAGGCCATTACTAGCTACTAGGGATGCCAAGTGCTCAGCAAAGGAAGCAAAAGTTGGGGTTCTAGCTATGGAAGCTTTCTCTCTAAAAACTAGAGATCAAATTGAGGGATCCCTACAATGGAAAACTAGGAAGAAACCTTCCTATTAAGTTGGAATCATTGTATCAAACTAGGGATAATACATGAATGGATGTGGGCTTTCCTTCAAATTGGTTGGTTGTTGAGTCTAAAGGAGATGCTATAGACTCCCAGATCATATCCATTGATGTTTTGGCATTGTTTAGTAAAGGTAAAACCTACATGCAATTTTTATTATTTTCATAGTATCTTTGGTGCTTCTTGTCCAGCAATCCACACATTTCCATGTTTGGTCAGGTTTATGTGTACTAATAAATTAATAAGTAAAACACATTAATGTCAAGTCTTTTTCAGGTGAAGAGGTGGTGTAGTGTATTTAGAAGGAAGGAGAAGGTGATAGAAAGTGGCCAATCATCCATGAAGATGGCAAGCTTGCCATTGAAACAATTTGTTGTACTTTGGCTTATGACATCTATGTTAAGAAAATGACAATAGAAATGGCCATATATTTGAGTAATGAAATTTATGATAACATGGGAATTAATTAGAAAGAAAAGGTCTAATGCATTTATAGAGGGAGCTTTATGTGACTTCAAAATCCAGCTCCTCAATTTCTAGAGGGGATACACTTGGTTAGTTATTGGAAGCCCCCAATTTAGTGTAGTAGAAGCTAACAAACCCTAATGTTTTGCCTTGGGAGATCCATGGCTCCTAGTCTACATCGACTATCAAGACTTCATTATCTAATTCGGGTATTATTCAACTAAATTACATTCGATCTTTTTAAATTAGAAGTGCTATCACAAAGTATGTATTGAGATTGTGGCACTTTACACCTAAGGTCTAACGAAACAATGGGTATGTCAACTATGAAAACATTGTAATAATTTGAAGATGGTGCTAAGGTTTTTGGGAGGTGGTTTGCATGCTTTGTAAATAACAATGAAACGAACATAGCAAAATATTCCTCTTGGACTTCAAATACATTAGAAGTTACGAAACCTAAAAGTTATGAAATTATTGAGGTCAAGAGGCTATGAAACCTGAAAATTGTATTCCTTGAAAGCCAATAAGTAAATTCTAGTGTGTGGCCTTTTAAGTTGATGATTTCAAATATCTCAAGATATTGGCGGTTGGGGTGCAATTTGTAGTAGTCCAATGAAAGTTGTATATTGGGTTGCAATAATGTTTACATGATGTGGCTTTCTAGGCATGCCACAATTGCAAGTTTATGTATGTGTATGCTCTTATGAGCTAGTTTTTTGGGTGTAGCTTCAAAGTTGGAGAGATCAACTAATTCAATCTTTTCATTGGTTAACACTAGATAAATTCTTGCCATGCGGCTAACAATTGATAGATAATTAGTTATGCCATTGGAAACAGTCCAACTACCCACAAGATACTCATTAGATACTTCCATTTTCATAAATATTTCCATATATATATATATATATATATATCCATTTTTATACTCTTTTATACTTCTAGGACTTTCAAAATATTCAAGGACCTCAATATAAATGCCAAAGGTGAGGATCTCTCCTTCTTAAACAAAGTTTTTGCTTGATTTGGTTTGTCCATGTAACGATTTCTCCATGCATTTGTATTATATGTTCATGTGTTTTTCCTCTTGCTATCTTACCAACTGATGGTGACCCATTCAACAAATATTGATATGCATTGTGAATTTGTCCATTTTGCAAAGAACATGACTTGTGTCAAATTTGCTTCCACAAAAATAAATGTGTTACGATCAAATTAACCAACCATTGTTTCACCCTTAACACATTCACCTACCCATGTGTGGTGGTCAAATGGAACAATTACCTCGCTAATGTTATGTTGGCTTCCTAAATGTGGTTAGATGTTCAATTCCACCTTAGGTCATTGAAGTTATATGCAGAAAAGCACAATTAGGTTTTGAAAGGGCTTGCAAAATCCTATCTTTTGATCAAAGATCAAGATGATGAAGTTGAAATATTCAAGGGTGAAAATTTCACAATTGTAAGAAGACGCATTTAGTATTGGTAAAGTTGTTGATTATGCAAATCCAGAGTTATTGAGGGTTGTCATGGAGAAAGTTCCTAAAGCTATCAATGGTTATGGCAATGTGCAACACGATTACTCCATGTAAAAGGTGGGCATACTTTTAGTTTCTTGATTTGTCTTTTCTAAAGAAAGCATTATAGTGCTGGAGTTACAAATTCAATGTAACTGCTTAACATTCTCCATGTATCATTGGCTTTTCTTTTCATTTTGTTCTTCTTTTCTTATCTGGTATGGGATGGGTTGGTGTAGTGTGAATGGGGCATTAATCATAAAGGCATAGTCATAGGATGAAAATGCGCTTGTCTAGGCAGCTGTTTAATTACAAGTGTTGTTATGCAGCAAAATGGGATTAGTTGTTGGTGGGTATCTTTTGCTTCACCACAATTTTTGCTACATTTTATATACATTTGAAATATCCATGACATTCAAGTAATTAATAATGAACCTTGTTCAAAAGAATCTCGTTAAAGATGCAACACTAAAAGAGTCAACTGGAGTTTATATTACCTTTGTTGTTCAAACAAAGCCACATGGTCAAGGAGATGTGCATGTGTTACTTCATTCTAATGGACTCCTTCCCAAGTGGTACTGCACTCTCAAAATGGTGGAACTACATGTAATTACTTGTAATTGAACAACCTTGGTGGCTTAACTTCAAATGAATTCATAGCTTATTAATGTAAATGGTAACTTTTCATAGACAAGCAAAACCATTAGGAAGATGAGATGTTGATGTAGTGTGGGTTGCTACGTTTAGGCAACAAGAAGGATGAATATGGGTGCATGTTTTACAACGTGAATATAATATACACCTATATGGTAGCGTATCAATTTTTGCACATTATCACAAGATATAACATCTTGTGTGAAATAATCACAAGGTTTTTCCTTTGTTCTCCTTTTCCTCAATCCATACTCATGTAAAAGGATACAACTAACAATACCATTTTTTTTACATTCACCACTGATGGATATCTGTTGATAGGAAAGACACAAGGACATGAGGTTAATGGATATTCATAAATACCTGAAACTACTAGGTGTTAGAATGTTGAGAATTTCAATTTCTAAAAGGTAGTGAAGAATCTAATACCCTTAAAATCTGGATACATCTCAATGCTTTAAATGTTAAAATTAGGTGAAAATAATTTGGCAAAACGAAGTAGGCTTAAGAGATGTGTGGCTTTCACTATGCTTAACCTATATTGGGTTAACAACCATTATGTGGTGCGATTGAACACATGTTTGTCACCAAGGATCTAAACATGGATGGTGTGTGTGAATGGTTAGATCCATAGGTGTTGGACATTTGGTTAACTAATGCCCCTATGAAGAATAATGCAGAGGATGTAATGAAGGCAAGATTTTTTTTTTCTGTGGTTTGAAAATCACAACATATGACTTCAACATTTACATATCATATTGTTCCTTTTCAAATACCAATACTTTTTGTATGATGTAAGTTTTCCTTTAAGGTTATTATAGCCTGTACTAGAAGTATTATCAAAATATTGAACGTAATGGTTTTCCATTCTATCAACCTTATATTTATGCATATTTGAATACAAAATAACCAAGTTAAATGTTAGATTGATTATTTTATTCATATCAATGTCATGTTTCTTGTGTGGTCTATGCATATGTTGTTTGAATTGTTTGTATGGATCGATACTCTGCCCAATGTATAATTTGTTATTGTTTTCACATCTAATGTTACACACAAAATGCTCTTGTATGTTGTTTAAAAAGTTGCTCCCTTTTTTGTTGGTACATTATGTTTTTGGACAACATTATTTGCAGCTAGATTTTTTATGTTCTTCAATCCAAGAAGTTGACCACAATTTTTCTTTGGATTAGTTGGGCTTTCTTCTTCATGAGTTCCAATTGGACTAACTTGTTTGTTTTTTTCTTCAGATGTTTCAGGCAAAAATAATGTTTTCTTTAAATGTTTCAAAGGTTGTTTTTCTACAACTTTCATTTATTCAGTGTGAAAATCATCAAGCTCAACTATCTCTAAAACATGTTAAGCATTGTTAAATTTTGGATTTTTGAACACTTGACTTGCCAATGAAACTTGTTGGTTGATCATTGATTTTTTTGTAGGAGATTCCACCTTTTGAAGAGAAATAACAAAAGGCAGGGTTGTAGATTCATCTTTCACAACTACATCCAATTCTTGAAAAACATTCTCCATGGCTTGGTAGGACAACGAAAGGTAAAATGTGTGTCATCCTTTATGTTTGAGGTGGTATGGACTCAAAGTCCCCTTATAAGTAAATTGTATTTCTTGACAAATGAGATTGTATGCATCTCGCTTATTAAAATGAATGTCATCTTAGTCATAGTTGACATTCAAAACATCCATGAGAATAAAAACATGACCTGAAATTTGCGAAAATTATAACAATTGTAGATGACCTATCTTATCCTAAGTGACTAATTATATGGAGTATTCATATGAACACTCACATTATCCTTCTTTATGTGGTTAATTTCAAATTGAACCCTAAATGACACAATAAGTATCTACATTTGTATATGGACATTTCTTGATGAGGGAACTAAATTTTTGATTTTTACATCATTGCATAGTTTGGTGGATCTTTATTTTCAAAAGACTAGGTTCGAATTAGGAATGTATCAAATTTCATGCTATTTGGATGTCAGATGTAACACCTGTTATTGAATTGAAATATTCATGCAAAGTAGTTATTATACTTGCATTTATCCTCTTAAGTTGCGTTATATGTTGTTCAACATTGAATTTAAAGATACTAATGTCTTCCTCATCTAGAGATGAGGGTTAACTGTGCCCATGTGTGAATGCAAAATGGTATATAGAATTGATCAATGTTTAAATGAGCATAACTTTTGAAACTGAGATCAACTGGGAAGTGAATCCTTCAATCCTTTAGATTTGTAGAAATTAAATTGTAATTTCCTAGTTTGATGGATTATAGTCTACTTTAGACATTTGCATGAAAACATAATTTCAAACTATGTTTGTGTACTTTTGTTATTAGATCAAATTATGCCATGAAAAGCAAGGACTTTGTTGCAAAGAAACTAAAAATCAAATTGAAACATGACATTTTGGATTTGGAAACATGTTATTTTGTTCAAATATTTAGCTATCTTTGTCAATAGGAATGTGTGGAACTCTAATGGAAATCTATTGGTGCTAAGATCAAAATTAGACAATATTACATTTATTTGTAACAACTTAGTTTAAATTTACAATTGGGCTTTTGTATGTATGGACATGGCAAGTAGTTGTTGTGTGTTGAAAGAAATATTGTCTTTTTTTGCACCCAACCATCTATAAACTCTTTCAATTGTATGTAGCTTTGAAATGATTATTTGGTTTGAAAACCCTAACATCCATAATTGTCCAAAAGTGTTTTTTGGACCGTGGTAGCACACCATTGTTTTTTTGATGGTGATATTAAGTTTTGTTTGGTGCCAACACATGAAATTGAAGTGCAAAGTTTGCTATCAAATTTTGGAGCGTAAAATTTAATCTAATTGAGGAACTTGAAGCCATGATTGCAAAAATCAAAATCAAATTAGTTATTTGTCATGTTATTTCATTCTTTTATACACATTGAAATGGAAGTTGAAAAGACGAATATTATAAAACCATAAGGTGTTTAGTTCTCTTCATATTCTTAAATAGACAAACCCCTTTGGTGTTCCATATTATTCACAAAAAGCCGTCAACTTTTTAGTGTGTTACATCTAAAAATAATTATATGTTTTATGGTGTTTTGAATTTACTAAAAATATTGGAAGTCCAAAAGGTTTAAGAATCGATATATGAGCATAATACCTATGTTTATTTCTTGAATGTGACACTTGTGATAAAACCCTACCCATTTGTCTTGTTTTCCATTCTTCTTCTTTTTAGATATTTTTTCAAGTGCTTTACTTTTGCATGTGTTCATTATCATTTATCAAATCTTGTGGGTTTGTGAGTCACTTTTAGTCTTTTGAACAAATCCAAGATTTAATTCAAATCCTTTGATTGGCTTAAAGTTGCTAGCAGTCTTATCCAACTTACTCTAGTGATCAAGTTTTGTTTGCTTATTTCCAAACAATATGCCATCAAGAAATTTGAAGGAACCATTGGTAGAATCTTAGAATATTGCTCCATCTTTGAAATAGATGGTAGCTGCAATTGCCCCTTGACATGAGGCCTATCATCCAAGAGTAGATTTTTAAAACCATAGAGTGTGAACATGACAACCACCCTTCCTCTTCAAGCCATTTGAATTGAGTTGGACCCCTTTCATGGGCTCATTTTCAATGTCAATAATGTTATTTACATTCGACTTGGCATATCCACCCATAACACCACCTTGAAGTTGCCTTAAACTTTTAAACATTCCACAAAACTACACACCCATCAGAACAAAATGAAGTTGTTTTGAACTCCCAAAGATTTCACAAGATTGCACATTTAATTGTGTCACCTTTTGCATCGAAACAAACCAAAAAAATCTTGCCCATTGCATCTCCAATGGCAACTGTAGGAATAGGCATTTACTTGAAACTGGGTGGTGGTGGTGGTGGTGGTGCCTTGTCTTCCACAAGAAGAGCTTCTTAAGCTAATTGCTTGTTTGAACTTGAAATAGAAGGTAAAACATGACCACATATATCCAAGGAATTATTCCTTAAATTTTGCAAATTGTTTCAACATTTTAATGGTGTTGTAAATCCCTTCTTGAGCCATTGCCATAAAACAAACCAACATACAACAACTTATTACTAGATGTTTAATGTAGATGTCCTTTGCATTATTATTTCTGGTGTTGCTACAAAGAATTCTAAACCCTTGTAGAAAAAACTTACAACATTTGGATGAATGGGTTTCCTCTTCATGGGTAAGTTTCATTAGTGTTCATTAAAAATTGGATGTACAAAAATTACAATGCCAACATCCTCAATAGTCAAAAATTGATGTTCTCAAGAATATTATGAAGTTCAAGTTACCACCTTCTATTCTATTAATGCCACAAATGGCACCATAACCAATTCAAAAAGTTACTGGTGATGGTGGAGAATTTTGGAATGCCTCATTTTGATTTTTGATGAGACATCAAATTTGAGATGGAAAGAAATTAAAGACATGGAAAATCTTACTATGTTTTTCAATAACACATTTTCTTGGAAGGATTGCCCATTTGAATGTGTGGCATTATTCTATGCAAGGTTGCAAGCTTTCATGTCAACCTATGTTCTTGGTGGTGAAAATGTTTTTGGCATTGTCGAACATCATGTAACATGATTGGAGTTGCAACATTGAGGTGGGTGAAAACATAATTAATTTAACATAAACAAAATAGTAAACAAGTACATTTTGATACAACCATCTATTAGACATTTAAATCCAACAACATAGAGCTTGAAACCTTGTCAAATCTTATTGTCAAAACACACTTACATATTGCATCAAATTTATAACAAGTTTAGTATTGTATAACTTGTTGGAAAACCTTAGTATAATAATAATCAACCATAAGTCAAATAATATAATCATTATTTTCATTGAAATAATTATGCTTTTTAGTTTTATTAAATATGTGTTCATTTTATGGTACATTCCATTTATGTTAACAATAATCCAAAACTATCCAAATTCGCATTGTACTTTCACCTAGGTTTTATACATGCACACATCATATTATGGATAAATGATGTTGATGTTGACCGCATCACAAATGAAATAGTTGCAATGGTACCTACTACTATTGATGAACAGTTTGGAAAATTCATATTACCAAACAATGAACATGATTTGACATGGTTCAAGTTAGTGGAATGAAAACAAATGCATCAATCTGGTTCACGATGCAAAACAAATAAGCACATTGGAACTTGCAAATACAAATTTCCCATTACTATATTTGTTGAACAACAAGCGACTCAACATCCAATCACACAAAGGTGGGTCAAAAAAATTCAAATCAAGGGTGTGATTTTTGAGTTAATTAGTCAGTTATTATCATCTTTATATTTGTGCAATCAACAATCTTTACTGCTAAGGATCCGAGGTGGTAATGTCTGATATGTATACAATAGTTCAAAAGTGATACATCATTTCATTCAAGAGCTTTTCCTTAATAGTTTGGTTCTCATTGTCTACATCTTAATTTTGATGATTTGATCTATATTAACATGATATGGTAATCAATTTTCTTTTTTTTTGTTTTCATGAAATAATGACCACCATGCCTCATTTTGATGATATTATTTGTGATATATTTCATATTGATTCTTTGTTGCCCAGCAAATTCAGCAACAATGAACTAAGAGAAGAAACAAACTCGATGCAAAATAAGAAAGAACAAAGCTGCTTCTAAGCTTGGTACACATCCATCCCTTGCATGTGCCTATCATGTAATGGCTACAAGTTCCATGTCCCTGATTTTA
>Ga0116227_10006666_pt1 | contig 23211 bp, 10 predicted proteins | sample S1TSphgellanicum_FD_89693 | JGI IMG/M metagenome (GOLD analysis project Ga0116227, IMG submission 89693) | Host-associated microbial communities from peat moss isolated from Minnesota, USA - S1T2_Fb - Sphagnum magellanicum MG | ecosystem: Host-associated > Plants > Peat moss > Unclassified...
AAAAGAAATAAAAAATAATTTAGAAAAAAAAATAAAAAAAAAAAAAAAAAAAAAAAAAAAAAAAAAAAAAAAAAAAAAAAAAAAAAAAAAAAAAAAAAAAAAAAAAAAAAAAAACAAAAAAACACAAAAAAATAGATGTAAAAAAACAAACTTGCAAAACTGAAAACAAAGAGAAAGGAGAGCAAAACATAGAAAGAATGCAACAAAGAAAAAACTCAATGACAACTCGAAAGTTAAAAAAACACAAACAAACAAAAAAGAAATATAATTTACCTCTTGCAAGTGTGGCCTCACCTCCAAACATCGATTATGAAATGACAATGGTACGTGTTGCCAAAAGCTAAGTGTGAACAACTTCTTGATTGATAGGGCATCTAATGTTAGGTTAATGATGATAATCGCTAACCAAAATGACCTAGCTAATGTTTAGGGTGTTAGCACAAAAGCTAACACCAAAGCGCAAACACCAGGTGTGGGGGTACCTTAAAGTAAAATTCAGAGAAGTAAATTTCAGCTTTTAAGGGGGCCAGCGCCTAATGACCCTAATCCCTCCTACATGGAGTGCTCATGACTGAACCAATTCTAGTCCACAACTGCCCTAAATAACAAGGGGTGTGTCACATTGTGGCCTTGTCATTTACATTGAAACGTATTTTAAGGCAAAAGAAGAATAATGGAAATTCAAATATTTCACCATGCAAAAAATATAGTCTTCAAAAAATCCTCTAAAAGAAATCAAAGTCCTTCAAGATATTATAATTCTATAACTAATCTCAAGTTTGAACTCAAGCTAAAATATCATCTTTCAAAAATTCTCATATAAAAATAGACCTACTACCTAGGGGCCAAAATCCTTGAAGCTATTATGCTCTATAATGAATCTAAACACAATATCCTTGCCTTGGTAGGCAAGGCCAACAAATATCAAACAAGAACAGGTTTCTACCAGTGTTGGCCAGATATCATATTTTAAGACTCACTCCAGGATACCAATAAGGCATTGAAAAAAAAGAGGTTATAGGCCTACAGACAGATATGAATTTTATAATTTTAGAAATTTATTTGTCAAGGTGGATATAGATTCAAAAAGAAAATAAAATAAAATTCTTTCAGCAGATAAGAATTTGCTAGTTCTTAAATTCAAACTCATTACAGATACATATACAGGTTATGAATATTCAAAATAAATTTCACAATTTTTTTTCCAGTCACGCAAGTATATAAATATTCTTATAATTATAGAGGCTTGTGGGGGTGGGAGGAGGGGGGCAATTTTGCATGTTATGAACTTGGTCCAAATAAAAACAGATTAAAAACCCGTACATTTCTTTGATCTCAATTATGTGTCAAAACCCACCTTGAAATAATGCATGCCAATTTTTTCATAAATGAGTTTGTGGGGGCTTCCATTCCATGAAAACAAGCAAAATTTTCAACACTTTGTGAGTTTTGGAGAAAAGCTTGAAAATGTTTTATTTTTCTCCCACAAACAAAATTGACACTTTTCCAAAACCAAAAAGAAAAAGAAAACACTCACTTAAAAGGAGGCCCGTTAAATATCAAACAGCTAAAAACTGAGAAGGAATTTGGTCAGTATTTATTCTTATACACGTTTTGAAAATGTCCAAAGTTAACTTAGAGTTCTTTAAGAAAAAAAGTTGAGCTAGAAAACCTTTCTTTCATTGATTGAATGAATTGTCCAAAGTTGGAATCTTAGTGAGCGTTTGAGAGGCCACCACATCATGATCCATGAAAAAACAGCTTCCAACAAAACACCCTTGAGCTCCAGATTACATCCTTGACCACCAAAAAACCCTCGAGCTCCAATTTACATTCTCTTGAGGTACCATCAACAAAAACCCTTGAACTCTAGGTTGCATCCTTGACCATTAAATATTGCAGAAGGGAAACCTAAAAGTCGGCTTTTGAAATTTTGGAAGCGTTAATAATAATAATAATAATTATGCATTTCTTGTTACAAACAAGTATCAGAATCACTTAAAGTAGGAAACATCATTGGTGAACAAAATACAAAAGAAAAAAGGTAGAATTCACAACATTTGAAGAAATATACTACTACAGTTCCATTGCAAATTTAAATTGGGTGTAAAAGTAGGGTTCACTATGAATTTCACTACAAATGTTGGGTGCATACCCGTAACCCACTTTCACCCGTCAAGAACCAACCACCGGTTCCAGTTAGTAAGAACCCCCGGTTCCATTTTCGGTTAGTAAGGATTTTCTAATTAGGTGGTAAGAACCTCCGATTCTTGTCCCAGTTCGTAAGAACCGTTGGTTCCAGTACCAGTTCCAGTTGGGCAGAACGCAGATCCGAACCAGGAGAGATTGGCGTAGTAGCCAGTCCCAAGCTACAAGTGCGTGGGTTTGGTGAGGCCGCAGCCCAGTGTTGGTGGCGGTAGCTTGGGAAGCTGGTGGACGCCTTCTGCGAACATGACGCCCATGCCCATGGCGAAATGCTCCTCGATGTGGCAGTGGAAAGGCCAAACCCCGGGATTGTCAGCCACGAAGCGGATGGCAGACCAGCCGAAAGGAAACACTGGTAGGGTGTTGCGCAGTGGCGGGCTGATCAAGTTGAAGCTCTTGGAATGGCGGCGACTATCGAATCTGCCGTTGCCGTAGCCCAATACCCAGAAATGGTGCCCGTGCAAATGCCAGGGATGTAGATCGCTGTCATCAGGGTTCAAGTTATGGGCGTTCTGAATGATCACATCGACGGTCTCGCCCAGCTTGAAGACGTAAGCGCCGCTGCCGTAGCTCGCGTTGATGTTGCCGGTAGCTGCCGGAAGCGCGGAGACGTCGAAATTGGGTGGCGTATCGGGCGGTGATGATATCTTCTTCAAATTGAACTTGAAGGCGGCCAGTAACGGAGTCGCGGGTGGCACGAAAGACACGTTGTTGACGGCCCACTTGATGTACCCATCGATCTTGTTCTGCGTCAAGAGAAGAATCAAGGTTCGCCCGGCTGCCCTCTTGGGCACCACTTTCCCATACCTGCTGCACTAATTAGATGATCAGTACGACGAGAAGCAGAAGAAGAAGAAGCTCCCCCAAAAAAAGAAAAGGAAAAAAAAGAGATTGCTACAATATTCTCTAGGCAGAGCAACTCTACCGGTGCTCAGTATGCAACCCTGCAATTGGATGAAGAAAAGTCAAAACATGCCAGTTGAGCTCAGCAAAATGGTTTCGAGCCCAGCATTTTCGCACAGTTTCGTGAGGCTGGTAAAAGGCACAACAAAGCGTAACACCTGTTAGAGAAGAGTGTAATAAATATGATCTGACTACTGATCCATGTTTCTGATTGGTGGTTTGGTATGATTAGAAATTTCCCACCTGTTTGCAGTCCCCGTTTTAGTTCTATGGGTCGGGGTTGGAAAAAAGAGTAAATAACTAAACTTGGATGTGAGAAATATTTTTGCAGGATCACATACTGAGCGCAGCTGGAGACGCTCTAAAGAACCCAAGAAACCCATTTAGTCGAGAAAATTGAAGGTGGAAAAATTTTGATCAAAGAAATTTAAAGCGAGCTGAGAATTCCTGAATGGTGCGGTAGGTATACCCGGTCTTGGCCAGGTATTTGCGAGCTTGCGCCATGCTAGCGGCGAAGTCGTTCCAGGCAGGGCTGACGGGAGCTGGCGATGGCGGCAGGAGATTTGCGGAGTTGGGGAGATATTGCACAATTGCGAGGCCTGTAGGAGTGGCGGGAACTCTGCCTCTCACATTGATGGCAGCCCAGTAGTTTCGAGATGGGTTTCGGTTAGCGTTGAAGAGAACACAGTAAGATTGTCCTGGGTAGATGTCGAGGTTGCCCACTTCGAATGGCTCGATGTAGTGACCACCCGCCATCACCACTGTCATTGTATGACCCTGGAAGAAAAGAAAGAAGAAGAAGAAGAAGAATTCGTTCAGCGCAGCTTGAATCAAACTACAGAGCATGCAGCTAGAAGTAATCTAGTCGCGACAGAGCTGCTGTAACAGATCAATCAGACTTAGTCTCGACTGATCATCAGGGTCCTACAGCTCGCAGCTGCAAAGAAGCTCATGTGTACAGCTGCTGAGGAAAATCAGCTTAGCTAGGAGCTGATGCAAGCAACATGAGACAGTCTACAGACCTACCTCTAGAATGAAGTTGAGGGCGGACAATGACGCGACGTTTGCGAGACGCAAGCGGTAGGTCTTGCCAGGGTGCACTGGGATCACATGAGGGTCGCAATCGGGGTTAGATGGCCAGCATGGTATACAATCAGGCGAGGTTGAGCATTCGTCTACGGTGCAGTTGTAATGGAAGCTTGAGCATTCGTCCAGTGAGCAATTGTACTTGCCGCGTCCCTCAATCAACAACGACTGTATGAAGAATTTTCAGATCAGCAAAGAAGAATGTCCACAGTAGTGCATGATGACTCCCAGCAGGACAATCAGCAGCTGGTCGAGAATACTAGCTAGATTGAACATGTGAATCCAAGGACCTGTAGAAGAAGAAGAAGAACCAGCTGCTTGCTAGCTAGTATCGACGACATGCAGAGTGCAGACGGCACGAAATCCATAGGTATCGTACCTGGGGTTCGCCGACGTATCTGGGAGGAATGCTGTGGAGGCCAAGCTCTTGCTCATACATGGATTTGTGCCACCAGTCACTGAGAAGAAGGGAGATCTCCTCGTCGTAATGAAAAGGCTCCACCTTGTTGGCCGGCAAGCTCACTATGATGGAACCATACAAGCCTGCGGATCGTTGCATCCCGAAATGGCCATGGTAGAAATATGTCCCTGCCTGCAGAATTATCAGTCACACCCATCCATCGATCATGCATCCCAGCTAGCTCCAGCAATAGTTTCTGATCAGTTCCGGGGAATCAACTAGAACTTTATAGCTCCAATCTTACTAATGTTGCCAACTATTTTGCAAAATTCTTGTAACCTGAATTCTTTTTGTGGAGCTAGCTAGTGCTCACCTGATCGACAACGAAAGTGTAGGTGAAAGTCTCTCCTGAGTTGATGGGACACTGCGACGCGGAGGCAGCACCGTCGTAATACGGAGTTCCAAACTGCAGAACAGCACCCAACAGTTCCTCGTACCAAAATTAGACACACTAGATCCGCATTTAATATCACGTGATGATCAAAATTACTCTTGGCATAGCTCTCGCCATCGACTGCAGCAACGTCGTCATTACCATAGTTCTAATTGGAGATTTGGGTACTAAGATTGCAGCAGCTCGAGATCCCCACGAGCTCGTGATCACGAACTTGCAGCTAATTGGAACAGTAACTCTACTATTGCTGCTGTTGCTGCTAAACTATCCGGCGGGCATGACTAGGAGATCATCTGAAGAAAAAAATCTAGCAATGCAGCGGAATTATACGACGACGAAGTCAATCGATCGATCCATCCCTTGAGCTGCTGCACATGATCACCATCATGATCAGAGTGATCCAGTTCTAGACACGGTACCTGTCGGATGCCATGCCAATGGATCACAACGCCTTCAGTGGCCAAGTTATTGGTGAGCTTCACCACCACAGTGTCCCCCTCCACAGCGTCGATTCGGGGCCCAGGAACCGGACCATTGATGGTCATAGCCAGCTTCTCCACACAGTCCGGCGACACGAATGCGTAATCCACACTCCACTCATAGTACCGCACCGCTGCCTTCACCTCTCTCGCACACAATGCAGCAAATACTAAACTAGCTAAGAACAACACTCTCGCAGCAGCAGCACCTCCTCCTACCGATGACATCAAGCAGCTCATGAAGCTCCTTGCACTACTAGAGCTCCTCCTTCGACTCATCATCATCTTCTCTATTACCATCACTCCTGAAAACTCTTGTTTTTTGGATCTAATCTTCAATCCCCTTCTTCTTCTTCTTCTTCTTCTTCTTCTGCTGCGTCTAAGCAACTGCAGGTTTGCAACTGGGTGTCATAATCCGCGTGCAAGCCCTTACACTATTCAATGTTCTCCAGCTGAGCTGCAACACACAATTTTGCATTAAAGAGTAACTACTTAAGTATATATGTGCATTGAAGATTGCAAGTACACTGGAGATCTGATCAGATGCAAACATTCATTCCAATTGGCTGCGTGCAGAAAGAAGAAGATGGAGGAGATTTTATGCACTAACAATTTCTGTCGCAACCTCGACGGTTGACACCGTGTTTCGAGCAGCCTACACTGTTCCAAACTACCAACTTCGTTGAAAAAGGAATTGACCAAAAAAAGGGAAACTCTCTCTCAAGGTGACTAGATTTAGTTTGTAGCGATTAAGAGCTCTAGATGAAGAAGAAGATAAAGAAGAAGAAGAAGAATGCAACGACCAAGAAGCTTCTTCTTGTGATGCAAAGCTTTGCCAACTATCTTAATAGGGCATCTCCAGTATCTGACCCTGCAAAAACATTTCTTACATCCAAGTTTAGTTCTTTACTTTTTTCCAACCCCACCCGTAAAACTGCAGCTGCAAATAATAGGTGGGAGACTACTAATAGCAAACTGCATGGACCAATCATTATGCTTGACCAATTAGAAAATTCAAGGAGCTGCTGCAGTCCCATCATAGAAAGGGTCTCTTTTTTTTTCAGTTTTGTGATGTAGCCACTGTTCTGGCCATCATCATCCACAAAAGGAATTAGCCAAATTTGGCTACAGGTCAGATAGAGAAGAAAGTAGAACATTTTAAGAATCCTGCTATATTTTTGCAACCTGCTCAAACGAACCAGTGTTTCTCTTTTTCAACTTTGTGATGTTGCCCAAGTGGATATCAAGCATAAATGCTTTTAGCCAAATTTGGCGATATTCAAATAGGAAAGTAGAAAATTGTAAGCATCCTTTCATATTGTAGGCAATCGTGGCAATTTGGTCAAATTTTAATAATTTTTTTTGGGGTGATTTATTTCTCAAACCAGAGAATTTGTGGCAGAATATTCCTTTTTCAAAAATTTCATCTCAAAACAAATCATTGGCTCAAGGCTATTGTCTAAATATGGTGATTTTCAAAAATGTTTTCCTTAAAATTTCATGACTTTGGCACATTTTTTTCACAAAAGTCCTTTGTATGAGTAGCAATATTTTTTTTTTTTGTTGGCAAGTGGTGAAAATTCGCCCAGAAAGAAACCCTGACACCCGGGTTTTTTTTTTTTCAATTTTGTGATGTAGCTGAAGTGGTTTTCATCCATAAGATGATTTAGCCAGATTTGGCTACAGATTAGATATGAAAGTAGAAAAAAATCAGAACTTTCTATATTTTGGCTACCTACTGGAACTTATCATAAAAATCTGGCAATCTGGAAATTCTCTTTTCCAAACCTGGCGAATTCGGGCCATTTTTTCCATGGAAACTCCTTTGCATAGATCAAAATCATAGTTTACAGGTCGAAGTTTGACAAAATTTTGCCAAAGGAAAAAACACAGCCTGACACCCTTAGTACAAGGGGCAACTTCAACACATGTTTATCCAATAATTAACTAATTAATTTTGAAAATTCCATGTCAAAGAATAAATCCATCCCTGAATATTCCAATAGATTCTCTATTTTCCTTCACAAAATTTTTGTTATTTGAAATTTTCTCTTTTTTGAAAGTGTGTGTGTGTATGTTTTTTTTTGAAATTTTGACATTTTTACATATAATATTAATCAGTGTTGAAGCTGCCAGGATAATACCATAAATTGGTTAAAGTCCAAAGGCAAAACTCAACAACCAAGAAGCTTCTTGTGATTAATTTGTGTTAATTTTCTTACCTTTGTTCATAATTAAATATATGTTACTCAAAATAAAAATGCTTCTTTGCTTTCTGTTTTGATTTTTCTACCTTCTCCTATAATTTAATAAATGCAACTGAAAATACGGATCTGTGTTAATTTTCTGTGTTAATGTTCCTACCTTACCCCCAAGAGGATGTGTGCCAATTGTCTAAATTTGTTATTTTCATAAAATTCCTTTTATTTTGTTGCAATTATTTCTTTTAATGTTTATGTTGAAGAATTAAAATTTTATTTATAAAATATTAATGTAGAGAGAGGTTCAAAGTTCAAACCAGTGTTGTTTAGTTCTTTGATTTTGAAAGTAATCTTTGGTTTCGATATTTTCACAAAGAATTTAGAACCAATTCCCTTGAAGACAAGGTCAAGTTTCATCCAGTGTTTTCTTCTTTGGTGAAATTTCACTAAATTTCGACTTGAAAAATATGGTTTTGACCTATGCAAAGGATTTTCCCTTGGAAAAAATTGACCCAAATTCCCCAGATTTCAAAAATAAATAAAAGTTCAAATCACCAGACTGTTATGATAAGTTCCAGTAGGTAGCCAAGAATATAGAAAGATTCTGGCTTTTTTCTACTTTCATATCTAGCCTATAGCCAAATCTGGCTAAATCATCTTATGGATGATCACCACTTCAGTTACATCACAAAATTGAAAAAAAAACCCCTAGTTCCATCTCCATTACACATAATTAAAAAAAAAAATCTTTAAAAATATATTTTTTCAACTGGCGCACACAATTCAAAATATTATTCATGTAAATATTAATTATGAACAACCAATTAAATGTCACAACTTGTTTAAAGTGTAGGCCAATTTTTTAAAAATAAAATTGTACATACGAATATAAAGAATTTGAATCTTTTTTAAATGGAGCAACACCTTTAATTCAAGTTCTAATTGTTTTTTTAAAAAATTAATTCAATTTTGAAAATAAATCAGTTCCTTGATTAGTTTCTCATGACAATTTTAAGAAAACTTTGAACCTTTGTCTAAAGACCTTAAAACATAACTTATAACCGAAACTTGAACTTGTTGAAATTTAAGAACACGCCAACATTGGTTCAAACCAGTGTTGGGCGGTTCTCACTTTTTGAGTGAGAACCTTTAAGGTTTTCATTCCGGTTCTCATAATGAGAATCCAAGGTTTTCACATAAACTGATAATCTTTATGAGAACCTGTCCGCCGGTTCTCTCTCAAGTGAAAACCGACTTATCTGAAAGCCTCAAAAAGCATCAGTTGAATTTTTTATGATAACCTTCAAGGGTATTAAAACTTATGGGCACCGGTTTTCAGGGTGTTTAGTAGAGTTTCCCGTAAAGTCAGGAAAACACGGCACCAGTACCTTGAGTTTGGTCCAAAACCGGGTGAGATTTTTAAAAAACGTCCTAAAAAGTACATTAGCCTTCAAAGGGGGGGTGTCAAACTCAGAAATTCCCCACTTTTTGTGCCAAACTGAGTTTCATCCGGTTTTGACCCCGTCTTTCGTTTTTCATGGGTGCCTCCACTGGTGCTGGGTGTATTTTCGCTGCTCCTACATGTACAACTACTATAATTACCTCGAACCTTGTGCATTAAATGCTGAGTTTCAGCATTTCATACCCAGATTTAATAAAAACTTCCTTACTTTGCGGACCTCACTCAAAGCGGGGATAGAGGGGGTTTAGGTTTTAGTTTGGGTGGCGCTAGCCTCCTCAACGGCTCCTTCAGCGGTAGCTTCACCAAGAAGCTTTGGGCTCTTCTACAAAAGGGGGCAATTTTAATTTATTTAATTAAAATTTCAAAATAATTTAAATAATTAAAAAATATTCTGAATTTTTCTTAATTTTGAAAACCGGCTTCTGAGAACCACTGCTGAAAATCAAGGGTTAGAATTTTTATGAGAACTGACAAGACTGAAAACCATTGGAATTTTTTTTCAAAAACCTGAAACCCTTAAAGGTTATCTAAATCTTTTCTCTTTTTTTTATAATGAGAACCTTAAAGGTTCTTTATAATGGCTGTGAGAATCGGAACCAACGGTTTTCACAAACAAGTGTCGTGCAATTCTTCCTTTTTAAGAGAACCTATGATCTTGATTCAAACATTTTACATTTATTTTTTAAGGTTCTCTTGGTGCAAGTTTGAGTTCTGTTTTGACTTCAATTTTGACACATTTTTTTCAAATTCAAGAACCTTTGGGCCCAAATCAAATATTGGGTCTAGTTCCATGTACCAATGCTAAAGAGAATGTATGAATGTAGGGTATGACATTTTCTTTCAAGGGTTTCACAAGAATAAAAGGGGTGAAAATTTGTGAAGCACTGAAGAGAGCCCTAACCTTGTATAAAGCATTTTGAAAAAGAAAAAGATGGTCACCCAATTCGGTAGCTTGGAAAGTGGGTTACACTTTGTGAACCCATGCCCAAGCATGTTGATAGGATTAAGCTTGTGACAAATGCAAAGTGGATCTTTTGATGCTTTATGTACAAAGTTTTACAACAAATTAAAATCAAAGACTATATAAATACAAATTTTAACAATTAATTAAAACTAATATTTAAATTTTAAAAATTAACCCACTTATCAACTTTTTAAACTTTTCTCTCTTGTTTTGATTTTGAATCTAACTAAAGGCTAGTTTCATGATCTAGCTCTCGTGTCAATTCCAACAAAAAGATGCTAGCTTGATCTCAAATCACAAAAATCTAACCCTGAACGCCCCAAATTTAACATTGCAAACAAAGTACTCTTAGAACATTGAGTTCAAACTTCAAACCTCTTCTATTCTGAGTTGTTCATCTCAACTATGAGCTCAACTCTTTCCCTTGAAACCGTGGGAGGTTCTCAACTTCAAAGCTCACTTACCCATGTGCATAACTTCAGGTCCAAGGAACATCTTTTTTTTTTTGACAAAATTTCACCATTTTTCAACTAAGAAATTTTTTTTTAAAAAAAATTTTTAAGTGGAAATTTTATTACTTTTTTGTTGAATTTCGCCAAATTCTCAATAACAAATAAGTTATTTTTATTAAAAAAATGGGCCCCAGGGTGCTTGAGCACACACTTGTGCTCAATGTTTTGTTTTTCAAATTTTTTGGAATTGAAATTTTGGTATTAATAAACAAATAAATAAATAATTGTCAAAACAATTGTTTTGCATGCAATGTAACCCAGGTTTTGGGTTATCTGTAAGTTTGCGTATAACTTGATTATTGTTATGCAGAGAGAAACTAGTCAACTGGGGATCTTATCACAAAAATTTCTTAGCAAATCATTTGGTGCTTTGGTGACTTACAAAGTAGTGAGATGGGGGAATGACATACATAACCAGCTGACATGGATTCTTCTTCCACTTAGGCTGATCAAGAATCAGAATGATCTGAATTGGCAGATTTTGGTCTCGTTATGGCCTGGTGTCCTCAGCCATTGGAGAGTACGCTTTTACAATATTAGCAATATTGACTCACGGGAGTTATTAAATGTATACGTAGTTGACATGGATAAGTTGTTGCAAAGTTTCAACTACTCTTATACTTTAGCCACACTGTAGAAAGGGGCAAATGTGAACACTCGTGTATGTATATAGAACTTGGATTTTTCATCTAGACAACATGCAACACAATTTTTCATCAATTTATTTATGGCACATGGTTGACACTACTAGTTGTTTGGAGTTGGTTCCACGCCGTGATTGTTAGTGTTTGGACATTGACATGTGATGTGCCTATCTATCCAAAAGATGGATCAACATGGGTGATGTGGTAAGTTTGACCACACGTTATAGGAAGCGATGGTGTCTAGTTGGCAATAGAACAATTGTGCGGATTTGAATATATATGACTTTAGTGTTGTGTTGGATCGAGGAAACTTGTGTGGATTTGAATATATATGATGTTAGTCTTGTGTTGGATCAAGGAAGCTTGTGTGGATTTGAATTTTTTTTGTTTTTGGGGGTGTGAAATTTTGCCAAAATAAATAAATAAATAAAAATTGAGGTTGTCACCCCTTCAAAGGCTTTCTTGAAATTCAATTTTAATAAATTTTTTGGAATTTTTCTACCAAAAAGCATGGTTTTGGTACTGGGTATGCCAATGTGGTATTGCCAAATCTGGCTAGATCCTCCTATGGATGGTTGCCAATGCAGATATACCACAACAGTGAAGAAGGCAATAAAAACTAATTAATTAATACGCATTTTTTATTTTATTTTTAAAACCTTGGTCATGAATCGGGATATAAAATGTCAAATTTTGGTTTGTTTTGGGTCAATCAAAAATTAACCAAATGTGTAAATAATAAAATGTTAGTAGGATGAACGTTTGCAGAAATTTTCAAAAGTTGTGTTTCTATAATGGATGAGGTTGGCTGGGAAGGATCATTCTTTACACTTCCTTGAAACCATGTGTGAAAAAAACAGAATTTTGGGTTGATGCATTGACAATGTGGGAAAAAAAAAGAAAAATCACTGTAACATCAGCCTGTTATGCGTTTGTGACATTGCACCAAGTTTTATGTCACCCTACTTTAAGTTACAAATTTTGGGGATCGATGATGGCTAACATCGTAGAGCAATCACAGCCATCTATCTCTTAAAGATAAAGACGAGGATGGAGCTCATTAGTCAATACTATAGCAGCAGGACCCATTACATCCTTTGTGTTAATCTGTCCATCACAATTCACAAATTGAAATCAACTGTACACCCAGAGGGATTTTTTAGCACACAACATACCTGGAAACCATTTCAGTGCAAAGGCTGAAGTTTCAAAGCTTTGTTGACTTCAAATACATGTCTTTCAAAATTCTTCACCACTTGGCTGAGTACCCAAAAGTCCAGAGTTCAAAAAAGACTCCGGTACCTCTCATTGTAATAATTTTTAAAACACAAATCAAAGTTCCTTGTGGCCGCCAGAGAAATCCTGTTTCCCTGTTGACATGCAATCCATGAGCTGCTGTTTCCATCTGGCCCTCACAGACATTTCTTGCTCATCTGATCACTGTGCAGCTGCCACTAAAGTGGTGCGAGCATGTGTGAATGCACTAAGCAAAGCTCCCAGTTGCAGCTTCTCATTTGGTCCAAATGCTAATCTATATCTGTACAGTAAAACCAAGGTCTGCAGTTTGTTAGAAGAGAAAGGAAGACAAAATCAAAAGTACCCAATACAAATTTGGAGAGAGCTAAGATAAAGCCCACCAAGGTCCTGTCACAAAGGAAATATTGCGCATCCAAGAGAGGTATTGAATAGCAAAGACAGACAGACAGACATGGGGGTAGTACTACAGCAAACAAAAGAGACAAAAAGCACATTCTTCAATTTGAAGAACAGCATAACAAAATTGATAGACAAATGACGACTAGAGCTTGAATTGTGTGTAGCACATGGGGACTTACTCAATGTCCGCAAGAGCGTCAATGAGCTGGATCCGAACAGCAGGTGGCATGTCTATACTGAAGACAAACCTGCATCACCCACAACAACAGGATGGATCAAATGAGAGAAGGAACAGTAAACGAACAACTATCATTTAGTAGGATGAACACACTTCCTAATGGTGTTAAACATCTGGCTTATAAGGTGTGTATTACTACTTACGGTTGAAGCTCCCGCACAACATCAAACAAGGCAAGGCCCTTCCTTGTCTTCATTTCTGAGATCTCTGCACAACATGTCAAGGCATAAACTTGCATTGTTGAAAGCAATCTTGAATGCAAAGCAGGAAAGTACTCTTGACAGCTTACTGTCATTTAACATTGCTGGCCAGGTGATGCGGCTCAAGTAATCACTTGTATTATGATGGCTTGTCTTTCGTAAAGAAAAGAGACTTGGAGAGAGCAATGTTAAGTCTCTCTGGAAAGTAAACAAAAGGATACTCTGGTATGAGGTAGAAAACGACTCATTGAGGAGCCAAAATGCTATTTGCTCGATATCCTTTGGCATTGGATTACCCGTGCACAAATACACAGCTTCTGCCGTCAAGTGTGGAGATGCCATCTGTCCTGACTGTAGCCACCCACCACACACACTCAAATGAAACACTCATCCCATGGTCCAATTCAGAAAGATGAGAAATGCGCAGACCAAGAGGTGAAGAAAGATCCATAGTGATCAGTATCCGAATGAAGAACCTGAAGAATGTTGAGTGCCTTCCGCATATCCCCATTGCTCAGTCTCACAATAGCACCCAATCCTGAGTCTGTCACATCCAGACTAGTACCACCAGCCCAAATACCTTACTAGCAAATGTTAGGTCTGAAAGCAACAAATTATATATACATATGTATATGTATGTATACACCGGGACAATGAGGTTGGACAACAGAATTTAATTGAGAGTTCCAGCAGAGGGCAAAAATCACTGAAACTATGCTTCCACATCGGTATGAGGTGGCCATTTCTAAAATAACAAAAATTCTTACAAGTTGAAACTGCAGTCCAAGCTTGAAAGCCTTACTTTTCTTGTTGGATGATGTAGCGGAGACGGTCAGTAACATGGGCAGCAGCAAGAGGTGGAAAGCGGAAGCGAGTGCATCGTGATTGAAGTGCTGGTATGATTTTGCTCACATAATTGCATATCAAACAGAACCTTGTGTTCTTTGTATATTTCTCTATAACTGGCACACATAACAAAAGAACAAATGTGAGAGCATATTACCATTCAGACAAAGGGATCAAGAGAAACAGATGCAAAAAAAATTCTCTTTTCAAGTTGCTTCCCTGCAGCAATGTGTTATGACCTAAAAAAATTTGAGAGATTGAGAAGGCCTACTTCTGCGTAGAGAGAATTGTGCCTCCTTTGTCATAGCATCAGCTTCATCCAAAATCACCAGCTTCACATTTACCTTAGGACTGCATTTTCCCAAGAAAGAAAACATCTTCTGTAAGTATGGAGCATTTTAGAAATCGAGAATATTCATGTTGGTAAACTGCCAATTATGCAATGCACAACATCCACAACATCTGCATTTTGGAAACATTCATGATTGACTGAAAAAACAAAATGCATGTAAAAGGCTCTTATGGAATTAACAGCATTATAGGAACTAACAAACCCGAAAGAGATGCTCTGAGTGCTTGCAAAATCTTGCACTTGCTGCCGCACCACATCAATGCCTCTGTCATCAGATGCATTCAGTTCCAAAATCATGTTTTGGTAGTAAGATCCATAGAGCTTGCGGGCAACAGCAAGAATAGTTGATGTTTTGCCTGTGCCTGGTGGACCATACAGCAGCAAATGTGGCAACCGATTCTCTCCTGTCAACCTGTCAACTTTTGCACACAAAAGTCCAACAACAACATTTACCCAAATATGACCTTCAGCTCAAGCAAGGAAAAAAACAAAAGCATTTCACCAACGTCATGCATTACATCATGTATCGTTAAAAAAGTTGAAGCTGCTTCTTCTTCTTCTTTCTTCTGGACAAAGAAAAACACTCCTGGACAAAGAACTCTTTGGGGTGGGTTACAAACAAAACAAACCTACTTGTGTCAATAATGTCCCTATGGGCAGCAACATCCGCAAGCGAAGTGGGTCTGTATTTCTCAACCCAAGGACCTCCTGTGAACTGTTGTTGGGAAGCAACACCCATCTTCCCTTTCCCCTTCACTGCTGCTGTCAGCTTTGCTGCTTGTTGTGGCTCATCAACTTCCATTGCTGCTACTGCATCTTCTGCCATTCCTACCCTCCCCAAAAACCAATCCACCAACTCACTCACTCATCCACACACCCAGAAACAAAACTTACACTTCCAAACCCCTCCTTAAACCTTTTTTTATCTTGGCTGGATCCAAAGCCCTACATCTTTCAATGACACAAATGATCCGCAATCACACCACCTGTTCTTCCACCAAGCTTCATCTTGCTCCCCCCCCCGGCCCAATAAAACTACCACCCATGTGCGAAAAAGCACTCAAAACCTCAAGTTTGTGCATGCTCTCAATCTGTGCATCAAAAACACTCAACCCTAAAACTTTTGTGGTCTCCCAAATGTGTGCATCAAAAACACTGAACCCTAGAATCCCAGGGGTGATGGCTCAGTGGTAGAGCCCCTTCTGGGACCCTGGGAGCTGAAAAGATCCTGGGTTCAAACCCAGTGGTGTTCGGGTGAAACAGCTGCAAGACCTCTACCAATGAGCTTGACTTGACTTGGGGGTGCCCACAGCTTGTTAGGTCAGGTCTGCTGTTGTGCTTCACAAGAAAGAAAAAGAAAAAGAAAACTAAACCCTAGAACTTTGTGATCTGCATCAAATATAGCACTCGACCGTAAAACTTTGTCATCTTGGCTCTTCCTGTAAAGGTGAGACTATGAAACAATGTCTGAGCAATGCAATGTGATTTGCAGCATTTCAATGCAGGATTCAGTTGTGCCCTTTGAAGTCCTTATCTGTGGCCTTGTAGTCCTGTTAACCTTGCTTGCAATCTTTCCCTTTGTACAGTTATTGGTGAATGCTACTGCAGGTGTTTCATGGGCCCTCTATGGCCGCTCAGGTAAGCCCCTTTGTTGTCTTCTCATGGGATGATGATGTCAAGACCTTGAATTTTCGACGAGATATGACTTGGAAGTGGTTTAGGGTTTAGGGTTTAACCCTAGACCCTGAAAACCAACATGAGTGACCAACATTGAATATTGTATGTGTGAGGTCCGCTATGCTCTTGAACTTTGTACAATGAATGCCCGGTGGTGGGATGTTGACAGTATGTGGCAGCTTTCTTGTTGTCAGAGGCTACAATGTGATGGCAATCTCCTGAGCATAGTGGAAGTAGTTTGTCCACAGGAGGTGAATTTTGTTGCTCCAGTTCTCCTGACTACAATATCAAAGGTGAAACCCATCAAATGGCCTTGCTCTTGTAAGCAAAAATATGAGAGCTTCTAGAAGATTAAATGGGTGAGGAGGCACTCCTCTCGATCTTGCAGAAAAGTATTAAATTATTGACAATAAGCTTTTCTTCGACAGTTTGTTGCAGTCATTTAGGAGTGAGCTCAATCTTTGTGATGTTCCAGTAATGAAACATTTTTTCTTGAATGGGTTTAGCGTTTAGGGTTGCAGCTACAGCTCAAATAATGCTGAGAGTCTTGGGGATTACTGACTAATGTATTTGTGTCTTTCTAGATCCAATCAGCGGCAATGCTGTTACTTTGCAGTTTGGTGATAACTCCACCAACCACCAACACAGCTGCAGAAAGCACCCTTCTGGTATTGACTGTTTTTCTTTTCTTTTCCACATATGTCAATGGTGGCTAATTAGGGTTCTAGTTTTCACCATTTCTTTTGTTATCAATCTTTACTGGAAATGATTTGTGCATGAACATATTTTCTCATGGACTCATCTGTAGGCTTTTGGTGTTTTACAATGGAAGCTTTGTTGCTTGTCTTTCAGAGCTTTGATCTGCTCAGAATATTGCATGCTTAATTTTGTAAAAGGGGGACAAAAATGATTGATGATCAAAAGAGCAACAGTCTCTTCCTATTTATGCATCTTGTAAGGTCAGATAAATATGCAGGAGTTTCTGGACAGATCTTTAATGCTATGTTTGTTGCCATCTGACAGACCTTCCACAAGCTTGGCTGGCGGTTACAAGGCTGTTGATGTGCTCTGCTGTTTCTAAATGGATAAGATCTGTGTGAAGGATTGTGTTACGTGATTTGTGGATGCTTCATGGAGCTTGAAAGTAAATCATTTCTGGCTGATGTTGGACTGTGAAAGGCCTGTTCCAAGTGCACCTGACATGTGGAGGTATGTAATTGATTGGGCCAAACTAGCAAGGCCATTTATTTCAGAAATGCTGGAGCACCAGTAGGTAGCATCTATAATCTTCATAATCTACTGAAGTGCAAGCCATAATGCAGTTGAAACATGATGCACTTTTGAACGGAAGATGAATTGCAGTTAAATTGCAGATGTACAACACAAAAGGCCCTTCATTCCTTGCCTGATGATGCCTGACATACAAGATACACATGATGTATTTCTATGCTGCAGGTTATGCTATGGTCAGATGGATTTTCATTACCAAAGTTTTAGGGCTGTATGTACTGGTGAGATAACGCAAATTTCTTATTCTCCACTGCATTTCACTGTTTTATGACAGGTGTGCTTCTTTACATATTCACACCTTTTCACCTTCACAAAGGATTTTTTTTTGTGATCCCATCATTTCTTGTGAGCCAGAGGCTTTCTGGATACTGGCATCAACATGAATTGCTCTGGATTGCATTGGGGAATTCTATGTGTTCTATTCAATCTAGCATGCTAGGCCTATCACTCGTGGGGTGTCCCTTGTCTTTTGAGAATTTGACAGGTGCTCCTCGCTCATTCATGATATCTTACAAATTTGAATTCTAGCAGTTGGTTGTTAAATGTTTTAGATATCTACCTGTATATGGAATCCTTTCTTCCACATGAGGACTGTGAAACAAGAACCTGCTGGAGGTGGTGGGAGGATGCACCATTTTGATGTCATGCAGTTGGTGAATTTTCTTTTGTTCCACTTGTTCTAATTTCAATTTCAGATTACAGAATGCTTTACTTAGCAGAATTGACCATCTATCAGCATACTGAATCAGCATTGCTGATCCAGCCAGAGCTGCATATCCTGAAGTTCCCTGTGTCCCATGATGTATTCCCCATAGCTCTTAATGCCAGGGAACAGGCCAGCTAGGGCTGATTCCAGGCTTTAGCACACCCAGAGCTTCCTCTCTGGGGTTTGCCAGGGCTGGAATTGGCCCTAACTGGCTTCTTCTCTCTACTATGCAAAAAGTTGAATTTATATAGGTTCTGTCAGTTTCATCCTGTCATCAGCTAGCTGCCTTCTGCTCAAAATTTTGTGTACTGGGGTGGTGGCGTTTCATTCTCAAGCTCACCCCTTTGGAACACATTGAATGAAATTTTCAATTTTCAGTTGTCATTTCTTTTTCATGAAAGTTGTGATGAAGGAAAGTTTCAATTTTCTCCACTGCGGATGACTTATGAAATAAACTATAACAATACCTTTTGAAAAACCTTTGAACTGGGTTTGAACTTTGAACCAGCTTCACAGTTCCCAGTCGGGTATCTTGTGAGTGAGTATCCACTCAAGCTGTGACATGGTCATTCTTCAGTTCTTCATCATGATCAGATTCAATTGCCTGCTCAACTAGGAAGTGGAGTAAGAACAGTGTGTTGACCTCTCTGTAGCTGGCTGATCACATTGAGCAATTTGAGAGACCATCAATTGTTGCACCACTTTGGAACAAATGTTGGACTGATTGTGGATCCAGGAGCTCTTATTCCATCTTCCAATTTCTTACATGGCCCAAATTCAGCTCAGCAGTCAGAAATTCAACATCATATGAATGGAAGTCTCTCAGGCATGCATGTGAAAAAGGTGCCATTGTAACACAAAAGTTCCCCCAACGCTTCCCTGAGAGTTCAGTTTGTTCTCTGTTTGGTCAATAATTCTGTTACCAAAACTGAAGTTGAAGCTGAGATACACTTCTGGTTTATGGATTGCCAGTTGCCCAACTAACAGGCCATTTGAATTGTGAAAAAGATCCATTCTATCAAATGTTACCAAAAATTTGTTAAACTATGGTGTAGGTCTCTACTGTTGACAAAGCAAAGTATAATCTAGATGAGGTATGTTGTTAAAGGTTACGATCAGCTCATTCAAGCCCCCAGAGACTACAAGACTTCAAGGTGTTCCAAAAGAGAGTCATGGAGTGGTTGTGGTCTCTCCTGCTCTGTGGAGCAGTCACTGGAGTTTAGATGTAACAAAGAGTAGTATTTCATACTTTCTGAAGCCAAACCCATGTAGATCAAACGCCTAATGAGAAGTATGTCTTAACCACAAAAAATACCTTATAAAGTAGAACTGCATATATCTGAGCATCACCCTACAAATAAGCAGAATGGTGCACTCACAAATTTGTGACACTAGAACATTTACTCAATATAGGGTGTGTAGTCAATGTAGTGCAAGTTGTAATTTGGAGTAGGGACTCATGCCAGCTTCACAAGTTGCTTTGTTGGTTCAAATTTTGTTAGGCCATACTAGATGCTAACTTAATCTCTAAATGCTTGACAAGCCAGAAATGGTTTTTGGGGGAAATTTCAAATGGATGTGGGTTATGAAGATTTACCTATTTTTCAGTTTCATTTTTTGGGGGGTTGCATGGGGCTTTAGAGCTTTCAGATGGTTTGCAAACTAGGAATTCCACATGGATTGGGGACTTGGGTGAGGCTTTGATCAAATAAGTGCATGCATTTGTGCCTCTAGCTGGTGGACCAGCTGTTTGCACTCAAGACTACACCAATGAAGGCAATGGGAGTCATTGGTGGGCAGCAAGGGCCTGACAATCTGGAACCTCATTTACTAATTGACCTAGGAGTTCCAACATTGGAACCCCTTTCAAGTTGCTGCATGTTTTCAAGGATCTGCACATTCACATTTCAAACATTGCAAGCTTTCATTCTTGCTCAAAGAACCACATTTTGGTTTGAACTTTTGGTTTGGTACTCGAGTACCTAACTTGGTCATTGTGAGTGTCATATGAGGATGTAAATCATCCCTCAATTGATTTTGGCTGAAACTTTTATCAAAAGGTTTTTGAGTTTGTATATCAATGGTTGGATTTGTTATCTCATTAATGGATGAGTACATTGGACTTGATAATTTCTAACTAAAGCTTTGAATCTTATATATTAAAGTAATAGTGCTATCTGTCTGTCTGTTTGGACAGTGCCTAGAAAATTCTTGGAGCTTCCCCAGATGTAACTTCCCCATATGTAACTGACTCCAGAGATAAAAGAAATCAGGGGCAGTCTGATTTTTTGAGACAAAAAATTTGGTAGACCAGAAAAAAAATATTTAGGCCTTGGACAGCCTAGAATCTTTCTTTCTTTTTTTTTGTATTGACCAAGACTACCTTTTTTTCTTTTAGCTACTGTCCATCCCGATTAAGGGGACGGATGAAATGTCCGTCCGGCTTGATGACGGGACGAATTTAGGGAAAGACCAGAAAAAAAATATTTAGGCCTTGGACAGCCCAGAATCAATTTTTTATTTTTTTTGTATTGACCAAGACTACCTTTTTTTTTCTTTTAGCTACTGTCCGTCCCAATTAAGGGGATGGATGAAATGTCCATCCGACTTGATGATGAGACGAATTTTGGGGAAGCTTTTTTTCTTTTAGCTACTATCTGTCCCGATTAAGGGAATGGATGAAATGTTCGTCCGACTGGATGATCACAAAATAATAATAAAAATAGAAAACACATAAAAATTAAAAAATTAAAAAAATTAAAAGTTTTAAAAAAAAACTAAAACGCGAACCAAATTTAAAAAAATTGGAGGACTTCACAGTGGCCGAAGGTCACGAGCACCCACTAGTTTACATTAAAAAGTATCTTCACCCAAAAGAAGAATTATGAAAACTCAAATATTTCACGATGCAAAAATATAATCTTCAAAAAATCCTCTAAAAACAAACCAAATTCCTTCATGATATTATAACTCTATAATAACTAATCTCAAGTTTCAACAGAAGCCAAAATATCATCTTTCAAAAATCCCCATATAAAAATAGACCTATTACCTAGGGGCCAAAATCCCTTAGGCTATTATACTCTATAATGAATCTAAACACAATATCCTTGTTTTGGTAGGCAAGGCTAACAAACCAAACAAACAAACTACCTTCATTAATAGTTTGAACCTCATGCCTAATGCACAGGTGTGTGTGTATTTGATGGTACATATTACAAAATTTACAATTACAAACTACATTTCCAAAACCTCTTTATATACGACATTTCGCATGTATCCATCGGCACCTTGGCCGCTGAAAATCTTGATGGTTGCACTGCTTGTGACTCGTGAGATAGCAACATACAGCTGACCATGGGAATAGACTAGAGACGACAAATATACCCCAACGTTGTTCAACTTGTAAGTAAGTAGTAAGTTACTTATTTAGTAGGTATCAATCTGTTGAAAATTATTTCTTTGTTTTTGTTGATAAGTTCCAGTATCCAGACCCCCTCCCTGTTCATAATGGTTAGGGTATCTGGTGCAGCCAATTTTCACATGCATCATAATAATACCTTTGGCATACAGCATGTTATTATTATTGGCAAAATTGTTTTTCTAGGCAATCTGATCATTGCAATTACCAATGTATCTATTAAGTTTGTGTGCTAAAATGGCAACTGACATCCATTGTCATTATTATTATGGCAAATGCAAACCTTGAAATTGCCAATATCTAATAAAAGTGTGCTTAACAGCTGCTCACTCTGGCATCCATTGAACTATAATAAAAAATTATGGCAATGTAAAAAGCATTGAAAATTTCCAGTATTCTAAACCAAAAAAAAAAAGCCCAACCCAACTCTTTCAGTTGTTGAGAAAGAGACAGGATGAGTGTACCTAAGTCCAAAAACCCCCAAAAAAATAATAATAATAATAAAAATTTACAACACTAATATGTATTATTCTCCATCATGTCGCGTCTGTATTCCACTCTTTCTTCGCCCCGTCGGAGTAAACAGACCATGACGAGACAGATGGATGACCAGACAGATGGAAGAATGGATGACAGGACAGATGGATGAAATGATGCTTCACGACGTCCTTTACTATATGTAATAACGAATCTAAACACAATATCCTTGTCTTGGTAGGCAAGGCCAGCAAACCAAACAAACAAACTACCTTCCTTAATAGGAAGACTTTTTTACATGCAAAATTTGCATGGAAGCTGCTGCCAGTTGGCCACCTTTAGAATGCCTTCAGTTGTAACTTATGACTCAGCTTCCAGTAAATTGCCACCTAGCCCTCTTGAGTCTCTTATTTTTCTTTTTTGTTTTGGAGGAGCATAAAAGCTGGTTGCTGGTAGTTGTTGTTGGGTTATTGGCAGGGGAGACAACAGAGCTAACATGTTATGATGCAGAGGAAGAGTGATTCATATTGTTGAACAACAATCACCAATGAGAGGAGGCTGCTGATTATTATTGAAAATACCCAAGACGCCTTGGCACGCCCCAAGGCTATTTCCAATCACAGCCCGCATAAAGCAGATGACTGGACATAACCAACATCAGTTACATCCATAACCCTATTCAGCAGATGGATGCACATCATTTTTCATTCATATACAGAATGGACATGGTATGAACATTTACAGGGATGTTGGGATCCTTTTGATTAGAGTTACCCATAAAGTCAAAAAATTAGGGGGGTCCTATTACGTGAAAAAGGGGCTCTTTAACAAGATGCCCGTCATGCTTTTGCTGCCCATAATATTCTAGGTGCTTGTTCACCAAGAAAAATGGACTCTACTACAAGGTGCCCATCATATTTTTGCTACCCGTATTAATATTCGAGGTGCTTGTTCACCAAGAAAAAAGGGCCCTATTACAAGGTGCCCATCGTATTTTTGCTACCCGTATTAATATTCGAGGTGCTTGTTCACCAAGAA
>Ga0116227_10006668_pt1 | contig 23202 bp, 20 predicted proteins | sample S1TSphgellanicum_FD_89693 | JGI IMG/M metagenome (GOLD analysis project Ga0116227, IMG submission 89693) | Host-associated microbial communities from peat moss isolated from Minnesota, USA - S1T2_Fb - Sphagnum magellanicum MG | ecosystem: Host-associated > Plants > Peat moss > Unclassified...
GAATGCTCCCGCGGTGTCAGGCCAAGCCAGGCGGCAAAATGCCGGCCGGAGGCAAAATTCTGCGGCTCCACCGTCAAGGCCATGGTGGTGGCGATCATCGGCCCGACGCCGGGGATCTTGGCCAGCAGCCGGCTGACGGCATGCGCCTTGTGCATCGCAAGCAGCTCGGCATCCAGGCTGGCAATCCGGCTTTCCAACGCCGCAATATGCGCCCCCATTTGCACGAACATCTCGCGCGCCGCGCCGGGGATGGCCAGGTCACCGCCCAGAACAGTCAACAGCGGCGCAACTTTGGCGGTGCCCTTGGCGGCCACGACTCCGAATTCCATGGCATGGCCGCGCAGCGCATTGATCGCCTGAGTGCGCTGGCCAACGAGCATCTCGCGGTGCTTCACGATCATACCCTTTGCCTGCTGGTCGACGGTCTTGACGGCAACCGACCTCATGCTAGGGCGCGCCGCTGCTTCGTTGATCGCTCGGCATCCTTGTCGTCATTCTTGCCGCGCTTGAGAAAGGGCTTGACGTATTGCGGCGGGATCAGCGGGGCCTGGTGGCCCATGCCCTGTAGCACACGCGCCCAATGGTGGGACCCGCCACACGCCTCCAAAACCACTTCCGTTCCGGGCAGCTTCCTGAAAAAAGCTTCAAACTGATCACGCTTGAGGTCGCGCCGTAAAACCGGCCGCTCGTGCTCATCGACACCGTGGATCGTGAAAACATGTTTGGACGTATCAATCGCAATGCGCTTAAACTTCATCCGGGCGGCCCTTTCGTTGGATTTGAACAACTCAACATTGGCACACGATGGCGTTGGGCCGTCCACACCAACAAATTCCGCCCGCGTCGTGAATCCCCTTGCGATTCGAAAAGATAAGAAAATGCTCTGGTGCCGGCGCCGCCACAATCACGGAGGGCGGCACCAAAGCTGTCATTGTTGGTGGAAACGGCCGCGAACGTGCATGACAGCGCGGTCCTGGGTGACCTAGTGCATGGCGAGGAGCGCGATGTCTGGGGCGATTCGGCGTATCAAGGTTACAGCGAGGTGATCAAGGAGGCGGCGCCGAACGCATGTGACCGCGCCACCGCCGTTACCGGCACCGCGGCGTAGTAAATGAGGCCGAGCGTGCCAGGAACCGCAAAAAATCCAAAGTGCGCTCGCGGGTTGAGCATTTGATCGGCGTCATCAAGTTGAAATCTCGTTTCACCAAAGTGCGCTATTGTGGCCTGGAGAAAAACGGCAACCGACTGTTTGCAACTTGCGGGCTGACGATTTTATATACGGCCCGACATCGATTCCGAGCCGCATAGGATAATTACGCCCAAATCATGCGACTACGGGAATTCTGCAAAAAAACCGCAGAAAAATCGAACAAGAACACAACCCAAATACTCAACGTATAGTGCCAAAATCACACTAGGCCGAGGTTCCCTAAACCTCCACGGCGCGCCCAATGGCAATGGGACGATAGGAATATTGGGCGGTGATCGGCGGCGCCATGACCTCCGACTCATGGTCACCCATTGATTCAGAGATCAAAGCGTTTCGCAAGCAAAAAATTGCAACTGTAATGCTAGGCCATCCACTTGGCACTTCTGGCGCCAAGCTAATGGCAACGCTAATCCATGCGCTTAGGGCGCGTGGCAAACGTTATGGTTGCAAACCATGTGCGAGGACGACGGCATTGCCAATGTCACGATTATCGAGGCTCTTTGAAACGGAAGCCGCTACTCGCCAGTTCAGTTCGAATTCAAAATGACGAACCCGTTAGCCAGTTCGCCCGGCGTGATAGGTGTTCTGCACCCAGCGGCCGGACTGTTTGATCCATGTCTGCGTGGCGACACCTTGCATTTCGACCACGGTGCCGGCCCCCTTGATGCGGACCGTCTGGTTCAGCGGGCCGGTCACGATCGCCACGTCCCCGTGAATGCGGATACTTAAGGACGGCCGTTCGATGTTGAGGAAATCAAGTTTTGTACTCACGCTCTCGATATAGGATTGCTTGCCGTCCATCACCCCATTGGCGTGGAAATGCACAAGATCCTCGGCGAGGAGATTTGCCAGCCCGGCCCAGTCTCCTGCCAGAAGGGCCCGGCTCCGATCCTCCTCAACGGCGCGTATTTCGGCAATAGCGACTTCGTTTGTCATGGTGTTGCATCCTCATTCGTGATTTCTTGATCCCAAGACGGAAAACGCCCTGCCAGACCCGGCCGAGCCTTCTCCGTCGCACCCAGCACGGTGGATTTATCCGCGCACAACGCTTATAGCATAATTGACTTGCATATCAATTATGCTATAAGGCCAGCAGGGAAATTAACTCACTGGCCTGTGGCCTCCGGGCCGCTGTATTTGACAGGCCAGTTAATTAGGACAGGAAACTCGCATGAGCTATCAGGTCACTCTCGAGCCCAGCGGGCGCCAGTTTATGGTGGAGGCAGGCGAACGGATCCTGACCGCCGGTCTCGCCGCGCACCTGCGCATGCCGTATAGCTGCCGCATGGGAACGTGCCGCACCTGCCGTGGCAAGGTTGAATCCGGCGAGATAGACCTGGGCGACGCGCACCCGACCTACCTGCCGCAGTCGCAGCGCGACGAGGGCTATGCCCTGCTCTGCCAGGCCACTGCGCGCAGCGACCTGGTGATAAATCTTGAGGAACTGCCGCAATTGGCGGAGCCGCGCGAGGCGCCGGTGATCGTGAAAACCCTCACCCGGCACGTGGATGACGTGATGGTTGTCACGCTGCGTGCGCCGCTGCATCTCAACATGCGCTATGCCGCGGGACAATATGTCGATCTTCTGCTGGAAGGCGGGATGAGGCGCAGCTATTCAATCGCTAACCCACCCGTTGATGGGACGGTTGATCTGCAATTTCACATCCGCCACTTGCCTGGCGGCGCATTTACGGAGCGGTTGTTCGGCGAAATGAAGCCGAGGGAGAAGCTGCAGATCGAAGGCCCGTTGGGGACGTTCTTTCTTCGGGATTCGGACAGGCCGGCATTGTTCATCGCCAGCGGAACGGGCTACGCGCCGATCCGCGCTATTCTGCTGCACAGCCTGCCGCAAAAGACTGGCCGGAAAATGGTGCTGTACTGGGGCGGGAGGCGGTTGCGGGACATTTATATGTTCGAGGAGGCGACGGCGCTCGCCGAACAATACCCGGATTTCAGTTTCGTTCCAGTGCTTTCTGACCCGGATGCCGAAGATAATTGGTCCGGACGCACCGGGACTGTGCATAGCGTCGCGATGCAGGACCTGCCTGACCTTGCTTCCTGGCAAGCCTATGCCTGCGGCATGCCTGCAATGGTGGAAGCCGCCCGGGCGGATTTTTCGGCAGTTTGCGGGCTGCCGCAGGACCAGTTCTTTGCTGACTCGTTTATCACCCAGGCTGAACTGGCAGCGGTGGCGATCGGATAAGCTGGTCATGCCGGGCAGACGAGGTTCGACGTGTCGAAACTGGTCCGATTACGGTCTATGACCAAGCATGAACTCCAAAATTTTTTCGTTTTCAAGAAAGATCCCGTTGTCCTTGCCCTCCGCTTTTCATAGCCCACCTTGTCGAATTTCTTGTTCCACGGCAGAGAAGTGGTGGTGTTTGAATCATGGGAACGCTGATGAAGAAGGCAACTAACAAGGAGTCCCCGAAAACCGCTTCCGCGCCGGCACCGCCGGCCCGCGGGCCGGGCAGGCCGTCGGCGGCCGATCCGCGAAGTGTCAGCCGCGCATCAATTCTCCGCGTGGCGCTTCGACTGGCGAAAGAAACTCCGCTACAGGATCTTTCGATCCTTATGGTCGCGCGCTCGATGAAGATTGCGCCTGGCCTTGTACATTATTATCTCGGCGGCCGGGACTGGCTGACTTCGGGCGTCATCAATTTATTTTACAAGGAGCTTGTGAAAAACTGGCCAGAGCAGACCGGTGATTGGGAGGACGATTTGTGGGCGGCGGCACAACTCGTCTACCGGCATTTCGCGAATTATGGCGGTGTTGCGGCATACGTGGTCTCGAACAGCCGTTTCAGAATCTACCAATTGACGGTATTTTCGGACAAGGACTGGGGGGTGGAATTTCTGGAGCGTTTCGCCGCGCGCGTGCACGCGGCCGGCCTCTCGGCCGAGCGCTCAGCACTTTATGCGCATTTGTTGCTTGAGTTCATCATCAGCACCGGGCATGCCACCGCGCGCCATATTCATCCGGCCGAGCACAGGAAATTTCTGGAGGAGAAGACGGCTCAACTCGATCCGCAGAAATTTCCCAACATATTTCTGGATCGTTTTTCACCGCTGACGATTGACGGCAGCGTGGCGTTCAAGGAGCTTTGCCGGTTGTTTCTGCTGGGCATAAAGACTGACCTTGCGGCCGCGCAGGATTTGAACGGCGCGGCGACGGGCGCCGGCAGACCGCCGCAGAAAACGCTTCCGAAAAGGCGTTCGCCGCCGACTGGCTGAGCTTGAGGTGTTGCTTGCACCTTTCGGGCACCGAAAAATTTGAGATAACCAATAATAAAAAATCATGATTTTTCTTGACTATTTTTGGCTCTATGCCCATAAATACGGAAAATTGCACGACCTGGCTGGAAAGCTGCTCTGCTTCGCTTTCGGCGCGGTGAACCGGCAAAAATCTCCTCGATATTAAAGGAAACGGCGGAATGAACCAGATTAAAAAGCTGTCCAGCGTGGATGATCTTCCGGCGGAATTCCGCGGCAGCCGCCTGCTGCCGGGAAGCGAGGCCTATGGCAAATCGCGGGCCATTTTCAATATGCGTTGGCATGATAAAAATCCCTCGATGATTCTTCGCCCGGAGGATGAGGATGATCTCGTCTGTATCATGAAATATGTTTCGACAAGGGGCATTCCCGTGGCCATCCGCAGTGGTGCCCATGGCGTCGACGGCAGCGCGATGCCGGACGGGCATTTGGTGATCGATCTGAGCGGATTCCGCGCGATCTCGGTCGATGTGGCGACAAAAATCATCCGGTGCGGCGCCGGCATTTTGCTTGGCGATTTGGACAAAGCAAGTTCCGAACACGGGCTTGTCGTGCCGGCCGGAACGGTAAGTTCCACCGGTATCGCCGGTCTTACGCTTGGTGGTGGCGTTGGCTATAACATGCGCCGCTTCGGCGCGACGGTGGACAGTTTGCTGAGCTGCAAGGTGGTGACAACGGATGGCCGGAAGCTCACGGCGAGCAATTCAGAGAATGCCGATCTTTTCTGGGCGCTGCGGGGCGGTGGCGGCAATTTCGCGATCGTTACGGAATTGACATTCCAGGCGCATCATGCTGGGCCGATGGTCGGCGCCGGCGTCGTGCTGTTTTATCTGGAAGATGCGAAGGATGTGTTGACGAAGCTGGCCGTGCATATGAAAACCGCGCCGCGGCCGTTGCAAGTGATTGCGGCACTGGTGCCGACCCCGCCCATGCCTGGTATTCCGCCTGAATTTTATGGCGTTTATATGTTGTCGCTAGTCTGCGTCTATACCGGCGATCTCGGCCTGTTGGACGCTACGATCGGAGAGCTTGTGGCGCTAGGTGAGCCGGCGGCTGTTGCGGTTGGCCCTGCGCCGTGGGTCGCGGTGAACAGCATGTTGGATGCCGCTGCACCTTACGGCCGAAGCGTGCATACGCGTGGCGGCTATCTTTCCGCGCTGACGGGCACCGCGGTCGACGCCGCCATCGCCTCCGCGCGGCGTGCGCCGGCGCCAAAGACGCCGGGCCCCAGCACAGTGCAGAATATCTGGTTTATGGGCGGCGCCATCTCGGAGGATTTCGCGGAGGATTCGGCGGCCTTTTCGCGAGAAGGCGCGGAGGTCTTCTGGGAAGGCGTGTCACAATGGGATGACGCTGAGGACGGTCCGCGATTCATTGACTGGGCCGATAGCGCGGCCGACGCGCTGAGCACGGAGATGCGGGCAAACGGCTATGTGAATCTGACAACTGACCGCGGGCCGGAATGGCTGCGCGGCCTTTATGGCAGTCCCGAAAAGTTTCAGAGGCTGATTGATGCCAAGACCAAGTGGGACCCGCAGAATTTGCTGCGCTTCAATAAGAACATCAAACCGGCATCAGTCTAAATCCGGCCTCCTCGCACAGCCGCTAAATTTCGGCGATCTGCGTGAGGAGTGCATGCAGCGTCAGGGCGGCAACCTCGGCATCGTGATCTGATTGCACGCCGGAAACACCGATGCCGCCGAGTCTTTGCTGACGATGCAGGATCGGAACACCGCCTTCGACGAACACCCGGCCCATCGTCATCATGCCTGGCCTTTCCTTCACTGCGGCCTCAAGCGCCTTCGTTTCTATCCCGGTTAGGGCCGCGGTACGGGCCTTTTCGGTGGCACCGGCGACACTTGCCGGCGAGGCTTCATCCATCCGCGACAAGTGCAGCAAAAACCCTGAGTCATCGACAACCGCAATCGTCACTGCCCAACCTTTCTCTAGAGCTACCCGGCATCCGGCTTGCACCGCCAGTTCGATTTCCGAAAGTCCAAGCGCAAATCTGGTCCGCATTGGGTTTCTCCGGGTTTTTTCAGGCTGGCATTCGAAACGCTCAACCTTGGGCGTTCTGATAATCTGCCAGCGCCACGGCAATCTTGTCGGGAATGAGTATGGCGGCGCGCTTTGTCCTGTCGAAGCAGACCTGGGTTCCGGTCGCAAAAAAAGCCGGTTTTTTCGCGGGCAGGTTGGTCGCGGCGACCTTGATTGTGAATGTGCGGCGGGAGATCGCGGTTACGAGCACGGTCATCTCAATCACGTCATCGGCCGTAAGGGATGCTTGAAAATCATAGGCCAGAGCGCGCATCGGAAAGCCGATGCCACCAATCTCCGGACGCGCATCCTCATGCACATTAATCCCGGCGCGCAAAAACCAGTCCCGCGCGGAGGTGAAATAGTCGCCGAACCTTGGCGTGTATACCACGCCGGCGGGATCGCAGTCGCCCCATAAGATCCGCCGGTGCACGATCACCGGCCGGCGCGCGACGAGCTTGTCAAGAAAGTTGCTTTGCTCATCGCCGGGATCGACAGGCGCCATTTCGGTCAGCCGGTTTCGGCAATGCGCAGCACATTGCGGTCATATTCGACAATCTCGCCACGGAAGCCGCCCATCAGCGCGCTGTTCCACAGCGCTGGTCCCAGGCCAAGCGCCTTGCGATAGAAGCAAATTTCCGCCTGCGCCTGCAACTGCCAATAGCCTTTTTGGGGCTTAATTACAGTGCAGCCGCCGGATTTCTGGGCGCCGGAAATGAGCGGTTCAAATTCCGGTATATCGGGAACATAAATCGTAACCATCGTGGTCTCCATTCAATTTTCCGCACGGCAAAAATGCGCGCCCGGCAGTTCTAACGCTAGCGCGACACCAGCGGAAAATGATCCCGCAGCCAGGAGCTACAGATATCAGCCGCCGCCAACTGTCCGCTCGGCTCGTCCAGGCGCAGCGACTGGCCGTGGTGATTGCCCCTGATTCTGTGGCGCGCCTTATCGCCGCTGCGAATGCCTTCGAAAATGCTGTCGATATCACTCGGAAACACGCTGTTATCGCCGGTGTAATCGATGATCAGTGCCGGCTGCTCGAGGGCGGCGCCGCACTGCGCGAAAGACGCGTTCGAGGAGAGTGCGGACCAGGTGGAGAGCCAGCTTTCCGCCGTGCACACGCGGGCGAAACCGACGCTCGAAACGTTGGAGAGCAACGGGTCGGCACCCCACACGCTGCCCCAGCGCCGGTCCGATGCGTCCAGAGATAAGTCGAAGCAGCGCGGATCGGCATCGGTTCTCCATACCTGAAAAATGGCGGCGTGGTTGGCCTGCAAAGGGTCGCCGCCGGCATTTTGCTTTCGCCGTTTTTTGGCGGCCATGCGGTCCTGGATCAGCGCGCGCGCATAGGCGTCGATTTTCGCCACCCGGTCTTGCTGGGCGGCGCGATAGCGCGCGAGAAACTCCGGCGCATAGCTGGCACCACCGTCGGCCCCGGTCCGGAAGCCGTTGGCGGCGCTGAAAGGATACAGCGAGGGTTCGATTGAGAGCGCGTCGCCTTCATCGGCAACGGATGGGTCGATCATGCCGAGCAGCAATTTGCCTTGGCCAGGATGCGGTGCGACGAAGATGAAGCCGTCGGCAACGGGCAGGGTTGCGGCACCCAGCTTGGACGGCCGGCCGGCCGGCGTGGCGGCAAGCCGGCTCGATGGGTCCAGCAGCGATTGCTGGTTATAGAACGCAAACAGGCTGGCGCCGCCGGAGTTGCCGAGCATGATTACATGCCTGAACCCGAGTTCTTTCACTTTCACCATGCCGGCCGCGGCATCCTGCACCGCCAGCTCATGTTCGAGCCGCAGATCATTGCCGACCGTCCGGGCACCCTGAACCCAGCAGGCATAGCCCGCCATGAGCAGCGACGGCACGAGATAATGCGAGACGAGCAATTCGCGCGGGTGCATGATGAACACAGCCGCGCGCTCGCCGCCACGGGCGTGCAGATAGCCGGTCACCGGCGCGCCGTCCGCCGTAAGAAGCGGATAGACCGTGGTGCGCATGTCCGGCGGCACGAGGGCAGGGTCCCATGAGGCGCCGCGCAGCCCGGCGGTCACGCGCCGCTCAACGCCAGGGTTAGGCGCGGACATTCTCTTGCCCCCCGGTGGCGGTATGGGTTGACATGAACTGGCGCCATTCGGAGGCATGAGCCTTCATGAATCGCGGGTATTCCTGATTCAGCCGGGTTTCGTTAATCCGGCCGGTACGGGTCATGAAGTCGAACACGAATGGGATCGGTTCGAGATCCCTGAGCTTGCCGGCGACATGTTCGTACCACATGAAACTTTTTTCCGCCGCGACAACCATCTTTTGCTTCTGCGGCTCGCGGACCTGGCGGAAACGCGACAGCGCTCGGGCGATGTCCGGTTCGGCAACCAGCGCGTCCACCAGGGCGATTGAATCTTCCATCGCAATTCTTGTACCCGAGCCGATGGTGGGGTGGGCGCTATGCAGCGCATCGCCGATCAAAACCTTGTTACCGGCCGACCAGTTTTTATTGCGTATCACTGGCAGGGAATGCCAGACGGATTTGTTGTTGATCAGCTTCTTGCCGCCTAGTTCCTCGGCGAATAAGGTTTCGGTGAAGGCCTGACGCTCCGTGTCGCTCATCTTGTCAAAGCCGGAGCGCGTCCAGGTATCCGCATCGCACTCGGCGACGAATGTGCTCAAGCGCTCGGTGTATGCATAGGCGGCCGACCAGAAGTTACCAACATCCGTGGTTTTGAAAGACAGGACGGGATATGGAAAATGCTGTTCGGTGCCGTACCATGCCAGACGATTGGTGAGGGTCCAGCTGGTGGTTCCAAACGCCGCGCAATCGCGCCGGACAGTCGAATTCACGCCATCGGCGCCGACGATCAGCTCTGCCGTCAGCGGCCCGGGTGATTCAACCCGGTGATCGTACTCGACGTGCACGCCAACCTGCTCGCACCGGTCTTGCAGAATATTCAGCATACGTAGCCTGGCAATGGCGCCGCCGTAGCCGCTACCGTCAACGAATACGGACTGGCCACGGTGCTTGACAACGCGATGGCGCGAGACAAAGGAAGCCGCCACCAGCTGTTCGTAGGATTCCGGGTCGGCCTCCTGAAACCGGTTGAGCCCGCTATCGGCGAGGACAATGCCGAATCCATAAGTTGCGGAGCGCGGATTTTGTTCAAGAACCTCGATCTCAACATGCGGCAGACGCTGCTTGGCGAGCAGCGCGAAATATAGACCGGAAGGGCCGCCGCCGATGACGGTGAATTTCACAATATTGCCCCATCCAGAAGACGCGCAACGTACTCGCCCTTGGCGCGCCAGATCGGGCCGATCTTCGTCAATGTCTCGCCTTTTGCCGCGCTGCGCGCTTCTTCGTCGACGGCGGCTTGCAGGGTGATGGCGGCATCGGTGCTGTCAATCGGCAGAAAGCCACGTAGCGGAAAGGCGATCTCCAGATAATAGCCATTCGGATCACGGAAGTAGATCGATTCAATGACCTCATGTTCGATCTGATACATGATCACCACGCCATGGCTTTCCAAGCGCTTACGCCAGGCTTCAAGTTGCGCCCGCGTATCGACCTTCCACGCGGTGTGGATCGCGTCACTGTCGTATTCCGGGCGGTGCACGAGATGCTCTGGCTGCTTGTCGCCGAGATAGTAGAAGAACGCGATCGTGCCGCCGGCGCCGTTATCGAAGAAGAAGTGCAGAAAATCTGGATGATTGGCCGGCCCCCAGCCGCGCGCGGAAACCGCGTGGACCAGCGGTAGCCCCATTTTGTCCCGGTAGAATTCGACCGTCTCTTTCAGCTTCCAGGTTGGGCGCGCGGAATGGTGGACGCCGTTCAGGGTGAGCGTGTTATCCATGTCTCGTTCCTTCAAGTTGCTTTTGCAGCGCGAGCTTTTCTAAAATGATGCGGCGCAGATGGGCTTTATCCAGCTTGCCGACCCGGGTGACCGGCAAAGCCTCGACGATTTCGACTCTTTCGGGCCATTTGAACTTGGCCAGCCCAAAGCTTTGCAGATGCGCGGCCAAGCCGGCGACATCGAGCACGGCCTGGTCCGCCCGCATTACCAGAAAGGCGCAGACGCGTTCGCCCAGCACCGGGTCCGGCATGCCGACCACCGCGCAACCGGCGACGGATTGGTGCGTGGAGACGGCATTCTCCACTTCCTCGCAATTTATTTTCTCAGCACCCCGGTCCACGACATCCTTGGTACGGCCAGCAAATGCATAGCAGATTTTGCCGCCGATCAGCCGCTTCACCAGCAGGTCGCCGGTTTTGTAAAACCCATCCTCCGTGAAGGCTTCACGGTTGCGTTCAGGCGCATTATAATAGCCGCAAATCGTATAGGGTCCGCGGCAGGTCAGCTCGCCGATTTCATCGAGGCCTACCTCTTTGTCCGTTCCCGGCGCCACCAACCGGAGTTCGTCAAAGGGGGAGAGCGGCCGGCCAACGGTCCAATACTTTACCTCGTCCGGATCGGCATCGCCGGGATACATGTTGAGACCCTCGGACATGCCGAACATCGCGAAAGCCGGCCGCTGATATTTTTCGTGCAACAGGCGGGCGCCGTCCGGCGCCCAGAACCCGCGAACATGCGTCATCAATTCCGGCAGCAGTTCCACCGCCGCATCAAATCGTGGAAATAATGGCCGGATTAGGCCGACGAAACTTGGTCGCCTGGCGCGAAACGCGGCGACCCAGGACTCGGCGGTCATGTCGGCCGGGATTACGAATTCCGCGCCGCTGAGCAGCACCGGCAGCCAGAAGCAGATCATGCTGGCGTTGTGAATCATCGGCATCGGCATGAACATCACGTCGCTGCTCGCATAACTCATCTGGCTGGCCGTCAGCAGGGCATTCAGCAGATAGTCGTTCTGCAGCCGCGGGATCACCTTGGGCACGCCGGTGGTGCCGCCGGAGAGCTGAAACACCGCGACCTGGTACGGATCGCGCGGCACGGCCGCAAGTGCCGCACGCGCCGCCACGGGCGCCGCATCTTTCACCAGATCCGCGAAGCGCTGGACGCCGGCGCGGGCATCGCCGCCAAGCGTTATGACATGCGCGACCGTCGGAATCTCGCTTTTCATCTTCAGGGCGAAGCCGACCAGATCGAATTTTGGATCATCGCCCTGCACGATGATCGCGCGGGCGTCGACATGGCGGCCTAGATAGCCGATCTCCTGTTCGCGGTGCGCGGCGAGGGTGCAAACCGGGATCAGGCCCGCCTTTAGGCAGCCCACGACAGCACAGAGCAATTCAAGCGAATTGGCAGATTGAAATAGCACCCGGTCCAGCGGCTCCAGGCCCAGCCCCAGCAACGCTGCGGCAAATTTTTTGGTCACCTCATCCAGCGCCGCGTAGGTGAGAGTTTGATCACCGCAGGAGAGTGCGGTCCGCGCCGCGTTGTTTATAAAGGACTCTTGCAGCGCCTCGATGAGGGTGGTTTGCGGCAGCGCGCCAGCCTCAGCATAGCGATGCAAACGTTCAGCCGGCGGGTAGATGACGCCCGGAATGGGACGCTCAACACCGATTTTGGTGGCATGGGTTCCGAGATTGCTCGTTTCGATTGTGGCGCCGTTCATTGTATATTTTCCTCGCTCGCTTCATATACAACCAAATTGAGAGTACAGTCAATAACTCATGTTGGTCGAGGCCGGTATCCACAACTTTCCGGGAATATCCAGACAGTTTGTTTCAGATAGTTCTTCAAAAACTTTACACACTTGGCTATTGACATGCCTCTCAAATAATGCTGTCATGGAATTCGTGTGGCGGCAGGTGCCGTCGCGAACGTCCAGCAACATAATGGCCGGTCAATCGCCGGTCTCCGGGAGCCGAAAATGAAAATCGAAGACGCAGCCTTTGAGCCGGCTAATTCTGGGTCGATTGTTCGGCCTTATATGCTTACCCACGGTACCTGCGAATGCTACAGCCTGAAGGAAACCCGGAAATTCTATGAAGAATTTCTCGGCATGGAATGCGTGAGGCACGCTCCACCCGGCATGGTCATGCGCTGTGGCATGAAATTTCATATTGTCTGCATCGAAGTCGGAGATGCCGTGAAACCCTGCACGATATCGAACCACTGGGGCCTTGATGTGAAAACCAAGGAGGAGGTCGACGAAGCACATCGCAAGCTGACCGAGCTCAAGGATCACTACCGTATCAAGATGATCCATCAGCCGAATTTGCAGCATGGCGTTTACTCGTTCTATTTCCAGGACATGAACTACACATACTGGGAAATTGAATATTACGATGGCTTCCTGCACGATGACTTTTTTGACTTTGGCGACCGCTTCACTGATTCTGACAGTCCTTTAGAAACAGCCAAGACATAAAACATGTCGTCCGGTACGCCCAGCGCGGCCGCGCTGGGCGTTGCAGCGATACAGATTGTACACGGAACGAGACCAATGACCTTTAGGCTGCTGACTTACATGGCGCAAAGCGGGCCTCGTTCCGGCATTCTTGTCGGTGGCGTTGTCCACGACGCACAGGCGCTCACCGGCGAGACCAGATACGCCACCGTGCTTGGCATTCTGGAGGACTGGGACAATGCCGGTCCAGTTCTTGCGGCTCTCGCGAAGGATAAGCTTGCAGCGGCATCCGGCATCCCGCTCGCCGAAACCAAGATGCTGGCACCGATACAATATCCTGGCCAAATCTGGGCGGCGGGCGCCAATTACCAGGACCACATCGCCGAAATGGCCGAAGGCAGCGAATACAAAACGGTCAACGCCAAGGCAGCCGGTGGGCGGCCCTGGTTTTTTAGCAAAACCTCGCGCGGCGCGATTATCGGGCATGACGAGGCGCGCATGCTGCCGTATTATTCGAATAATGTGGATTGGGAAATCGAACTCGCCGTCGTGATCGGCCGTGCCGCTTACCGCGTTCCGGTGGAAGATGCGCTTGATTATGTCGCCGGCTACACGATTGCGAATGATCTCTCGGCACGTGACCATGTGGTTCGCCCCGGTGCGCCGGCCGATTCACCTTTTCGATTCGACTGGCTCTCTCACAAAGGTTTTGACGGCGCCTGCCCCATGGGGCCATGGATTGTTCCGGCCAGCGAGATACCTGATCCGCAAAAGCTGGACCTGAAACTTTGGATCGATGATGAGTTAATGCAGAACTCGAATACCAGGCACATGATCTTCACGGTAGCGGAACAGATTGCCGAGATTTCGGCTCGCGTGACGATGTATCCGGGTGATGTGATCCTGACAGGGACACCTTCCGGCGTCGGAATGGGGCGCAATCTTTTCCTCCGTTCCGGCCAGAAGCTGCGGCTTTATATCGAACAAATCGGCGAATTGCGCCACAGCTTTCGTTAATGGATTGCGACCGCGAAGTGCAAGCTAGCCGGGAAGAGCTGCCGCTGAACGGCGTCCGGGTCCTCGAACTCGGATCCCTAATCGCCGGGCCCTATGCGAGCGCGCTGTTGGCGCAGTTCGGCGCTGAAGTCATCAAAATCGAACCGCCGGTTGATGGCGACCCGCTGCGCAAATGGCGCAAGCTGCACGAGGGTACATCCTTGTGGTGGTATTCGCAGAGTCGCAACAAAAAATCCGTGACCCTCGATCTGAAATCGGGAGAAGCGCGGGAAATCGTGCGCCAGCTCGCCGCGACAGCCACCATCGTGATCGAAAATTTTCGACCAGGTACTCTGGAGAAATGGGGAATTGGCTGGGATGATCTTTCTGCCATCAATCCCAACCTCATCATGGTTCGTATTTCCGGCTACGGACAAGACGGTCCGTATAGTGACCGGCCTGGTTTTGCGGCGATTGCCGAGTGCATGGGGGGCTTGCGCTTCGTCACCGGCTTCCCGGACCGTCCGCCGGTCCGGGTCGGCGTCAGCATCGGGGATACGTTGGCGTCACTGTACGGCGTCATCGGCGCGCTTATGGCGATGCACCATTTGAAGGTAAACGGCGGCCGCGGCCAGTTCATCGACGTTGCGCTGTACGAAGCGGTGTTTTCCGTTATGGAAAGCCTGATTCCAGAATACGCAGCACAAGGCCACATCCGCGAGCGGAGCGGCTCAAGCCTCGCCGGCATATCGCCCTCGAACACTTATCAGTGCGGCGACGGCCAGTATGTCGTAATTGCCGGCAACAGCGACAGTATTTTCAAACGGCTGATGCTGGCGATTGGCCGGCCGGACCTTGCCGAAGACCAGGCGCTAGCGCGCAATGACGGGCGGGTGCAGCAGAACGACATGCTTGACAAGACAATCGGCGACTGGACAGCCGCGCGCCCCCTGGAAGACGTCCTCGCGAAAATGGCAAGTGCCAATGTGCCCTGCGGCAGCGTCTACACCGCCGCAGATATCGCAAAAGACCCTCATTATCACGCCCGCGGGATGATTGAGACGGAGACTTTGCCAGATGGTAGCGCCATCGATCTGCCTGGCATCGTGCCAAAGCTGAGTGTCACTCCCGGCAAGACAAGCTGGGTCGGTCCCGCCCTTGGCGCCCACACGGACGAGGTGCTCAAATCCCTAGGTTTTGATAGCGAGAAGATCGCTCACCTGCGCGCCACGGGTGTAATCTTATGAGCACAGCCGCGCGGCTGTTCATTCAGGAGGTCGCGCCGCGCGATGGCCTGCAGATCGAACGTCTGTTTGTCCCGACGGGACAAAAAATTGAACTGATAAACGAACTCAGCCAAACCGGCCTGGCAAAAATCGAGGTGACATCCTTCACCTCGCCGAAAGCCATCCCGACCCTTGCCGATGCCGACGCCGAATCAACGCCTCGCTGTCAACCGCTTTCGGCTGCCCCTTCGGAGGCGTGGTCTTGGGCGGGCGCGTTTTGGAGATTATTGCGCAATTCGTCGCCTTGGGGATCACCCATGTCACTCTCTGCGATACCACCGGCATGGCCAACCCCACCCAGGTAAAGCTTCTTTTCGACGCGGTGCTCGCCCGATGGCCGAAGCTTGTGGTAACCGCGCATTTTCACGATACGCGCGGCCTGGGGCTGGCGAATGCGCTGGCCGCGTTGCAGTCCGGTGTGACGCATTTCGACGCGTCTCTCGGCGGCCTCGACGGTTGCCCCTTCGCACCGGGGGCGAGCGGCAACGTTTGTACTGAGGACCTTGTTCATATGTTTCAAGCCATGGGTCACGAGACCGGTGTCAATCTCGATCGGCTATTGCTGGTGGCTCGGCAGATGCCGAATACCATCGTTTATGGCGTGCCTGGGCAGCTGATCAAATCCGGTCCCGCCAGCCGCCGCTATTCGTTGCCGCACCGCACATCGGCCGCGCTGCCGGTTTTTCAGCCAATTGACGCATAGCGACCTATAAACTGCCGAGCTCCCTTCTGAAAATTGATCGGCGCCCCCTGCTCTTGCATAGTACGTCGGTTCAATCAGAACCATTCCCGACGGGAAATGTCCTGAGTGAGTAAAACGCCGCAAGAGGCGCCCGACATTCAAAAATCATTCAGACGACGCTCCCCAGTGGTACTGCCCGAGAGCAAGGCAAGCGAAACGTTATGACCATAAAAATTATCACAGGTGCTAAATTAAATAATTATTATAGGTGACAAATAAAAACCGTTGTGATACGAGATGTGCCCGGATCGGGGAACATACGTTTATCGCGCGAGCAACGACCGTCCATAAGAATTACAGATCACAAGAACTGTAGAGGGGGAATAAAATGAAAAAAGTCCATTCGGTCAGGCTTAGGCGCAGCGTATTGTTGACATGTTGCGCTTGTGTATCCCTGTCAATTACTAGCCGTCCGGCCAAGGCGTTTGATTATCAGTTTGACAATGGCGTCGTGATCCGGTTCGACAACACGGTTCAGTATTCGCTGCTTGAACGGGCGGCGCCGGAATCCTCCGTATTCGGCAATAATCCAAATGAGAACGACGGGGACAACAATCTCCGGGCCGGTATTGTCGGCAACCGCCTCGATCTTCTCACAAAACTTGACATCAGTGACAATGGCTACGGTTTAGATACGACGGTGGATAGTTTCTACGATTTAGTCTACAACCAGAAAACGCAGAACTACAGTCAGGATTCCTACAATCCGGCGAACGAGCCGGCATCTAAATTCACCAGTGCCACAAGAACGCGGGCCGGTCGCGATATCGAGCTTCGTAATCTATTTTTGTACGGTTCCAGCACGATTTCTGGCGTTCCCGTAACGGTGCGCGTTGGCCGGTTGGTCAACCTGTACGGCGAAAGTCTCCTGTTCGCCGCAAACGGCATCAGTTACGGCCAGGCGCCGATCGATATCGAGCGGGCCTCAAGCGTGCCGAATACCCAGGCCAAGGATTTATTCCTGCCCGTCGGTCAGGTGCTGGTTTCCGCGCAGCTATCCGACCAGGTTTCGGTGAGCGCGTATTATCAGTTCGAATGGGAACAGTTTAATTTTCCGCCGGCTGGCAGCTATTTCAGCCCGCTCGATTTTTTTAGCTATGGCGGGCAGCGGCTAATATTCGCGGAACCCCAAGCCGGCGCGCCGGGCGTTTATCTGTATCGGGCCAATGACCTGAAAGGCCGCGACACCGGGCAGTTCGGTGCAGCCCTGCATTATGATCCGTCGTGGTTGGCAGTCGATTTTGGTTTTTACGCCCTGCAATATAACGACTCTGAACCGCAGGTGTACACGCACCTCGCCGGCACATCGTCTTACATTTCAAGAACAAACTCCGTCGTGGCCGGCTCCTATCAGGAGGTCTTTGCCAATGGCATTCAGATTTACGGCGCGTCCGCGAGCGGCACCATTGGGCCGACCAATTATGCGGGAGAAGTTTCGGTGCGCACGCATGAAGACCTTGTAAGCTCGGTCTCCACCTATCCGGGCCAGCCAACCGGCAACAACACGAACAATGCTCTGTATGCGACCGGCAACGTCCTGCATTATCAAGCTTCAGCACTTTATCTAGGGCCAACATCCCGTTTTTGGAATGGTTCCAGTATCACGGCCGAAGTTGCGGGGAACAATCTGCTCGGGTTTGACTCGAACCGGCAGAATTTTAACCCGGCCTACCGGCACATGGCGTTCGGCCTCCGGTCGATCTTCGCGGCTGATTACTACGAGATTCTGCCGGGGCTGGATCTGACACCGAGCGTCGGCATCGGCTGGAACTTCATGGGGCTGTCCCCCGATTCCACAGGTTTTAACAATACTGGCATCGACCGTGGCGGAGATATCACCTTCTCTGTCGGCGCGACGTTCCGGAATCTCTGGACAGGCAGCATTAGCTACACGCGCTATATCGCGCCGCCTGGCCGCGATCTCTATGCTGACCGCGACTTTGCAGCGTTCAATGTCGAACGTACATTCTAAGGGAGAGAAAAATGATCAAGTTGAATAGAAGGTCCCTACTCATGTCCTCGGCTGCGCTGTCGGCCACCGCCGTCCTGCCGCGGGTGGCAAAAGCGCAATCCTTCACCCCGCCTTCCTATACGCCGGATGATTTGAACGGCAAGCTCACGCCGCTTGGTGCTGAGCGGGCGGGCAATGCCGACGGCAGCATTCCGGCATGGACCGGCGGCTACTCCACATTGCCGGATGATTTCGAAATCGGGACGCCTCGGCCGCAACCGTTCGCGGATGAGAAGCCGCTGTTCAGCATCACGTCGACGAATTACACTCAGTACCAGGATAAACTTTGCGACGGGCAATTGTATCTTCTCAAAACCTTTCCGGATTACCGGATGGACGTCTACACGACGCATCGAACTGCGATTGCACCGCAATATGTATATGACTACACCTTGAAAAACGCAACGAGCGCGACGCTTTCAGCCGACGGCAATAATCTTTCAGGCGCCTACGGCGGCACCCCATTCCCAATCCCGGCAAACGGCCACCAGGTCGCCTGGAACCATCTTCTGTCATGGCGCGGAACGTCAATTCGCGCCGCAGGTAATCAATACATTGTGCCGGCCAGCGGCGGCGCGTATCTCGAGTCGGTGGTCGTCGGCTTCGAAGATTACCCTTATTACTTCAAGGATGGCGAGGCCAGTTTTACAGGCGTTTATTTTGAAACGCTGGTCGACCCCACAGCACCTCCTTATCAGGCGGGCAACACGTTCATGATGATCCAGTCAGTCAACCCGCTAACCCAGCCACAAAGAAACTATATCTACCTTGCTGGCGAGCGCCGGACGCGCGCGGCGCCGGAGCTTAGTTACGATACGTCCGTCTCACAGACCGGCGGCATGACTGACTGGGATGAGTACCAACTACTTTACGGTGCACTCGACGAATATGACATCAACCTTCTCGATAAGAAGGAAATGTACATCCCGTATAACATGAACATGGCGTGGGATACGCCCGCGTCAGAGCAATATACGCCTCACTTTCACAATCCTGATGTCGGCCGTTGGGAACTGCACCGGGTCTGGGTGATTGAAATGGTGCTCAAACCGGGCAAGCGCAATGTCGATGCGCGGCGGATTCTCTATGTGGACGAGGACACGTGGAGTGCGATGATGCAGGTAGTTTATGACGGCAGCGGAACGCTCTGGAAGTTCCAGAATGCGGTTCCCGCAATCTGCGCCGACATACCTGCGGTAATCGGGCCGCAGGCGTCTGTATCATATGACTTTCACAGCGGCGGATACGCGAGTTATTCCTGCGTCGACTCCTCAATTTATGCCAAGGCGTTCATTCCGGTTGCTCCGTATTCTAGATCATATTTCACGCCTGGCCAGCTTGCCGCGATGGCGGGTGGTTTTTGACTTGTAAACCTGCCGCGCGGGATTGGAGAATGCGGGCCTCGTTCATCCGGGCGGCAATTTTCTCCTTTGCTCTTTTCGGCTACGCCGGCGCACGCCTACCGGCCAGCGCCGATGACGCAGTGTTAATGGAGATGGACCATCCCGCCATTCTAACGCCGCGCGCCGCGCAAGGCTTAATCATTTCGATAGCGCGCGCCGGCAATCGGTTGGTAGCGGTGGGCGAGCGGGGGCGCATTCTGCTTTCGGATGACAACGGCAGATCATGGCGCCAAGTCGCGACGCCGACCAGCGTTACGCTGACGCAGGTTCGTTTCGTGACACAAGCCGCCGGCTGGGCTGTCGGCCAAATGGGCGTTGTGCTGTATACGCACGATGGCGGCCTCACCTGGGCCATTCAGTTCGACGGCATCCGCGCCGGCCAGGTCATGCTCGCCGCCGCCAAGGCCGATATTGCAGCGAATGGCGCCAACCCTCTCACGACGGGCAATCTGCAAGCGGCGGAGGAGACAGTGGCGGGGGGTCCCAACGTGCCATTTCTCACAATTCTGCCGCTCTCGCCCAAAAACCTCCTGCTTGCCGGCGCTTTCGGGATGGCATTTTCCAGCACGGATGGTGGTTCCAGCTGGCAGTCAATCGCCAAAAACATCCCTGACCCGAACGGCATGCATATTTATGATCTGATTGAAAGTGAGGGCACCATATTCGCTGCCGGCGAGCAGGGATTGGTGCTTGCCGGCAGATTCGGAGCAAGGTTCTCGCCCATCGCCACGCCGTTTCTGGGCAGTTTTTTTGGTGACCTCATCGCGATGGATAAATCCCTAATCATATATGGCCTGCAAGGCACAATCCTGCGATCGACGGATCACGGCAAGCACTGGACGCAGCCGGCCAGCGGGGCCGAGAGCGGAATTGACTGCGGGATTGTTCTGCAGAACGGCGATATTCTGCTTGGCGATATCGCCGGGGACCTGATGCTAAGCCATGATGATGGCAAGACATTTACGGTCAGGCATGCGGGACAGCCCGTTGTCGGCATTGCCCAGGCTGCCGACGGCAGCGTGATTCTTGCTGGGCCTCTCGGTCTGGCGCGGCTCGCTCCCGCAGCGTTGAATTCGGGAGCCTGAATCGCCGATGCAACTGTTCAAATCTCCGGCGCGGGATAAGAGAGCCGTTAACGCGACCGGCGTGGCCCCGGCATTCGACCCGAAGGCCGGATCAGTCCTAGAGCGGGTCATTTTCAACAATCGGCCGGCGCTACTTATCATCTGCCTGCTGATCACCGCTGCCTTGGGTGCTTCGATCCGCAACCTTAGCTTGAACGCAAATTTTCAGAGCGATATCCCGGTTCATCAGCCATATATCTTGAATTATCTTGATAACCAAGCAAGGCTGGAAGGGCTTGGCAACACTCTTCAAATTGTCGTGCAGGCGAATTACGGCAGTATTCTGGAAAAGAATTATATCAACACGCTGCAGCATCTCAATGATGAGGTCTTTCTGTTGCCCGGCGTTGACCGCGCGTACATGCGCTCGCTCTGGACGCCGGATGTACGTTGGCTCGCCGTGACGAGTGACGGAATAGCCGGCGGTCCGGTTATGCCGCTTAATTTTGCCGGAACGCCGCAGGATGTCACGCAACTTACCCAAAACATTCAGCGTTCTGGAGAGATCGGTACGCTGATCGCCCCCGATTTCAAGTCATCGGTCATTAACGTGCCGCTGCTGGACATCGACAACGCTACGCATAAACCGCTAAATTACAGCGCGCTCGCGAGCAAACTCGACAGTATCCGCGCGAAATACGATGCACTTGGCCTCACCCTGCATATCACCGGCTACGCCATGGTTCAGGGCGACCTTATCAAAGGCATGAGGCAGATACTAGGGTTCTTTGCTCTTTCGGTCGCCATCGCAACGGGGGTGGTCTACTGGTACACACGCTGCGTGCGCAGCAGCGCGATTGTCGTGTTCTGTTCGCTGCTCGCGGTGTTTTGGCAGCTTGGCATTCTGCCGCTTCTGGGCTTCGGGCTGGATCCATATTCCATTCTGGTGCCGTTCCTCGTCTTCGCCATCGGCATGAGCCATGGGGCTCAGAAAATGAACGGTGTGATGCAGGATATCGGCCGTGGCAGCGATAGGCTGGTTGCCGCGCGCATGACATTCCGCCGGCTGTTCGTCGCCGGCTTCACGGCCTTAGTCTGTGACGCCGTCGGCTTTGCCGTGCTTCTGACGGTGCGCATACAAGCGATTCAGGAACTCGCGATCGTCGCAAGCCTAGGTGTGGTGATTCTGATCTTCACCAACCTAATCCTGATCCCGGTTGTATTGAGCTATATCGGCGTGACACCGAAAGCCGCCGTGCGGAGCTATCGAGCGGAAATCGCCGCGGATGAAGGCCGGCGCAAGCATTTAGTCTGGGCGATGCTGGATATTTTTACACTGCGCCGCTATGCCGCCATCGCCATCTGCTTTGCCATCAGTCTGGGTATTTTTGGCGTGTTCGTTGCGCGCAACCTGCAGGTTGGCGACCTTGACGCCGGCGCGCCGGAACTGCGCGCGCATTCTCAGTACAACCAGGACAATGCCTATCTGGTGAACCATTATGCCGACAGCAGCGATGTCTTTGTCGTGATGGTCAAAACCCCAGCCTTCAGCTGCTCAACTTACAACACCTTGGCGGACATGGACAGTCTGGAAGATACGCTGCGGCTTGACCCGAGTGTGATTTCCACCTCGTCGTTCAGCGATTTCGAGCGCGATCTCTCGGTCGAATTCAATGAGGGAAATTTTGATTGGTATGATCTTGTGCCCAATCAACAGGCTTTGAACCAGGGCATCGGGGAAGCGCCGCGAACAATGCTAGCGCCAAGCTGTGATTTTCTGACAATTCAAGTGTATCTGAAAGACCATAAGGCCGCTACGTTGTCGCGCGTGGTGACGACGGTGCAGCAATTCAGTTCGGCGCATGATGCCGGCGGCATGAGCTATCTGATGACGGCCGGCAATGCCGGCATCGAAGCGGCGACCAATCCCGTTGTGGCGCGCGCTAGCTGGCTGATGCTTCTGGAAGTTTATGCGGCTGTGATTGTGCTAAGCTTTATCACCTTCCGCTCCTGGCGCGCGGTGCTGATAGCCATCCTGCCGTTGATGCTGACTTCGATTTTGGCGGAGGCGCTGATGGTCTGGCTCGGAATCGGCGTCAAGGTCGCTACATTGCCGGTCACGGCGCTGGGTGTTGGCATCGGTGTTGACTATGCGCTGTATATCCTGAGCGTCACCTTGGCGAATTTGCGGCTGGGCATGGGCTTGTCCGAAGCCTATTACCGGGCCTTGCTGTTTACGGGCAAGGTTGTGATGCTGACAGGCTTTACCCTTGCCGTCGCGGTGGGAACCTGGTCGCTGTCGCCGATAAAATTCCAGGCCGACATGGGCAAATTGCTCGCCTTCATGTTCATTTGGAACATGCTTGGCGCGCTGGTTCTGGTGCCAGCCCTGGCCAGCCTCTTGCTACCGAAAATTTGGAACCGCGGCATCGAGAAAGATTCGTATTCGGGGATCGTAAGCGAATGAACCGCGCGGGCCGCAGGAGCCGCGCTCTGAGCGCGCGGACACCCGGCTGGTAGTTACACGGTGATGGCCATGCCGCGGTAGATGCGGGAGCGGTACCGGCTGTCCTCGAGATGCGGTATCGGGGCGCCTGCAAGCAGGACCGCACGGCCGAACCTGGCAAGCTCCTCATCGGTTTCAGCCTGGTTGGCGGGCTCCTCGCTGCGGACGCGGCGGGTGAGGTTGATCTGGTTGACCACCGCGTTGTTGACGATGCGCTCGCATTCCACCGCGAGCGTGCCAGTGAAGGAATGCAGCGTCGTCTTGACGAAATTCGCCAAGGCGAAGGCCTCCGCGCTGCCGCCGGCAGGCACGTCGGGCGCCACCAGGACCAGCTGCACATCGTCGAACAAAGCCGCCCGCGCGGCGAC
>Ga0116227_10006670_pt1 | contig 23200 bp, 17 predicted proteins | sample S1TSphgellanicum_FD_89693 | JGI IMG/M metagenome (GOLD analysis project Ga0116227, IMG submission 89693) | Host-associated microbial communities from peat moss isolated from Minnesota, USA - S1T2_Fb - Sphagnum magellanicum MG | ecosystem: Host-associated > Plants > Peat moss > Unclassified...
GACGTGATGCGCTTCAACTACAAGTCGATCCCCAGCTGCACCCAGGACCTGATCGCGGCCAACGGGGTCTGCTCGGGCGCGGTGTCGACGGCGCCGGGCAGCACCGCCAACCAGCCGGGGCTTGAGCCGGGCAACACCGCCTTTGGCGAAGATACGCAGCGCGGTTATGACCAGCTGGCCTTCTTCGGTTCGGCCGACGTCGACATTCTCCACAATCTGACGGTGACCGGCGGCACGCGCTATTACCGTTACAAGGAGTATGAGGTCGGCTCGCAGTTCGGCACGGTGCCCAGCGCCTGCTATCAGACCATTTCCTGCGGCACGGCGGGTCAGGTCAACATCGATGCGGCCAATGATCACATCACCTATCACGGCTTCAAGAGCAAGGCGGAGATCGCCTGGAAGCCGCGCGAGCACACGCTGGTCTATGCGCTGTTCAGCCAGGGCTTCCGCCCCGGCGGCTTCAACCGTTCCAGCAGCCTGGTGCTGCCCGACCAGAATGGCACGCCTCAGTTGAAGCGCCCCAACGGCTATCAGCCCGATACGCTGACCAACTGGGAAATGGGCCTGAAGACCGATCTGCTCAACCACAAGGTGCAGTTCAATCTCTCGGCCTATTACATGGTCTGGAACAATGCGATCATCAACTTCTTCAACCCGGCGGGCGGCTTCGGCAACACCAGCTTTGCCACCAATGGTCCCAGCTACCATGTGAAGGGCGCCGAGCTGCAGGTCTCCGCGCGGCCGATGGCGGGGCTTTCGGTGCAGCTGGGCGCGACCTATAACGACAGCAAGCAATCCTCCTCGCCCTGTCTGACGGCCAACAATCCGGCCTCGGTGAACAATGGCCAGTGCATCACCAGCTATTACCCCAAGGGTGTGCAGCAGCCGGTGCAGAGCCCCTTCGGCGCGATCGGCAGCACCACGCCCTACAGCCCGAAGGTGCAGGGCAACATCCGTGGCCGCTATGAATGGGCCGGGCGCGGGAACTACAACTGGTTCGTTGGCGGCGGCGTGTCGTACAACGGGCCGATGTGGAACCAGCCTTCCACCTATCCTTCGGGCGATGGCGTCTCGGTGCCGGGTACGACGCTGCTGCGTTACCATATGAAGGGCTATGCGCTGCTCGACGCCCAGTTCGGCTTCAAGCACGACAACTGGACCATGTCGGTTTTCGGTCAGAACCTGACCAACACCCATGCCTCCACCTTCACCTCCTCGGCGCAGTTCATCAAATCGGAACTGCCGCTGCGGCCGATGACCTATGGCATCAAGTTCGCCATCGATCTGTAAACTGTCACGATACTGTCATGGGCGGGGCGGCAGACGCCCTGCCCATGACATCTTCCTTGCTTACGGAACACGCCATGCTGCTCAACCCCGAAACCCTGCCCGACGCCGAACTGGCCCGGCTGCGTGGCGCGCAAGGGGCCGGGCAGCATGAGGCGGTGGCGCGCGATGCCGCGGATTTGCTGCAACGCTGGGCCGATCACCGCGACCTGCTGCTGATCCACGCCATCAGCCTGCGCTTTCTGGGCCGCATCGATGAGGCGCTGATGCAACTGGCCACGCTGGAGGCGACCCATCCGCGCTACAGCCTGCTGCATCAGGAGCGCGGGCTGTGCCATATCGCCCGCCGCGATGCGCCCGCCGCGATTGAGGCGCTGCTGGTGGCCGTGGGCATCAACCCGGCCCTGCCGCACAACTGGAAGATGCTCTCGGGCGTTTACCGCCTCACGGGCGATATGGAGAATGCGCTGAAAGCCGAGGCGCATGTCCACACGCTGCGCGCTCTGCCCGAGGCGGTGGTGGAGGCGACGTCGCTCTTCTCCGACGGCGATCTGGATGAGGCCGAGGCGCTGATCCGCCGCTTCCTGCTCACCCATGGCGACCATCCCGAGGCGATGCGCCTGCTGGCCAAGATCGGCGTGGCGCATGATGTGCTCGACGATGCCGAGGTGCTTTATGCCGGGGTGCTGGCGCTGGCCCCCGATCACCACGCGGCGCGGCAGGAGTATGTCGAGACGCTGATCGCCCGGCACAAATATCCCGAAGCGCGTGAGGCGTTGGCGCCGCTGCGCGCGCAAGGCAGCGCCGACCTCAAACGGCTGGACGCCACCATCGCCGTCGGGCTGGGCCATCATGAAGAGGCCATCGCGCTGTACCATGCGATTCTGGCCGATCTGCCTGGTGAGCCGGGGGATGACGGCGAACTGCGCCTCTATCTGGCGGATCTGCATCTCTGGCTGGGCCATGCGCTCAAGACGCTGGGCCGCCTGCCCGAGGCGATTGCCGCCTACACCCATGCCGCCGCGCTGCGCCCCGATTTCGGCGATGCATGGTGGAGTCTGGCCAATCTGAAAACCTATCGCTTCACATCGGAAGCGGTGGAAACCATGCGCAACGCCGAAGCCGCCCCCGCCACCGGCGAGGCCGACCGGGTGCATCTCAGCTTCGCGCTGGGCAAGGCGCTGGAGGATGCTGGCGAGTCCGAAGCCTCATGGCAGCATTATGCGCGCGGCAATGCGCTGCAGCGTGAGGTCAGCGGGTATCGCCCGGAAATCCTCGAAACCAATACGCGCTTGCAGAAAGATGTCTGCACCAGCGCCTTCTTCGCCGCGCGTGAGGGCTGGGGCTGCGCCGCGCCCGACCCGATCTTCGTGCTGGGCCTGCCGCGTTCCGGCTCGACGCTGATCGAGCAGATCCTCGCCAGCCATCCGCAGATCGAGGGTACGCAGGAACTGCCCGATATCCAGCGCATGGTGCTGGAACTACAAGGCCGCGACCATGATTTCGACGCCCCGCGCTATCCCGGTTCTCTGGCCGATCTCACGCCGCTGCAATGCCGGGCGCTGGGCGAGCGCTATCTGGCCGAAACGCAGGCGCAGCGCAGTCTGGGCCGCCCCTTCTTCATCGACAAGATGCCCAACAATTTCCGCCATATCGGGCTGATCCAGCTGATCCTGCCTCATGCGAAATTCATCGATACGCGCCGCGATCCGATGTCCTGCTGCTTCTCCAACCTGAAGCAGCTCTTCGCGCAGGGGCAGGAGTTCACCTATTCGCAGGAAGACATCGCCCGCTATTACCGCACCTATCTGGAGCTGATGCGTCATTGGGATAGCGCTCTGCCGGGCCGCGTGCTGCGCGTGCTGCATGAGGATGTGATCGAGGATCTCGAAACCCAGGTGCGCCGCCTGCTCGATTATTGCGGCCTGCCCTTCGATGAGGCCTGCCTCAACTTCCACCAGAACCGCCGCGCCGTCCGCACGCCGTCGAGCGAGCAGGTCCGCCGCCCGATCTTCCGCGACGGTATGGACCAGTGGCGCGCCTTCGAACCCTTTCTCGATGATTTGAAAACGCACCTCGGCAGTGCCCTGACCGACTGGCGCACATAAGGAGACGGCATGACCTATGATCTGGCGGTGGTGGGCAGCGGCATTCTGGGGCTGGCCCATGCCTATGTTGCGGCACGCGAAGGCCTCAAGGTGGTGCTGATCGAGCGTGATGGTGCGGCCAGCGGCGCCTCGATCCGCAATTTCGGCTTTATCACCGTTACGGGTCAGGAGCGCGGCACAAGCTGGCAACTGGCTCGCCGCACCCGCGATATCTGGGCCGATCTGGCACCCCGCGCTGCCATCCCCATCGAGCATGAAGGCCTCTATCTCACCGCCCGCTCGCCCGAGGCCATCGCTGTGATCGAGGCCTTTCTGAAAACCGAGATGGGCGAGGGCTGCAGCCTGCTCGATGCTGCAACATTCCGTGCAGCATCGGGCGGCATGGGCGGTGCCGATCTGCTCGGCGCGCTGCACAGCCCGCACGAAATCCGCGTCGAATCCCGCTTTGCCATCCCCCGCATCACCGCTTTCCTCGCCGAGCAGATGGGCGTGACCGTGATGACCAAAACCGCCGTCCATGAGGTCGCCCCGCCGCGCCTCACCACCTCGCGCGGGGTGGTGGAGGCGGGCCAGGTGGTGGTCTGCCCGGGCGATGATTTCAACACGCTCTACCCCGAGCGGATCGCGGCCTATGGCTTGACCCGCTGCCGCCTTTCGATGCTGCGGCTGGGCAATCCGGGCGTCAGGCTGCCCGGCGCGATCATGTCGGATCTCGGGTTGGTGCGCTATCGCGGTTATGGCGCTCTGCCTGAAGCCCGCGCTCTGGAGGCCCGCCTGCGTGCCGAAGTGCCGCGCCTGTTCGACAATGGCGTCCATCTGATCGTGGCGCAGGGCACCGATGGCAGCCTGATCGTGGGTGACAGCCACCACTACGCCGACGTGCCGCCGCCCTTCGCCCCCGCCAGCGCCGAGGAGGACATTCTTCAGGAATATGCCACCGCTTTGGGCGGCCCTGTGCCCCCCGTGATCGAGCGCTGGACCGGCACTTATGCCGTCGCGGCGGACCGGACCTTCCTGATCGATACGCCGCAAGAGAATGTGCGGCTGGTGATCGTCACCAGCGGCACGGGCGCCTCCACCGGCTTTGGCATCGCCGAAAAGGTGCTCGCCGATCTGGCGGGCCTCAAGCCGGGAGTTGCCGCATGACCGCGTCGGCTTTCCCCATCAAGGCCGTGGTCTTCGACTGGGCCGGCACGATGATCGATTTCGGCTGTGTGGCCCCGGTCAAGGCACTGATCTCGGTTTTCGCCCGCGAGGGGATCGTGCTGTCAGACGCCGAGGCCCGCGCCGATATGGGCAAGGCCAAGCTCGACCATTTGCGCGCCATTCTGGCCAAGCCCGAACTGGCTGTACGCTGGCAGGCGGCGCGCGGTAGCCTGCCCGATGAGGGCGATGTGCAGGCGTTTTATGCGCGATTGGAACCGGCGATGCAGGCGGCGGCAGCCGCCTCGGCCACGTTGATCCCCGGCGCGGCTGAAACCGCGAAAGCCTTGCGTCAATTAGGCATCCGCATCGGCTCGGGCACCGGTTACACGCGGGAGATGATGGCGCCGATCCTGCCCTTGGCCGCAGCGCAAGGTTATGCGCCAGAGGTGGTGATCTGTGCCGGAGAAACCCCCAGCGGCAGGCCTGCTCCGCTGATGACATGGGCGGCTCTGATCGCGCTCGACGCCTGGCCTGCCCGCCGCTGCATCAAGGTGGATGATGCCCCCGTCGGTATCGTCGAAGGCCGCGAGGCCGGGTGCTGGACCGTGGGTCTGGCCGCCTCCGGCAATGGTATGGGACTGAGCCATGCCGATTATCGCGCTCTGCCCGAAGCGCAGCGCCAGGCGCGCCGGGAAGCCTCTGCACAAGTGCTGCGTGATGCCGGGGCTGATTATGTGATCGACGATGTCAGCCAGTTGATGCCGGTGATCCATGCCATCGCCGGGCAGCTGACGGAGGCGAAGCCCCAAGGGTAAGCCATTCCGGCAAGAAAACCGTCCGGCGCATATGCGCAGAGACGGCTAAAGAGGTGTTCCACAAGGCATACGCCCGATGTCCGCTCCCCTGACTTTCCTGTGTGAAGCGGTTGGCTCCCAAAGCGGACGTTGGACTGTGAGGCCTGCCACCTGAAGCCGTGACAGATCTTGGGGGCAGGTTCGAAACCGCGCGCTTCCGGCTTGATGGCGGGAATTTCCTTGCGGTCTCCAGCCGCGTTGCAACGCGACGCGCGCGCGACGCGGCACATAGGGGCCATCGCCCATTTCCTCGCCCATATAGCGGAAGATCTCGGTCAGCCGCTCTGCGGGGGACGGATTGGCCTTGGCGATGGCATCTCAAGGATCTCCGGGATCGTCGCAATTGAGAATGGAGTAAACATTCACTAGTGAAATCTTTTATCACAGGTGGTAATGGCCTGTGAATCGGGCGCCCCATTGCAAGCCGCGGGGTAAAGGAGAGGATACAGCCATGTTCGACCGCCGCCGATTGTTGGGCTCGGCTGCTGCTGCCGCGACCGCGCTGGTGGCCTCGCAGGCCGGGGCTGTCGGTGCCATGGGCAAGGTGCAGCCCAGCTGGGCCTCGCTGGCGGCCTCATGGCGCATGCCGGACTGGTTCCGCGACGCCAAATTCGGCATCTGGGCGCATTGGGGTGCGCAGGCCGTGCCCGAATTCGGCGACTGGTATGGTCGGCTGATGTATGTGCAGGGCGATCCCTTCTACGAACACCATCTCAAGCATTACGGCCATCCCGCTCGTAGCGGCTTTATGGAGATCGAGAACCTTTGGAAGGCGCAGGCGTGGGAGCCTGAAACGCTGATCGATCTCTACAAAAAGGCCGGTGCGCGCTATTTTATGGCGCTGGCCTGCCACCATGACAATCTCGACACCTTCGACAGCGCGCATCACGCCTGGAACACGCTGCGCGTCGGCCCCCGGCGTGACATCGTGGGCGGCTGGGAGAAGGCCGCGCGCGGAGCTGGCTTGCGTTTCGGTGTTTCCAACCATGCCTCGCACAGTTGGCACTGGTGGCAGACGGCTTATGGTTATGACGCCGAGGGACCGATGCAGGGTCAGCGTTACGATGCATGGCATCTGCGCAAGGAACATGGCGCGGGCACCTGGTGGGAAGGCCTCGACCCGCAGGAGCTGTACAATGGCCCATGGTATGCCGCGCCGGACGGCATCACCTCGATCAAGGCGATGAACGACTGGCACACCGCGCATGACGGCGTGTGGAGCGAAGCTGTGCCGCCGGGGCCGCGCGGGGCAGCCTATGCGGCCCAATGGCTGGCGCGGCAGCAGGATCTGGTTGCCAAATACCGGCCCGATCTCGTCTATTTCGACGATTACAACTTGCCGCTGGGGCAGGCCGGAATCGCCGCCGCCGCCGATTACTACAACCGCGCCATCAGCTGGCACGGCACGCCCGATGTGGTGTTGACCGGCAAGCAGCTCACGCCCTTCCAGCGCAAGGGCATTGTCGAGGATGTCGAGCGCGGCTTTGCCGATGCCATCCGGCCCGAGCCCTGGCAGACCGACACCTGCATCGGCAGCTGGTTCTACGATCGTCCGCTGGCCGAGCGCAAAGGTTACAAAAGCGCCAAGCAGGTGCTTCAGCGCCTGTGCGATGTGGTGGCCAAGAACGGCTGCCTGCTGCTTTCGGTGCCGTTGCGGGCCGATGGCACGCATGACGAGCAGGAGATGGGCATTCTGGCCGATCTCGGGCGCTGGTTCGCGGTCAATGGCGCGGGCATTTATGGTACGCGGCCATGGCGTGTGTTCGGCGAAGGCCCCAATGTGCCGCCCAAGGGCATGCAGAGCGAGGCGGAGATGAAGCCCTACACAGCTCAGGATATCCGCATCACGGCGGGCGGCGGCGGGCTGAACCTCTTCCTGCTGGACTGGCCCGAGGGCGAGGCGCGCATCGCCTGCCTCGGTCGCCGGGCGAGCGGCGGGGTGATCGAGCATGTGACGCTGAATAGCGGTGGCCCGGTGCGCTTTGTGCAGGAGGAGGATGGGCTGCGGCTGACCCTGCCTGAGGGCGGACGTGATCTGCCGGTGCCGGGCTTGCGGATTGAAGGGCGCGGGCTGCTTTGAGGGTGCAAAGACCCGGGACTTTAGGCTCTCTTGCCTCGACAGAGGTTTTTGATAGCCATACCAATAGACCGACTAATAGCTCTTGCTGATCGAAACCCGGGTTTCGGCGCGACTGTCACCCCCATTCCAGAGGATGTTTCTTGGTGGAACATAAATTCTACGCCGCCGTGCCCGCCTCATGTGAGCCAGCCCGTTCCGCACAAGGTGCTGGTCTGGCGCGCAAGGGCTTGCTTGCTCTTGGCCTGTCGTGGCTGGCGCTGAATGCGACCACCGCTCTGGCCGAACCGATGGCGCTGCTGGATCGCAACGGCAGCCGCGTCGCGGTCGAGCCCTATGCGCCGGGCATCGTGCGGGTGACCATCGCGCTCGATCCCGCGCTGGCCAGCGCGCCGCCGGGCGAGGGGCCCAACGCCAAGCCCGACGCCGCCGGCTGGACGCATCGCACCGATGCCTCGGGCGATGTTTTCGCCTCCGCCGGGCTGACGCTGACGGTCGATGCCAAGCCCTATCCGCCCGCACCCACCATGATGGAGCGCTATTTCGCGCCTGCGCTGCCCCCGGTCAGCCTCTCGATCAAAGGCGCGGACGGCGGCCTGCTGGCCCGCATGAGCGGCTGGGAGATGGCCCCCGTCACCGTCAATGGCGAGAAGACCTTCAAGGTCGGCGCCAGCTTCGATGCCGCACCGGGCGAGCATTACTATGGTCTGGGCCAGAATCAGGAAGGCCGTTTCGACCTCAAGGGCCGGCAGATCGACTGCGCCCACAATTACGACGCGCCAGCGGGCGAGACCGTCTGCGTGCCCTTCATGGTCACCAACAAGGGTGACGGCAAGGTCTGGGGCATCGTGTGGGACAATCCGGCGCGCACGCTGGTCTGGCCGGGCCTGCATGGCAGCACGCATTTCCAGTCGCAGGTGGGTGAGCGGGTCTCCTTCTTCGTCATCACCGGCAACAACAGCGACGATCTCTATGCAGGTTACGCCAAGCTGACCGGCACCACGCCGCTGCCGCCCAAGGCCGCCTTCGGCCTGATCCAGAGCAAGGCGCGCTACGAGAGCCAGAAGGAGCTGGTCGACATTGCGCAGGGCTATCGCCAGCGCAAGCTGCCGCTCGATGTGATGGTGCTCGACTGGTTCTACTGGACGCGCATGGGCCAGCTCGACATCGACCGCACCTATTTCCCCGATCCCAAGGGCATGAACGATCAGCTCAAGTCGATGGGCATGCGCTCGATCATCAGCGTCTGGCCGCGCTTCGAGCGGGAATCGCGCTATTTCGACATGCTGTCTGCCAAGGGCTGGCTGCTCAAGGACAAGGACGGCCATGCGGTCGACGGCCTGCCCGTCCGCGCCGACCGCGCCGGGGCGCTGATCGACAGCACTAACCCGGAGGCGCGCACCTGGTTCTGGGGCAAGCTGCGCGACAACATCGCCAGCCAGGGCTTCGACTGGTTCTGGCTCGACGAGACCGAGCCCGATCTGGTGCCCGACGGTTCCTTCTATTCCATCGGTTCGGGCGACCGTTACCACAATGTCTTCCCGCTGCTGCACACCGAGGGCGTGGCCAAGGGCTCGGCGCAGGACCGGCCGAACATGCGCAATCTGATCCTGTCGCGCGCGGCCTATCTCGGCTCGCAGCGCACCGGAGGGTTGTTCTGGTCTTCGGACGTCCATGCGACATGGGAAGCGCTCAAGCGGCAGGTGCCCGCTGGGCTGAACTTTACGGCCTCGGGTCTGGCCTATTGGGGCAGCGACATCGGTGGCTGGCAGTGGCCCAGCGGCCCCAAGGCGGAGCATCCGCTGCTGGTCGATCCGGCGGGCGCGACGGCGATGGCGGCGGATTACACCGACTATCCCGAGCTCTTCGTGCGCTGGTTCGAATACAGCGTGTTCTCGCCCACGCTGCGCATCCATGGCCAGCGCCCCGGCACCGCCCTGTGGCAATATGGCAAGGCGGCCGAGCCGATCCTGGCCGACAATCTGCGCCTGCGCTATGCGCTGATCCCCTATCTCTATGCGCAGGGTCGCCAGACCTATGAGACGGGCGCGCCCTTCATGCGCGCGCTGTTCATGGATTTCCCCAAGGACCCCAAGGCGGCCACGGTGGGCGATCAGTATATGCTGGGCAAAGCCTTCCTTGTGGCGCCCGTGACGGAGCAGGGGCAGACGAAGAAGTCGGTCTATCTGCCCGCCGGCACCGCATGGTACGATTACTGGACCAACCGCCGTTATGAAGGCGGCCAGACCATCGAGGCCGATGCCCCCATTGAGCATATCCCGGTCTTCGTGCGCGCCGGTTCCATCGTGCCCATCGGCGCTCAGGTCGACAGCACCGCCAGCAAGCAGGCGCTGGAGAGCATTCGCGTCTATCCCGGCGCCAATGCCAGCTTCACGCTCTATGACGACGATGGCACCACCAATGGCTATCGCGCGGGCAAGGACGGTCGCAAGGCCGAGCTGGTGTGGGATGACGCGACGGCCAAACTGACCAGCCGCCAGCCTTTGCCCAGCGGCCAGGCGCTTGCCGGTCTCATCAAGATCATGGGCGGCCAGTAAGCCGCGCCGCCAATTTTTTCAGAGGACTTCTCAATGACTGGAATCAATCGCCGCCAGCTCGGCAAGGGGCTTGGTGTTGCGGCGCTGGGCTCGGCGCTCGGTGGGCACCTCGATGCGGCGCAGGTCGGCACAAGTGGCGCGGCGGCGCCTGAGGGCGGGCTCGCCTTTCCGCAGGGCTTCCTCTGGGGCTGCGCGACGGCGGCCTATCAGATCGAGGGCGGCGTCAAGGAAGACGGGCGCGGGCAGACCAATTGGGATGTGTTCTCGCACACGCCGGGCAAGACCACCGATGGCGGCACGGGCGATGTCGCCTGCGACAGCTATCACCGTTATGCCGAGGATATCGAACTGCTCAAAGCGCTGGGGGTCAAGGGCTATCGCTTCTCGATTGCCTGGTCGCGCATCTTCCCCAATGGGCGCGGCAAGCCCAACCTGAAGGGGCTCGATTACTACAACCGCCTGATCGACGGCCTGCTGGCTGCGGGCATCGAGCCGCATGTCACGCTGTTCCACTGGGATCTGCCGACGGGTCTTGCCGGGGGCTGGCAGTCGCGTGACACCGCCTATGCCTTTGCCGATTACGCGGGCTTCATGGCGGGCAAGATCACCGACCGCGTCAAGCATCTGATGACGGTCAATGAGCTGCGCTGCTTCACCGACCTGTCCTATATGACCGGCGGCAAGGCGCCCGGCCTCAAGCTGCCCATGGGCGAGGTCAATCAGGTGCGCCACCATGGCGTGCTGGCCCACGGCCTTGGCGTGCAGGCGATCCGCGCCGCGGCCAAGCCGGGCACGCAGGTCGGCTTGGCCGACAATGCGACGATCTTCGTCCCCGTCATCGAGACGCAGGAGCATATCGCCGCCACCATGAAAGCCACGCGCGAGGAGAACGCCATGTTCCTCACCGCGATCATGGAGGGGCGCTACCTCGACAGCTATCTGGCCGCGCAGGGCAAGGATGCGCCCAAGGTGAAGGAGGGCGACATGAAGGCGATCGGCAGCGCGCTCGATTTCGTCTCGCTCAATGTCTACACGCCCAACTATGTGCGCGCGGCGGACAATGCGGCGGGTTACGAGATCCTGCCGCATCTGCCCCAGTCGCCGCGCATGGCCTCGCCCTGGCTCTATGTGGGCCCCGAGGCGCTGTACTGGAGCGTGCGCACCGTCAACGATCTGTGGAAGCCCAAGGCGCTCTACATTTCCGAGAACGGCTGCTCGGCGGACGATCCGGTGTCGGCGGACGGCAAGGTCTATGATGGCGACCGCATCATGTATCTGCGCAACTACCTCACCCATCTGCAGCGCGCCGCGCGTGAGGGCTACCCCATCAAGGGCTATTTCCTCTGGAGCCTGATGGACAATTTCGAGTGGGAGGATGGCTACACCAAGCTTTTCGGCATCCACCATGTCGATTTCAAGACCGGCAAGCGCACCCCCAAGCTGAGCGCGGACTGGTATCGCGAACTGGTCCGCACCAACCGGTTGGTGTGATGCTGACCCTGCCCCGGACTAAGGTGCCCGGGGCAGGCTGTTATCTCAGCGTTGCTTGCCGGAATAGAAACCGGTGGTGACCTTGAGCACCTGCGGGCGGTCGATCAGGTTCAGGCCATAATCGGTCTGGTCGCCGTTCCACACCCGCGCGGTGACCCACTTGCCATCGCGAAAAGTGCCTTCCTCCACCGAAACGACCATGCCGTCATCGCGCTTGTCCGCAGGCGAGAAGCTGACCCGCACATGGTCGCCCATCACCAGATACTCATGGTCCGAAAGCTGGGCCACCGCCATGCCACCGACGGGCTCGCTGGCCCAGGGTGCGGGATCGGCCTTGATCCAGGTCCAGTCTTTCATGCCGAACTGCCACTGGCCCCAGCTGGCGGTGATAGTCCATGGGCCCAGCGTCACCGACTGGTCGCTGCCATTGTCGGGCTTGGCCGTGCCCCACGTGGGGCGTGTGGCGGCGATCTTTGCCCAGTCGCGCATGATGCTGCTCACCGTGGCATAGGGCAGGGCGAAAGCGGCAAGCTCCTTGTGATCGAGCGCGCGGGCCCCCAGCGGATAGTTGAAGTAACCGCTGGCATCCATGCCGAAGGGTGAGAAGCCGATGCCCCCGCGCCCGATGGTGGGCCAGAAGAAGCGCGCGAATTCCTTGGCATTGCCGATTTCCGGCACCATCAGCGCATTGTCGGGCCGGGTGTATTTGTCGAGATACTGGATCACATTGCCGCTGGCGCGATCATAGATGTCGGGCGCGGCAAGATCGATGGCGGGCGCCGCAGCCTTCCAGATGTCCAGCACATCCCACTGCGGCCCGCCGCTGGCCACGCCGGTGGGATCGGGCACGTTCGACGGCCCGGCCAGCGACGCGTTGACATACATCGGCAGCGCTTTCACCGCCTTGCCCGCCTGCGCCAAAGCATTGACATAGCTGGCGACATACCATGTGTTGAAGGCACGCGGCGCCTGAGCGCCAAAGGCCTGCGTCCATGTGCCGGACTTGCCCGTCTTGCGCGCCAATGCCGCCGGGATCTGCTGCGCAAACAGTCGATTGCCCTCCGCCGAGAAATCGCGCGGCACGCGGTAGGAGCCGGTCTCATTCTCGGGCTGGACCATGATGACGGTGTTCTGCCGGTCATGATCGCGCAGATAGTCCATCACCTTCAGAAAGGCGCGGCGGTCGGCCTCCATGGTCGCGGGAAACAGGGGAGACAGCACGCCGTGGTCCTTGCCCTGCGGGTCCTTCATGCGCGGAAAGCGGGCGTTGTTCAGCTTCACCCAGGCCGGAGCATAGGAGGGGCTGGTGTTCTTCCATGTGCCGAACCACAGCAGCACCACGCGCTTGTCATGCGCACGGGCCTGATCGAGCAGCTCCTGAAGGAAGGAGAGGTCATATTTGCCTTCCACCGGCTCGACCTGTTCCCAGGCGATGGGCACCTCCACGGTGTTGGCATGCATGGCATCCAGCACCGGCCATGCGGTCTTCAAGGGTTCGGCATAATTGCTGGAGTTGTTGACCTGCCCGCCCAGCATCACGAAGGGCGCACCATCGACGATCAGCGCATGATGCCCGTCATGGCTTTCCAACCGGGGCAGCGGCGTGGCGGTCTGGGCGGCGGCGCTTTGCGCGGCCATGGCACAGGCCAGCGCCAGCGGTGCAAGTTTCGTCAGCATCTCTGTCATTTCCCCTTTGCCGGATCGTCGAAGATCACTCCGCGCCCGTCTGTCGCCACATAGACCCGCCCGAACAGGCGCGGATCGCCCGAGACCATGCGGATGCGCAGGCCCCATTGATGCTCGTTATCGTTGATGCGTGCACACACCCCGCCGCCATCGAGCGAGCCGGGTCATGGGTGTGGGCTCAGCGCCGCCGCGATCGCCTGAGCGGCGACAGGCGCCATGCGGGCATAGCCATTGTCGAGCGGATGGACGCCATCGGTGGTGTAGGCGGCGGTCATCAGACCGTGCGGGTCGACAAGGGCGCTGTAATAGTCGGCATAGACATAATGGCGGCGGGCACAGAACGCCCGCAGCCAGCTGTTGAGCGCGCGCAACTCGTCAGGGTTGCGTTCCTTGACCACATCGCGCGCGGCCTGCGTGTAATTGTTGACCGGCAAGAGTGAGCCGAGCACCACCGCAATGCCGTGCGCATCGGCCAGATCGGCCATTGTTTCCCAATTGGTCTCGATCTGCTCGGGCGTTTCCTGCTGGAGAAAGCCCTGCACATCATTGATGCCCGAAAGGATCACCACCGCCGCCGGATGCAAGCCGATCACGTCCTGATGGAAGCGCAGCACCATCTGCGCTGTCACCTGACTGCCGATGCCGCGATTGATGTAGGGCTTGCCGGGGAAGCTCGCCGCGAGATTCCAGCGATCGGTGATCGAATCGCCGAGAAAGACCACACGCTGCTCGTTCGGGCCGGGAGGCGGCAAGGCGGCGTCGGCCTGCTGATAGAGATAGCGTTCGCCGAAATCCTGCATCAGGCTGGGGGTCAGCTTGGCGCGGAACGGCCCGAGCCATGGGCCCCAGTCCTTCTCCGCGACCGTGCGCCGCTCTGGCGAGCTTTGATAGTGCGGCGCCTCGGCCATCGCCGGCGATGCCGCGACGAGCGCCAGAGCGGCAACCAGTCCCGGCTTGATCGTCACAGCGCCACCCCTTGGCGGGTGGCGAAGGTTGAGAACAGCTCGGGCCATGCCGAAGCCGACTGTGTCTTGGGAAGACGCGTGCCAAAGCCATGCCCGCCATCCTCGAAGATATGCAAGGCGACTGGCCGCTTCGCCGCGCACAAAGCGTCGAACAGCGCGATGCTGTTGGCGGGCGGGACGAGGCCGTCATCGGCGGCGTGGACGAGGAAGGTCGGCGGGGTCGTCGCGTCGACATGGCGTTCGACCGAGCGGGCGCGTTGATCCGCCAAGCCCGCATCCGGCCCGAGCAGCTTGTTGCGCGAGTCGACATGGGTAAAGGGCTGATCGAGGGTGACGACCGGATAGATCAGCGCCGCGACATCAGGCCGCGCGCTCAGCTGGTCGGCGGCATCGAGGGGCGTGTAAACCCGCTCGGCATGGCGCGTCGCGAGCGATCCGGCCAGATGCCCGCCCGCCGAAAAGCCGAGGATCGCAACCTGATCGGCGCGGATGCCAAAATGCGAAGCGCCCGAGCGGATCACGCGCATGGCCCGCTGCGCATCCTGCAAAGGAACATCGGCGCGGCCATTCCAGCCCTCCGAAGGCAGACGGTACAACAGGATGAAGGCGGTGACGCCGCGGGCATTCAGCCACGCCGCCTGCGACACGCCCTCATTGTCATAGGACAGGAAGCCATAACCCCCACCCGGCATGATGAGCGCTGCCGTGCCGTTCGGACGCGCCGGGCGGTAGACCACCAGCACGGGCCGCGCGATGCCCGTCACCCAGCGATCGGGATGAGCCGGATCTTTCGATTGATCGGCCACTTTGCGGGTGATCGCGGCGTCCGTGCTGCCGGGCGGCGGGCCGGGCCACAGTTCGACCACTTCATCGTGCGCACCCGTCTGGGCACTGGCGGCCTGTGGGGTTGCGGCGGCGGCCATGCCAAGCAGGACGGTGCCGCCGAGCAGGTTGCGGCGTGACAGGTTGTTCATGCGTCCGGGGCCTCTTCCAGCGTATTGGGGGTGTCAGACGTGTCCGTGCGTGGTGCCGTCTCGCGGACGACGGGCGCGAGTTGATCGGCGATCATCTCTGCCGCTTCCCGCAGCATATGGCGTGAATCGGCCAGCGGAATGCGCGCGCCCGGTCCATCGACGAAAGGAATGGTCAGCGCCGCGCGCGCCACCTGCAGGGCCAGCACAGGCACGGAAAGATCGGTGATGCCAGTCAGCACCGGGCTTGGCGATGCGCCGCTGCCATCGGCGACGATCGTGTCGAGATGTGCCGTCAGCTCCGGCAGATCGAAGTCTGCCCCCGCCGCGCGCACATCCTCCAGCATGGCGGCGCGTGTTTCCGCAGACTGGAAGGCGAGGAGAATGCGGCCCGATGCAGAGCGATGCAAGGGACGGCGATAGCCCACACGGACGGCAAAACCGGACAGGCCGGGGGCATCGACCCCTGCGATCACCACCATCTCCGCGCCGGATACGACCGCAAGGTGGCAACTCTGCCCCGTCTGGCGCGCCAGCGACTGCATCACGGGAATCGCGGTGGACACCAGATCGCGCACCGGCGGTTGGCCCATGCTGAGCGCGAACAGGCGATTGGTGAGGCGGTAGCCCTCCTCGCTGCGGGCAATGTAGCGATGCTCCTCAAGCACCTGCAGCATGCGGAAAATCTCGCTGTTCGAGCGATCGAGGGCGGCTGAGATGTCCGACATGGTCAAGGGCACGCTGGCAGAGGCAAGGACCTCGAGGATCTCGAGTCCCTTCTTCAAGGCCGGTGCCTGGTATCGCGGTTTGCTTGTCATGCTCTCCCCTCTGTTGCTGCCGGAGTGCTTCTAGCGCCCGCCGTCGTCAACCGCCAACCACCTATCGAATAATCACCAGTGAAATCAAATTTTATATTTCATATTTTTGGAATCGGGCTTAAGGGGCAGCGCAAGAGCCCTTCCTGGGGGGCCGATCATGGAGGAGTGGGGTATGATTATGGCACCTAAGGTCAGCGCGCGGAGCAATCGCAAACTCACCATGCTGGTAAGGGTTTCGCTTGCCGCCATGGTTTTCGGCGGCGCGGCGCCGGCATTTGCGCAGGCTGCTGCGGCGACGGGGCCAGGATCAGAGGCCGAGGGGATCGTCGTGACCGGCGTGCGCGCCAGCCTTCAGAGCGCGCAGACCATCAAGCGCAACTCTGACCAGATCGTCGATTCGATTGTGGCCGAAGACATCGGCAAGCTGCCCGATCGCAACGTTGCAGAGGCGCTTCAGCGCATCTCGGGCATCCAGATCCAGCGTCAGTACGGCGAGGGCAGCTCGGTCGCGATCCGTGGCCTCACCCAGGTCCGCACCGAACTCAACGGTCGTGACATCTTCACCGCCACCGGCGCCGGTGGCGAGGGCAGCAGCCCTCCGGGCACCCTCAGCCTTGAGGACGTGCCTTCCGAATTGCTCGCCGGCATCGACGTGTACAAGAATCCGGCCTCGGATCTCGTCGAGGATCAGCTGAGCGGCACGATCAACTTCCGCACGCGCAAGCCGTTCGATTTCAACGGCTTCAAGATTTCCGGTTCGGTCAGCGGCACCCATTCCGATCTGGTCAAGAAGACCGAGCCCTCCGCTTCGCTGATGGTGAGTGACCGCTGGAACACCGGCATCGGCGAGATCGGCGTGCTGGTGAGCGCCTCCTATCAGCATACCCAGTTCCGTCAGGACACGATTTCGACCGAGCCGTTCAACACCCTCGACACCAGCGTGGGTGCCGGCGGCGCGCCCAACACCCCGGCTGATTATGCCGCGGCCCAGACGCTCGGCCGTCTTGGCCAGACGACCACGCTCGCGCATGGCACCGGGATCGGCGAGGTCTATGGTGACCGCCGCCGCTTCGGTATCGATGCGTCGGTCCAGTGGCGGCCGAGCCCGACCCTCGAATTCACCGCCGAGGTGTTCCGCAACGATTATAAATTCCGTTTCGACGATTACAGCTATTTCGCCGAACCGGCCGGCGCGCAAATGTCGCCGAAACCGGGCGCGGCCTTCACCTTCGCGCCGAACGGTGACGTGCAGAGCGGCACCTATCAGAACATCGCCATCGCCGCGAACACCAGTCTGGAGACCCGCCACTCGCGCGTGACGGACTATTCGCTGCACGGCAAATGGTCGGCGTCCCCGCATCTGACGATCACCGCCGACGGCCAGTTTGTCGATGCGAACACGCAGGATGTCCGCTCGATCATCGGCCTGAACGGCGTGGGCGACGGCACGCTGGTGCAGCAGATCTCGGGCAACACGCCGAGCTTCTCGATCAGCACGCCGGAGGGGGTGACCAACCCGTCAAGCTACAACGCCGCTTTCTATCTCGACGACCTCAACCACGCCGAGGCCAAGGACAAGACGGCCCGGCTGGATGCCGAATACAAATTCGACGGAGGCATCCTGAAGTCGGTCAAGGCCGGTTTCCGCTTCGCCAACCGCTCGAACGTCTACAGCGACACCGGCTATCGCTACACCCAGCTGTCTTCCGTGCCGACCGATCTTGAAACGGTCGGCCTCGGCAGCTTCTTCCGTGGCGATGCGTCCATCCCGAGCCAGGGCCTGTTCTTCTCGCGCGCCACGACGCGGGACTATGATGCGACGCGCGCCGCGCTGGGCATTTCCAGCGCCGCGCCCTATCTGCCGAGCGGCACCAGCACCCAGTCGCAAAAGACCTATGCCGCCTATGCCACCGCCTTTTTCAAGGCGGAGCAGTTGCCGCTGCCCATCGATGGTAACATCGGAATCCGTTTCATCCGCACGCAGCAGGCTGTCGCTGGCTATTATCAGCAGACCGGCCTGATCACGGGCACGGATGGCAAGCAGGTGACGGGCGATACAACGTCCAATCTCGTCGATTTCTCGACCAGCTACAGCTCGTGGCTGCCCAGCCTGAACCTGCGCGCGCATCTGACCGAGAAGCTCCAGCTGCGTTTCGCGGCGTCGAAGAACATCTCGCGCCCGACGCTCTCGCAGCTCAACCCCGCGCTGACGATCACCGAGCCCGGCACGGCGCAGATCAATCAGGAGCATGATACCTCGGGCGGCAACCCCTATCTCAAGCCGATGACCTCGAAGAATTTCGATCTGTCGGCGGAGTGGTATTTCTCGCGCACCGGCTCGTTGACGGGTTCTGCCTTCTACAAGCAGATTTCGAACTACATCCAGACCGGCATCTCGCCCCGTACCGTCACCTTCAACGATGGTGTTTCGGCGGTGTATCAGGTCACCTCGTACAACAATGTTGCCGATGCGACGGTGAAGGGCTTCGAGCTTGCCTATCAGCAGTTCTTCGATTTCCTGCCGGGGCCGCTGAAGGGCCTGGGCCTGCAGGGCAACTTCACCTACGTCAACTCGAATGCCCCGAGCCCGGCGACGGCAGGGCCGGTCCACAATGTTTCGCTTGAGGGCCTGTCCAAGTACAATTACAACATCGTCGGGATTTACGAGCGTGGTCCGATCTCCACCCGCCTCGCCTACAACTGGCGCAGCGAGTTCCTGGTGACGACCTCGGGCAACGGTTCGGGCAATCTGCCGGTGTTCCAGAAGCCGTTCGGCCAGCTCGACGCGTCGATCACCTACAACGTCAACCCGCATGTTTCGCTGACGGCGAATGGCGTGAACCTGCTCAACACGATGACCTCGACCTATTACGGCATCGAGACCCGTCCGCGTGACGCGATCATAACCGACCGCCGTATCAGCCTCGCTGCCCGCGTGACCTTCTAAAGGTCGCTTCGTCGCCGCAACCTTCCCTCTCCTTCGGCCAGAGCCATCCGTGCTCTGGCCGACTTTGACCGGAGGCTGCAATGTCCGATCTGGTGATGAAGAGGCGGTGACGATGGCCGGCACCACGCAGGATGGTCCGCCGCCGCGGATGGCCAGTCGGGCCGCGATGGTCCTGATCGTCGGGCTGTTCTTTCTGTGGGGTTTGGCCAACAATCTCAACGACGTGCTCATTGCGAATTTTCGGCAGGTCTTCCAGCTTTCCGATCTGCAGTCGGGGCTGGTGCAGTCAGCCTTCTATCTGGGCTATTTCTGTTTCGCGCTGCCTGCCGCCTATGCTGCCGAACGCTTTGGCTACAAGGCGACGGTGGTGGCGGGTCTTCTGCTCTTTGCAGCCGGAGCGCTGCTGTTCTGGCCGGCCTCGCTGCAGCCGAGTTATCCCTTTTTCCTGTTCGCGCTATTCGTCATCGCCAGCGGCCTGGCGTTTCTGGAAACGTCGGCGAATCCATTGGTGATCGTGCTGGGCCAGGCTGACAGCGCCGATCGCCGGCTTAATCTTGCCCAGGCCTTCAACCCGCTCGGTTCGGTGACCGGCGTGGCGATGGGGGCTGCTCTGCTGCTTTCGGACGTGCCTGTCGGCGCGGCTCCGGACGCCTCGGCGGTTCGCCTGCCCTATCTTGTCATCGCGGCGGTCGTGCTGGTCTGGGCGGTGTTGCTGATGGCCACGCCCTTGCCGCGCGCGGTGATGCTCGCCGGGCGCGTGCCGGGAAATGGCATTCTTTCGGGTGTCGGCGCGCTGCTGAAGCGGCCTCGCTATCTTGCGGGGGTTTGCGCACAATTTTTCTATGTCGGCGCGCAGGTCGGGATCTGGAGCTATCTGATCCGCTATGTCGCGGCCGAGTTGCCGCAACTGGGAACACGGCATGCGGCCTGGTTGCTGACCGTCTCCTTGTTGCTGTTTACCGCAGGCCGCTTCGTCGGCGCCGCCTTGTTGTCACGCATCGAGGGCGCACGGCTGATGACGCTGTTCGGCGCGATCAATGTCGTGTTGATGCTTGTCGCGGCGCTCGTCGGTGGGCGTGTCGGGGTGGTGGCGTTGGTCGTCAGCAGCTTCTTCATGTCGATCATGTATCCAACCATCTTCGTGTTGTCGCTAAGGGGTCTCGGCGCGCTGACAAAGCCGGGGTCTTCGTTGATCGTTATGGCGATCATCGGCGGCGCGGTGCTGACGGCGGTCATGGGCTTCGTATCCGACACCAGCGGCGCGATCTCGCTGGCGATGCTGGTGCCGGCAGTGTGCTTTGTGGTCATCATTCTGTTTGCTCGGCTTCATCGCGGTGAGGTGGGGCGATGAATGTCGATCATGCTGCAACACCGACCATCGGTGATGCCAACATATTTTGGGAGGACGCCATGACAAGGCTGGCGGGATTGCCGCAGGTGATGTGTACAATATCCGGGCCGCTTCGCGAATTCGCCCGGGGTGATGCGGCGATGCCCGGTGCCAATGCCCGCCGCATCCACGGGCTGCAGCAGGTCGTCGCATCATGAGCCAGCCTGTTCTCCCCCCCTTCGGCATGGGCACGGCCGCCATCGGCAATCTCTATCGCGCCGTGAGTGACGATGCGGCAATGGAGACGGTTGCGGCGGCGCTGGCGGCTGGTATCGGCTATTTCGACACTGCCCCGCATTACGGCTTCGGCCTTGCCGAACGCCGGCTGGGCGCAGCGCTGGCAATGCATGATCCGGCGCAGAGTGCGATCGTCTCGACCAAGGTCGGGCGTTTGCTGGAGCCGACCGGGCTGACCGGCACGCGACACGGTTTCGTCGATGCCGATCCTTTCGATGAGATCTACGATTATTCCGCTGATGGCGTGCGCCGCTCGCTGGAGGCAAGTGTCGAGCGTTTTCAGGGGCGGCGGATCGACATCGTTCTTGCCCATGATCTGGGTGTGGAAACGCATGGCGGTGAGCATCCACGCCACCGCGATGCCTTCCTGAACGGCGGCTACCGTGCCTTATGCGATCTGCGCGATGCGGGTGTTATCGGCGCGGTCGGCATTGGCGTCAACGAGATCGCGATCTGCGAGGAACTGCTTGATGCGGTCCCGCTCGACGTGATCCTGCTGGCCGGGCGCTACACGCTGCTTGACCGGCGTGCGGAGGCGCTGCTGGATCGCTGCACGGACCTTGGTGTGCGGGTGATCGCGGGCGGGCCATACAACAGTGGCATTCTGGCGCATGAGACCATCGGCGCAGACATCGACAGCCTGCACTTCGATTATGCGCCCCCCTCCGCGCAGATTGTCGCGCGGGCCCGGGCCCTGGCGAGCGTCGCGGCGCAGGCTGGTGTTTCGCTGCCTGCGGCTGCGCTGCAGTTTCCGTTGCGCCATCCCGCCGTCGCATCCGTGATCGCCGGGCTGGCCGGGGTCGAGCAGGTCGATGCGATGGTCGCGCGGATCGCCGTCGAGGTGCCTGTTGCCGCATGGAGCGCGCTTGACGGGGTCGTCAAGGCAGCACCCCTTCAGATGACCGCCTCCCGCCAACTCATCCTGCTTCACCCTGACGACAATGTGTTGATTTGCGTCGCGCCGATCTCGGCAGGCGATATGCTGTCGACGACAGGCGGCGCGATCCCGGCGGGCGGGGCTGTCATGGTCGGCCACAAGGTTGCGCGGTGGTCGCTGTCCGCTGGCGACAAGGTCATAAAATATGGCGCGCCGATCGGCTCGATGACGGCGGCGGCCACTCCCGGTGAATGGGTCCACATGCACAATATGAAAAGCGACTACATCGCGGCGCACAGCCGCACGACGATTACCGAGGCCCGGTCATGATGCTCGGCTATGCGCGGCAGGATGGCCGCAAGGGCATCCGCAACACGGTTGCGGTCGTGTATCTGGTGGAATGCGCGCATCATGTCGCCCGGCGGATCGTCGACAAGACCGACGATCCGGACGTGCACCTCATCGGCTTTCCCGGCTGCTACCCCAATGCCTACGCCGCCAAGATCATGGAAGCGGTGACGACGCATCCCAATGTCGGCGGCGTGGTGCTAGTGTCGCTGGGCTGCGAGAGTTTCGACCGCGAGCGTCTGGCGGCCCACATCGCCGCGAGCGGGCGACCGGTCGAACTCTTCGTGATCCAGCAGGCGGGCGGCACCGCCGCGACGATAGAAGCGGGGCTTGGCGCGGTTGATCGCGTCCGGACCGCCATCGCGCAGACGCCGCGCGTGCCGATGCGGATCGACGAACTGGTGATCGGCACGATCTGCGGCGGTTCGGATGGGACCAGCGGCATCACCGCCAACCCTGCCGTTGGCCGCGCCTTCGACTGGCTCGTGGCCGAAGGCGCGACCTGCATCTTCGAGGAGACCGGGGAACTGGTCGGCTGCGAGGGCATCATGGCAGAGCGTGCGGCAACCCCCGAACTGGGTGCCGAAATTGTCGCCTGTGTGGAGAAAGCGGAGCGCTATTACACGATCATGGGCTTCGGCAGCTTTGCGCCCGGCAATGCGGAAGGCGGCCTGACGACGCAGGAAGAAAAGTCGATGGGGGCCTATTCCAAATCGGGCTCATCGCCGATCAGCGGGTTGATCAAGCCCGGCGACCTGCCCCCCACCGGAGGCCTGTATCTGCTGGATGTCGTGCCGGATGGCGAGCCGCGTTTCGGTTTTCCCAACATCTCGGACAATGCCGAGATCGTGGAGATGATCGCCAGCGGATGCCACCTGACCTTGTTCACCACCGGGCGCGGCTCGGTGGTCGGCTCGGCGATCTCGCCGGTCATCAAGGTCTGCGCCAACCCGGAGACGGCGCGGCGGCTGGCGGCGGACATGGACATCAACGCAGGGCGCATCCTCGATGGCGATGCAACGCTGGACATGGTGGGCGAGGAGATCGTCGCGGCGGTGCTGGCGGTGGCCGGCGGCGAGCGCAGCGTGTCCGAAACGCTCGGTCACCGCGAATTCATCCTGACCTACAAGGCCTTCGAGCCGATCGGACCGGCCTGTCTGCCGGTCGCAACCATAAGGACGAGAGCATGACCGGAAGGCTTCAAGGCAAGGTGGCGGTGATCACCGCAGCAGCACGCGGCATCGGTCGCGCCACGGCGTCACTCTACGCGGCGGAGGGCGCGCGCGTCATCGCCACCGATCGGGATGTCGCGGCGCTCGCCGGGCTGGACGGCTGCGAAACGCGGGCGCTCGACGTGACCGATGCGGCAGCGGTTGCCGCCTTTGCCGAAGATATCGGCGGGATCGATATTCTCGCCAACATCGCCGGCATCGTTCA
>Ga0116227_10006672_pt1 | contig 23196 bp, 26 predicted proteins | sample S1TSphgellanicum_FD_89693 | JGI IMG/M metagenome (GOLD analysis project Ga0116227, IMG submission 89693) | Host-associated microbial communities from peat moss isolated from Minnesota, USA - S1T2_Fb - Sphagnum magellanicum MG | ecosystem: Host-associated > Plants > Peat moss > Unclassified...
CTGGGGTTGACCCGATAGCGGTGGAAGAGATCCAGGCTATTGTGGCCAAGCTGCGCCACAGGCATATGGGTATTTTGATAACCGACCACAACGTGCAGGAAACTTTATCCATCACCGACAGGGCTTATTTGCTGTTTGAAGGCCGGATATTGGAGTCGGGCGTGCCTGAGGTATTAGCCGAGAATGAGATGGTACGTAAGGTTTATTTGGGACCTAATTTTGTTTTGAAACGTAAGACATTTGCGCAGTAGAGGTATCAAGTAGCGAGTATCATGTATCAAGATCAATATGAGCATTATAGAAATATTCTAACTTAGATTAAACAAAGTGTCTTGCTACTTGCTACTATGTACTTGATACCAACATCCCATCTAACCTAAAAATATGACACTCGTTAACTCTGTAGTAGCCTGGTTTATGAAGAAGCGGATCCACCAGATCGAGCTTTTTCAGAAATTTCCGAACGAGGTGCAGGAGGAGTGGTTTGAGCAATTGATAGCCAGCGCCGAAAATACCGAGTGGGGTAAACAGCACCATTACCGTGGGATTGAAAATTTAAGGCAGTTTAAAAACCAGGTTCCGATACAGACTTATGAAACCTTGCGCCCTTATATTGAGCGCATGATAAAAGGTGAGGCGAATGTGCTTTGGCCCTCGGAAATTAAGTGGTTCGCTAAATCGTCGGGGACTACGAATGACAGGAGTAAGTTTATACCGGTAAGCGAGGAATCGCTGGAAGAATGCCATTTTAAGGGTGGTAAGGATATGCTGACCTTGTTTTACCAGAATAGGCCAGATGGACAAATATTTAATGGGAAGGCTTTGACTTTGGGTGGCAGTAGCCAGATCAGTCCGCTGAACGCGGCTACTTCTTTTGGTGATCTATCAGCTGTGATTATTAATAATTTGCCTCTGTGGGCGCAATTTCACCGGACGCCGGAGATCTCTATTGCCCTGATGGAGGATTTTGAAGAGAAGCTGGAAAAGGTGGCTTTAGCTACCATTAATGCCAATGTGACCTGTTTGAGTGGTGTGCCTACCTGGAATATTATTCTTTGTAAACGTATTTTAGAAATCACGGGTAAGAAGAATTTGCTGGAGGTTTGGCCGAATATGGAGCTTTACTTTCATGGCGCGGTTAATTTTACGCCTTACCGGGAGCAGTTTAAAAAGCTGATCCCGAAAGATGATATGTATTACCTGGAAACCTATAACGCGAGTGAAGGCTTTTTCGGGATACAGGATTTGGAAGAACCGGGAGAAATGCTGTTAATGCTGGACTATGGCATTTATTACGAATTTTTACCATTGGAAAACTTGTTTGATGAGCAGCCCAATACTTTGAGTTTGGATGAGGTTGAATTAGATAAGAATTACGCTTTAATTATTAGCACTAATGCTGGTTTGTGGCGTTACCAAATAGGGGATACCATTAAGTTTACTTGCTTGTCGCCGTACCGGATTCAGATAACGGGCCGTACCAAGCATTTTATTAATGCTTTTGGTGAGGAGGTGATCATCGATAATGCGGAGCGCGCGCTTGATGAGGCTTGCCGCCAAACGGGTGCCGTGATTAAAGAATATACTGCCGCACCGATTTACTTTAAAGGTGACGAAGGGGGGGGGCATGAATGGATAATCGAGTTTGAGAAGCGTCCGGCGGAGTTTGAACGCTTTATTGACTTGCTGGACGAAACTTTAAGGCAGATCAATTCGGATTATGATGCCAAGCGGTTTAAGGATATCGCTTTGTGCAGGCCTGTTGTGCACGCCGCGCCCGAAGGGACGTTTTTTATGTGGATGAAGGAGCGGGGAAAATTAGGTGGACAGCATAAGGTGCCGAGGCTTGCGAATAACAGGGAGTATGTGGATTCGGTGTTGAAGGTGATGAAGCAGGAGTACAGCCCCCTAACCCCCTGAAGGGGGAATAAATTATAGACTATGGGACAACTAACCTTTAATATTGTATTTTATTTAATTGGAGTTTTATTAGCTCTAATTCCATTTTTATTAACGGACAAAAAATCGAAAAATATATCAAAACCATTATGGTATAAGGTGATGGTTCCAATAATATTCTTTTTATTAGTTGTTATGGGTGTAATCAAAACAGTCAATGATTATTCCAGTCAAAAGGATACAGATAATCACTTTACTAAACTTAATACGGGGATTAGTGATTTAAAAACTACTATAATTGATAAAGAAAAAAGGTATTCTGATCTAATTAAAAATTTAAAAGAAAAAGGAGTAGATGTTAAGAATAATAAACCAGTTATTAAAAACTTTAATAACAAAATAGGAGAGGTGACTACACTAAATCAGTATTAGTTTTTTTTGCCATCAACGCCTTGAATTTTAGCGAATAAAGGATTTCTACTTTTAACAAGTATCATAAAGTCATCTCCGGATATTGTTGCCTTTACATTTATAGCGGTCAGATTATTAGCCCAACGACCATCCACGGCACAACTTATATTATTTGTTACTTCGCATTTAAACGGCATAGTTTGGTTCTCATATGCAATAAATGGCTTATCAAATTCAATCGACACGTTTACTTTGTATATTCCGGGGTTATCTATTGGAATAAATTTATAAGTAGTTATATAAAATCCAAGGCTATCTTTTACGACTGATTGTCCTGCAAATAATATTTTAGTATGTAGGGTTTGATTAACTATTACCTTACCTATGATAACATTCGATTTACCATATATATTTAATTCTTCTACAGTGCCAATTTTATTGTTAACAGTCGTTTGCGCCATAGATAATGTTGCAATAAATGACATTAATGTAGCTATTAATAATGATTTCATAATCAGTAAATTAAAAAAGATTAATGACTTCTAAGATACGTGAAATTAATTTCTTAGTAGTATATAATCCTCTAACCTGTCAAGGCCGAATGAGAGATGAAGTTCTGTTAGTATGGGAATTTTCGATTTTATCCGTATTTCAATAAGTGAGTTTTTGAAGCAAAAAGCTCAGTATATTCTTACTTTATCCCCCCCCTAATTATTATGGTTATTGAAGTTTGTTGGGTAAGTTATTTTCAATAAGTGAGTTTTTGAAGCAAAATCTTAAAAATAATCTTACTTTATCCCCCCCCTTAAGTTATTATGGTTATTCAGGTTTGTCTCAAATCTCACATCTGATATCTCAAATCTAAGCCTGGCACATCTGCCAGATCTTGATGGCTTCTACGCCCTCTTTTACATCGTGAACTCTTAGGATGCTGGTGCCTTTGGTTAGGGCTACGGTGTTGAGGACGGTTGTGCCGTTGAGGGCTTCGGTGGCGGTGCCGCCGGTTAGATTGTAGACCATCCGCTTGCGGGAGATGCCGGTTAGGATGGGCAGGCCGAATCGGTGGAATTCTTCGAGGCGCGACATGAGGATGTAGCTGTGCTGCTGGGTTTTGGCGAAACCGAAGCCGGGATCGATGATGATATCGTGAACGCCGAGGGTTTTGAGTTGATGGATTTTATCTGTAAAGTAATCGAATACTTCGCTGAATACATCCTGGTAATTAGCTTGTTGTACCATGGTTTGCGGGGTGCCTTTCATGTGCATCAGGATGTACGGGACCTGTAGTTTGGCTACGGTTGGGAACATGGCTTCATCTAAGCTTCCGCCGGAGATATCGTTAATGATGTGGGCACCGGCTTTGATGGCGGCTTCGGCGACTGATGCGCGGAAAGTATCGATTGAGAGGATAGCCTCCTGGTGGTGGGTTACGACGGCTTCTATTATTGGCAGCAGACGGTCGGTTTCTTCCTGGACGGAAATATTAGTCGCGCCGGGGCGTGATGAGTAGGCACCTATATCGAGGATATCGGCACCACCGGTTAGCATTTTGGTGGCTTGGGCTAAGGCGCTTTCTGTTGTTATTTTGCGGCTATCGGCAAAAAAGGAATCGGGTGTGATGTTGATGATGCCCATTACCTTTGGCTGTTGCAGATCGATCAATTTACCGCCTGCATTAAGGGTTATCTTTTTACGGAAAAACGTATCTTTAGCCATTGAAGGTTTGTATAATGTTAATTGAATGCAACACTTCAAAGTTAAAACACTTTAAACTTAAAAGTAGTTTAATTTAGCAGGAGGGTTGAATAACATCTATAGCCTATTATAAACAATTGAATAGTACAGTTTTGGCAAATACAGCAGAAGAATACGAAGCGGTTATTAAGGTTTGCAGGGACCTTTTTTTGAAGAAGACCCGCGATTATGGTACCGCATGGCGGATATTACGCCCGGAATCGGTTACCGACCAGATTTTTATTAAGGCGCAACGCATCCGTACATTGGAAGAAAAAAAGGTGGCTATGGTGGATGATGATGTGTTGGGTGAGTACATCGGCATTATCAATTATTGCGTGATCGCGATGATGCAGATTGAGCTTAAGCCCGATGCTCCGATGGAACTTTCAGTTGAAGAGGTTAGTCAGCTTTATGATTTGAAGGTTACCGAGACTGAAGAGTTGATGTTTGCCAAGAACCACGATTATGGCGAGGCCTGGCGGGATATGCGCATCAGTTCGTTAACGGATCTGATACTGATGAAACTGTTTCGCGTGAAGCAAATAGAGGATAATAAGGGTGTGACCCTGGCATCTGAAGGTGTGAAGGCCAATTACCAGGATATGCTGAACTACGCGGTTTTCGCATTGATCAAAATGCCGCAGAATGCGTAATCAGAAACATGAAATTTAATGGTGGAAAGTAAAGTAATACCTAATCAGACTTCGGTGTACGGAAGTTGGGGATTGTGGGCCTGCCGCATTTTGGTTGGCTTGTTGTTCATTTTTTCGGGATTGATCAAGGCGAATGATCCGCTGGGTTTTTCGTATAAGCTGGAAGAGTATTTTGAGGTTTTCCATATTACCTTTCTAAATAGCTTCGCGGTAAGCATAGCTATATTTTTGTGCGCACTAGAGATGTTTTTTGGCTTTGCTTTACTGATTGGTGCTTATAGTAAGCAGATTGCCTGGGGATTGCTGTTGCTTATTATCTTCTTTACGTTTTTAACGTTTTACTCGGCAGCCTTTCATGTGGTGCAAACCTGTGGTTGCTTTGGCGATGCTATTGTACTAACGCCCTGGCAGTCGTTCAGTAAAGATGTGGCTTTGTTTGTGTTGATCATTGGGATATTTATTAACCGGGATAAGATTCATCCATTGTTTAAAAAGGCTTCGGTTGAGCGAGGTGTTGTTTTGGTGGCTATTCTGCTTTCGTTTGGGATTGGGATCTATACTTATAACTTTTTACCTGTGATGGATTTTCTGGCTTATAAAGTTGGTGCCAATATCCCAGATGAAATGAAAACACCGCCGGGTGCTGTGCCAGATGAGTACGAACTGACCTATCATCTTAAAAATAAGAAGACCGGCGAGGCTAAGGCGATGAGTAGTAAAGACTATCTTAAAAACAATGTTTGGAAGGATGCCAACTGGCAAATAGTTGGTGATCCGGAAAGTAAGCTAGTAAAAAAAGGTTTTAGCCCCAAGATAGTTGACCTGCGCATTAATGATGCACAAGGGAGTGATTATACCAACGAACTGTTATCGAACCCGTTTTACAATGTAATCATCGTAGCGTATAATTTGGATAAAACCAATACCGAGGCTATTGGTAAGCTAAATGCGATGGCGCTTGATCTGACCAAGAATTTTAATGTACGTACTGTGTTATTAACCTCTAATTCCGCTAAGGATGCCGAGGCTTTTAGTAAGGCTAATCATTTATTCAGCGAAGTATTTTATGCCGATGAGGTGCCGTTAAAAAGTATGGTTAGGGCTAACCCTGGTGTGCTTTTGATGAAGAATGGTACCATTATTAACAAATGGCATTTCCACTCTGTGCCAGGTTATGATCAGTTGGTGAATCAATATATTGCTCCGAGATAACTATGATAGGCTACATCCTGCGCAAATTAGGTTATGGGCTGGCAGTAATGCTTGGCGTGGTTGCTGTGGTGTTCTTTTTGTTTAATGTGCTGCCTGTTGATCCGGCAAGGATGACGCAAGGGCAGCGTGCCGATGTACAATCGTTACAGGCGGTGCGTAAGGAATTTGGTTTGGATAAATCAATCCCGGTGCAGTTTGCTTATTATTTGAATGATCTTTCGCCGATTGGTTTGCATGCGAATAATGTTGAGGAGCAAACCCGATACCATTATGTGAAGCTATTTGGAGTTTCGGGCGATAAGGTTATTGCTTTGAAATGGCCTTATTTGAGACGATCATACCAAACGCGAAAGGATGTATCGGCTACACTAATGGATGTGATACCAAATACTTTGATACTGGCTACTACAGCCATGATATTTGCCACCATTATAGGCATATTTTTAGGTGTGGTTTGCGCGGTGAATAAGAATACTTGGATAGATAAACTATCGGTTGGGTTTTCTATTATCGGGGTATCGGCACCGTCGTTTTTCGCGGGGATATTGATTGCCTGGGTGTTTGGGTTTGTGCTGAGTAAGTTTACGGGCTTGAATATGTCGGGCAGTTTATATAGTTATGATCCCTTTAAGGGCGAGGTGCTGAGTTTGAAGAATTTAATATTGCCGATGGTTACTTTAGGATTGCGACCTTTGGCTATTATTGTGCAGTTAACCCGAAGCGCTATGCTTGATGTTTTGGGTCAGGATTATATCCGGACGGCCAAGGCGAAGGGTTTGGATGATAGAACAATCGTTTATAAACACGCTTTGAAGAATGCGTTGAATCCTGTGGTAACGGCTATCGCATCGTGGTTTGCATCGTTGCTGGCAGGTTCGTTTTTTGTAGAGTATATTTTTGGGTATAACGGTTTGGGCAAGGCCACGGTTAATGCTTTAGATACGTCGGATTTCCCGGTGGTGATGGGTTCGATATTGTTTATCGCTTTGATATTTGTGGTGATCAATATTTTGGTTGATCTGCTGTATGCGGTGATTGATCCTCGTGTTAAACTGGCCTGATTTTATAAACGCGAATTATATTCTATTTTTGGCGCATGTTACCTGATACTTCTTCTTCCGCTCAAACAGAGCAAAATATTGGCCTGATATTTTTAGTTGGCTTTATGGGCTGTGGCAAAACTACGCTGGGCAAAAAGCTGGCTAACCGTTTGGGTTATCCGTTTATCGATCTGGACCATGCTTTTGAAGCGAAGGAAGGGATGACTATTGCGGAGTATTTTACTCAGAATGGTGAAGCTCAATTTCGGGATGAAGAGTCGAAGCTCTTAAAAGATACTGATTATCCGGCCAACGCTATTATATCAACAGGTGGGGGGCTGCCATGCTTTTTTGATAATATGGATTGGATGAATAGCCATGGCAAAACATTCTACGTAAAGTTGAGTCCCAAAACATTGGCGGATAGATTGGATAACGGCAAAACTACCCGGCCGGTTTTGCAGGGTAAGCATGGCGATGAGTTAGTTGCTTTGATTGAGGAGCGCTTAGCTGAGCGTGAGCCATTTTACAGCCAGGCTACTTTTGTTGTGGAAGGTTTGAATTTGAATTCCGAAAAGGCTGAGCAGATTATTGTAGAGTATCTTAAAAAGTCCGGATAGAAAACCATGGGTGTCATGCTAAGGTACTCGAAGCATCGCGGAGTGGCCTCTGCGCGCGTTCTTCGAGAGCCTCAGAATGACCCGCCGCACAAAGGAATTCTTATCTTAAATAAACCGCGTCTTCCTCGCCGGTTTTATTCAGTATTACATCAACGTGTTCTTTTAGTACGGTTGATAGCGCTATGCCGGTAAAATCGGTAGCTATGGGGAAGCTTTTGTGGTTACGATCTACCAGTACCAAAGTCCGCATTTTTTTTAGGGGGACATCTAAAAATACACCTAAGCCATAAGCTAATGTTTTGCCGCTGGCCAGTACATCATCTACTAAGATGATCACCTTATTGGCGCATTCTTCCACATCAACATTGATTGAGGCGTGTAGGGCAGAGCTGTCTTTATCCAGATCGATTGTGATCAATTTGCTTTTAAAAGGCGCTATATTATCTAAAACAGCTTTGAGTCTTTGGGCTACAAAATTACCACGGGGCAGAATGCCAGCTATGATGATCTCGGTTTCGTCCAGGTTATCTTCTAAAACCTGGTAAGCCATACGGTCAATTTTTTGCTGTATTTGCTGGGCGTTTAAAACGATGATCTTCTTGTCGGACATGGTAATAGCTCTTGCCTACTAAGGTAGTAAAGGTGTGTTAATTTATAAAGATAAATTTAGCGCCTGTTGTATGGATAATACACAAAATTGGCACCCTCGGGCACTACTACAAATACACACATTACATCTTCGGGTTTTTTGTAGGTGCGTAAAAAGCGATCTTTTAATTCGGGTTTGATCACGCCTGCTTCGATGAATTCTTCGAGGGTTGAAGCGTTGATGGTCCAGTCGGTGTTGAGTTCAGTCCTGTCTAAAATTACTTCGCCTAACTTAACTTCGTGCTGGTGGGCGATGAAAATAGGGTATGATGACATGCCTTCCATCATGATGGTGATGGCGACATCTTTGATCGATTCGTTATAGATCTTCAGATCGCGCTCAAGGCTTTTAAGCGGACTTTCTTTTTGCGGCTCGCCGCTATTTTTTTCGTTTAACAGTTCTTCGGGATCCATGTTATTTTCTCAAAGTCAATAAAACTACGTTCTCTACGTGTTGTGTGTGGGGGAACATATCTACCGGTTGTATTTTGGCTACGTCGTATTTTTCTTTCAGTACGATCAGGTCGCGGGCCTGGGTTGCGGCGTTGCAGCTTACGTAAACTATTTTTTCGGCTTCAATTTCCATCAGGCAGTTTACCACATCGGCATGCATACCGGCGCGAGGCGGATCGGTGATGATCACATCCGGTTTACCGTGTTCGGCAACAAAATTTGCAACCAAAACATCTTTCATATCACCGGCGTAGAATTTGGTGTTGGTGATGTTGTTGATCTGGGAGTTGATCTTGGCGTCTTCGATGGCTTGCGGTACGTATTCGACACCTATTACCTCTTTTACCTGTGAAGCGATGAAGTTGGCTATGGTGCCTGCTCCTGTGTATAAATCGTAAACTAATTCGTCGCCTTTAAAGCCTGCAAAATTGCGGGTTATTTCGTACAAACGCAGAGCTTGTAATGAGTTGGTTTGGTAGAATGATTTTGCGCCAATGCGGAAACGAATCATTTTATCGCCGGAAGGCATTTCTTCGTGGATGTATTCCGGTCCGCGGTAAGCGGTTACATCCTGATCGAATATGGTATCGTTCAGTTTGTGGTTGATGATGTAGAGTAATGATGTAATCTGTGGAAACTCGGTATCGATGAAAGCCATCAGGCCATCAATTTCTTCCTGCGCGGCGTAGGCGAATACTACGATCACCATCAACTCGCCGGTGGTGGCCGAGGTGCGGATGATGAGGTTACGTAGGGCGCCTTCGTGCGAGCGGAGATCGTAAAAGCTCAGGAAATTTTCGCGGGCGTAATCGCCAACGCGGTTACGGATCTGGTTTGATGGATCGGCTTGCAGGTAGCAATGATTGATCTCGAGGATCTTATCAAAACGGCCCGGAACATGGAATCCGAGAGCATTCATATCCAGTTGTTCATCTTCGCGGCTTCCGCCATCGTATAACCAGCGTTTGTTACTAAACGTGTATTCGAGTTTGTTACGGTAGTAAACAGTTTGGTTTGATGGCAGAATGGGAATCATACCGTTTAACTCAACTTTGGCCAAACGTTGTAGGGCATCTGTAACTGATTTTTGTTTGTACAGCAATTGAGCCTCATATTCCATGTGTTGCCATTTGCAACCACCACACACGCCAAAATGTTCGCAAAAGGCATCGGTACGGTATTCGGAAGGTGTGATGAGTTTTTCGATCCTTCCTTCGGCAAAGTTTTTTTTCTTTTTGTAGATGGTGACATCCACAACATCACCGGGAATGGCTTTCTCCACAAATAATACCAATTCTTCGGCTTTGCCTATGCCTTTACCTTCTTCGGCAATATCGATGATGGTAACGTTTTCTATAACTCGTTTTGTAAATGCAGTTCTTTTGCCCATTGAGCGGCAAAGTTAAGCCGAAAAATTGAATATGCTAAGTTAAGGCGCAAAAATGCTCAGGCCCGGCTGTGGGGCTTAGCGGATAGATGATTGAACGGCATCAAAGAAAAAGAACAAGGAATTGGTCTAAAAGACTTTCTTCCTGCTCAATTTGCTCTGCCGGTTCAAAAAATGCATCAATCATTACAGAAAAATCTTGCAATTCGCGGCTCATTGTAAATGTGTTTTATTATGCTAACATAGTAGTTTATATACTAAATACCAAATTGGTTTTAATAATTAATATTGAGTTAACATAATCTGTGAGCATTATTTTAATTAATTGGAATGTGATCTAAACTAATCTGACGTAAAAAGGCGATAATTAATATACATAAACAGGCAATGGCGAACCAGTAACCTATCAAGAACAGCCTTTCCCGAAAAGGAAGACTGTTCTTGAAGTTGAAAGACAGATCAATTATCCAGCCAGCGGTGAAAGCGGCATTGGCCAGGATTAAAAATAAAATGAGCCCAATAGCAGATGGACGCATTTGATATGCCAAACCCGGATAAATTTCATAATTGGTAGCAGTAAAAGGATATTGCACTACCTGAACTACAAAGCCTATTAGTCCGGTGAATAATAAACCAAGATTATATTTCAGTCGCTTTTTGAACCACCATTTTAGTACTGATAAAGTTGAACCGCTCATGCTAATAGTATATTAATGTTTTTCCCAGTTGATTTTGCGGGAGAAATACATCAGTAAAGAAATTATGATGAATAACAGGATGCTGCCTATCATTAAGGATAATTGTTCCAGCTGAATCAGGATGTAGGTGAAACCGTAAAATGTGGTGAGAATAAAGCCAAATAAAAACGCCATTTGTTTGTTTTTAAGTAAGGATGCTATAAAAATGGAAATAAGCGTAATGGTTGCCAGTGATGCGATAAGATAAGCCATGTTGAAGCCAAGCTGCTCGGAGAAAGAGAGGAGCAGGGTGTAATAAATGATCATGGCGGCACCGATCAATATATAGTTGAACACATGGATGTATTGCCTGCGTATCAGTTCGGTGAAGAACAGGGATACAAAGGTGAGCAGAATAATTAGGGTTGAATATTTAGTGGTACGTGTGGTTTTTTGATATTGATCAACTGGGAGGCGAAGTTTAACACCGAAGGTTGCTTCTTCGCTTGATTTTTTAGTGAGCATGGTATCTTGATTAACCCATTGTTGCGGGAAAGGGCGGTTGTAATAAAGCATCCGCCATTTAGCGTTGAAACCTTTCTGATCAATGTTGCGGGTATCGGGCAAATAACGGCCGCTAAAGCTTGGCGTACTCCAATTGCTGGTAACTTCTACATCGGTTGTTTTGCCGGTGTGAAGAAAACTTAACTCATCACTGCCTTTTAAATCAAGTGCGAAACTGAAATCCAATTGCTCATCTTTTGGTAAAGTAAAACTAGCCTGTAACCCTTTTTCGAAAGGGCTTTTGGCATCAAAGGCCGGTTCAACATTTAATTTTTGATCTTTTAATTGAATTATAGGGTTGCTTTTTAAGCCTTTCAGATCGGATACGCTGAAAACTATTCGTGCTTTATCATACTGAATTGATGCCGGATCGATATTTGATTTTGCCAGATCCAACTTGCTGAAGTTACCATGAACCATCACTTTTGAATTATATACTACACCTTTAAATAAGCCACGGTGCAATGTATCGGTAGTAATGTTAGCTTTGATCTGCAGATCTTGTGGTAATACATACAGCGTTTGGATCTCTGATCTTACCACTTCCTTTTTGTTGGCATCTAAACTCCTGATCTCTTTTTTGTAGGGGATAACCAATACAGGGCCCTGTATCATCTGACTGCCCGACCATTTATCGGATACATCTTTCATCACATCCTGCTGAGTCCCTTCGCGCTCCTGGATGATGCTTTGCACCCATGATGATGGGATAAGCAGCGCCAGGATTAATATAGCTATCACTGCTATTTTAACAATTACTGATTCTTTAAGCCAGTTTTTAGGTTGTTCGGGGTTTTCTGATTCTTGTTGTATCATGTTATTTTAGTTTGATTCTATATTTAAAAAGTACTTTGTATTTCAGAGTAAATAGATAAAAAAAATTATATCAGCTTTTGTTGTTTAATTAATTTTTCGAGTGCATCCAAATGATCGATAAAAGCTTTGCGACCTTTTTCGGTTGCCTGATAGGTGGTGTTGGGTTTACGACCCAGAAATGATTTGTTGACCAGGATATATTCCTCTTTTTCCAAACCTTTAAGGTGCGATGCGAGGTTGCCATCGGTAATATCCAGCAAATCTTTAAGCGAATTAAAGTCGTAACGTTCGTTAGCAACCAATACGCTCATAATTTGCAGTCGGAGCCTGTTTTCAAAGGCTTTGTCTAATTTATCAAAAGGAATCTTCACCGGTCGTATTTAAAGTACATTATGCTGCCATAAATAATGTGCAGAACGCCAAAACCTAACGCCCAGAATATTAAACCGTAACCGGGATACAGGGCGGCAATTAACCCCAGAATGATTTGGAGGATGCCTAGGTATTTAACATCGGTAAAGGTATAATGACTTCCGGAAATTACAGCAAGGCCATAAAAAATAAGTGAAGCAGGGGCAACAATACCATAATAGCCACGGGTTACCATTATTAACATGAATAATCCGCCGGTTACCAACGGGAGCGCACTGTTAAAAAGTAAAGATCGGGTAGTTGGGCTCCAAAGTGATTCGCCTCTTTTTTTTGCTTTCCGATAGCTTAAAAATACTCCGGTTCCCATAGCCAGGATCAGGACAAGCACTGCAACTATAACTAAATTTGTTAATAACCGGATATAAAGATTAATGACGGAAAGTCCGTCTGATTTTGCCATTACTTCAAAATCTGTATGTATAAAGCCAGTAGACCCGTAAATTAGATGATAAGCAACTGCTGCACCAATCAAAGCGTACACGCCTGCCATAATGCCGCTTAGTCCACTAAGGGAGATAAACTTTGACGAGCGCTCCATCAGGTTACGGATGGATGCTAATTCATCTTCTATGTTTTGATCTTTCATTTATAAAAGTACTTTGATATACAAAGTAACTTTTAATTATTCGGATTTGCAATAGCTCGAGAATTATTTTATGATTTTTTTATGCTTGCTTTTTTTTAGGGTAATTAATCTCGCTTGTTTTTTGCAGTATCTCGATAACTATCCTATCTAATGCTTCTACAGTTGATTTGAGCATGCCCATGATCTCACCATTGATGGGCGCAGCGGTATTTTCAAAATCGAATAGCTCAAATAAACCTAATATTTGAGCAACAGGAACCCTTACCTGGTGTGATTGAAGAAAGGCTATATCTAACAATTTTTCGTGTTGGATTTTTAGTTCGGCATCTGCGAGTGTTTTCTTTTTTCGCTCTTCGGCTTCTTTTAAAGCCCTGGTTATTTTAGGTGTTAACGAAAATAGCTTGTCTTTCAGTACATAATCAGTAACGCCGGTTTTAATCAACTCTACAGCGCGCTCATCTCCAAGAATACCAGATACGATGATAAATGGGATATTAGGGGAATAGCTATTGGCTATGTTAAAAGCCGAAAGCCCATCAAATGCCGGTAACGAATAATCTGATAAGATCACATCTGGCGCAAAGTTGTTAAGCGCATCGAGAAAGGTTTCGCGGGTTTGAACAATGCTGCAAGTAAAGTTTAGGCCGTTCTTTTTTAGTTCACGCTTTAGCAAGTCGGCATCGCTCTGGTTATCTTCAAGAATCAGGATCTTTAGGTTAGGTTGTATCTGCATACCATACTTTTAATTAATCAGGTAACTGGCTTAAAACCATCCAATACATGCCAATTTCTTTAATTATCTGGAAGAAATTTTCACTTTCCACAGGTTTTACAATGTAGCTATTGGCACCAAGGGCATAACAGGCTTGTATATCAGGGTCTTCTTTGGAAGAGGTTAAGATCACAATGGGAATAGATTTGAAGTTTGGGTCGGACTTGATCCTCTGTAACACTTCGGTGCCCGACATTTTGGGCATCTTTAGATCGAGCAATATTAATTTGGGATGCTTTTGAACATTACGCGATGTATAGGCCCCGCGAGCATAAATATAGTCGAGCGCTTCTGCACCATCTTTAACGTGATGAACGGTGTTTACAAAGCCGCTTTTTTTGAATGCACGCAAGGTTAGCATAGCGTCGTCTAAACTATCTTCTACAAATAAAATTTCAATTTCTTCGTGGCTCATTGGTGAGGATTAAGAATTAATATCAGGCAAACTAAAATAAAAGGTGGTTTCTTTATTCAATCGCGATTCGGCCCAAACGCTACCGTTATGGCGGTTCACTATTTTTTGTACAATAGCCAAGCCAATACCCGTGCCTTCAAACTCTTCCTGCGAATGCAGGCGCTGAAAAACACCGAAGAGCTTATCGTAATACTGCATATCAAAGCCGGCACCGTTATCTTTAACGTAATAGATAACCTGTGCACCTTCGTGATAGGCGCCTATGGCAATGGGGGCATGCGATTTATTTTTTGAATATTTAATGGCGTTAGAGATGAGGTTGATCCAAACCTGTTTAATTAGCGATTGATCGCCTTTGGCAGGAGGTAGTATTTCGATATTGAACTCTATTTTCTTTTCTTTATCCTCGGCTAAAAAGTCTTCTTTTAAAGTATTAACCAAGTTATTCATATTAATATCAGCAAAGCTAACCTGCTTTCGGCCAAGTTTGGAAAAGGCGAGTAAATCATCGATAAGCTGACCCATTTTTTTGGAATTTTTACGGATGGAGTGTAAAACGGCAATTCCATCCTGATCCAGTTTATCAGCATAATCTTCTTCCAAAATCTGCGCATAGCCATTGATGCCACGGATAGGTGCACGTAAATCGTGCGAGACCGAATAAGAAAAAGCTTCGAGCTCTTTATTTACGGCTTCTAACTGGGCGGTGCGTTCTATTACTTTTTGCTCCAGTTCTTCGTTAAATTTGCGAATATCATCTTCGGCTTTTTTTAATTCAGTGTTGGCGGTTAGCAACTCGATAGCACGTTTTTCTTTTTCTTCGTTTTGAAAGGCTAATTCTTTATTGGCTATAATTAACTCAGCCGCGCGTTTCTCTTTTTCGTCATTTTGGAAAGCAAGTTCTTTATTGGCGATGATCAATTCTGCTGCACGTTTCTCTTTTTCATCGTTTTGAAAGGCAAGCTCTTTATTGGCTATAATTAATTCTGCCGCCCGGTGCTCCTTTTCGTCGTTTTGGAAAGCGAGTTCTTTATTAGCGATGATCAACTCTGCAGCGCGTTTTTCTTTTTCGTCGTTTTGGAAGGCTAGTTCTTTATTGGCAATTAATAACTCGGCGGCACGGCTTTCTTTCTCATCGTTTTGGAAAGCCAATTCTTTATTGGCAATAATGAGTTCGGCGGCACGGTTTTCTTTTTCGTCGTTTTGAAAAGCAAGTTCTTTGTTCGCTATGATTAGTTCAGCCGCGCGGTTTTCTTTTTCTTGGTTTTGGAAAGCGAGTTCTTTGTTTGCTATGATCAGCTCTGCGGCACGGTCTTCTTTTTCCTGATTTTGAAAAGCAAGTTCTTTATTGGCAATGCTTAGTTCGGCAGCGTGGTTCTCTTTTTCCTGGTTTTGATAAGCCAGTTCTTTATTCGCGATAAGCAGTTCACTTGAACTCTCTTTTTCACCCATATGGATATTTGATCAGTAGTTTTTTTGAACGGTGCAAGTACAACTATCTTGATCTGGAAAAAAAATCAAAATAGATGGATGAAATTGATATTAAAACCTGTATCAGGGGCTGATGTGCAGTGGCAGCCAGTTATCTAAAGGAGGTACGTAAAGATAGGGAATAAGAACAGGATAATGCTATATATTATTTGCCCTAATGTAATTGCACTAAAATTATAGTTTTAGAAAATTTAGTATGTCACCGGCATTTTGATCACCAACTAATATCAATTCAATAGGCAATACATAAGTTGTACTATTGATGATGATACGCCCATTATGCGGGTAATAAGCCATACCCCATTTTTTTTCGGGATTGTGATAGATGGATCTGACAGACTTTTTGGAAATAATGAAATTGAGGCGGTTAGCTTTTAAAAAAGCTTGCGGGTTTGATAGTAATTCGGGTGTGTATTTTGCATCCATCTTTTTATTAACATAAGCTTCGGGATCGTGCATTATGTTTTTAGGTATAGCAGTGCCTAAACCAAAACTTGGTGAAATGCTAATGTAACCGTTTACTTTGGCGCACATGATGGTGCTATCGGTAACAAAAACTTTTAGTATGCAGTTGGACAAACCGAGATATTGCATGGCGATAAAGTACTTAGGCTTTATTGCTGTAACAGTATCGATTTTGTGTTTGGTGTTGTTTAGAAGAAGGAAAAGTAAGAGTGTCTTCATGTAAACATTAAACGGTGGTTATTCTTTTATAGCTGCCTTAACCAAATAAGGCAAGATCTCTTTTTGGAAAGAAACAAAGTTTTTGCGTACATCCGAATCGCTTACCGAGGTAAAGGCGAAACTAAATACAATGCTTTTGCTTGATTTGATCAAAAAGCGGAGGCGCTGCGGATAGGTGTCATCCTTTTGGAAATCGCTTACTTTGGTGAACGAGCTTATTAATAGTTCTTCGAGCTCGTTAGAGAGGCTCTTTAAAAAATCCTGAGAGTTGGTGCTTTCGCGGATAAAATCCCAGCCGATAAACTCGTTACAAACGGTGTATGAGAGGCGTGAGGTTTTCATGATGAGGTTGGTTAAATGGGTTTCCTCATCCATGTCGTTATTATAGTTATGGATAATTTCATCCACACTAACTTTAAGATAATCCATTAACAAGGCATGCAAAACATCTTCTTTGCTTTCAAAATATTTGTAAATAGTGGCCTTGGCAATTTTGGCCTTTTTAGCAATTTCGTTCACGCTGGTTTTGTGGTATCCGAATTTACGGAACAGATCCTGCGCGGCACGTTTGATGCTCTCTTTTATTTTATCAACTTCCATTTTTAGTTGGATACAAATATCTCATTATTACTCACATTTACCACATATGATTTTAAGGATCTTGTGGCGGGTGCTTTTACCGGCGAACCATCAGCCAGCGAGAACTTTGAGCCGCTGCATGGGTCGGTTACCGTGAGCGTTGGATCGTCCAAAGTAACGGCGCATTTCTTTTCCGGTTCATAGCTGCTGCACCTATCGTAAGCCACATAGCCTGATGTTGCGCTGCGGTAAATAATAATGCCCGAAACACCATATCCGTTGATTAAAACCGCGCCGCCGAAAGCCGTTAGCTTACTTAGGCGAGGATCGGTTAATGGGGCGCTAAAGTTTACCGATACATTTGGTATATAGCTCGAGTCGGTTTTACCACAGCCTAAACAAATTAAAGTTAATATTATCGCACCTAATCGCTTCATCACTTGCCTATTTACGTTTAATTTATGCCCGGCGGATTTTTTAGATCACTTCCGTTTGAAACTGATTTAAAAAGCGTACGTCGTTCTCGGAGAATAAGCGCAGATCGCGGATCACGTATTTTAAATTGGTGATACGCTCTATACCCATCCCGAAAGCGAAACCGCTATATTTTTTGGAGTCGATGCCACAGTTTTCTAACACGTTAGGATCAACCATGCCGCAGCCTAGTATCTCAACCCAGCCAGAATACTTACACATGTTACAGCCAGCGCCTTTACAGATAGTACATGATACATCCATTTCGGCGGATGGCTCAGTGAACGGGAAGTAGGACGGGCGGAAACGTACCTGAGTACCTTCGCCGTAAAGCTCCTGCACGAAGTGGTAAAGGGTTTGTTTAAGATCGGAGAAAGATACGTTCTCGTCGATATATAAACCTTCAACCTGGTGAAAGAAGCAGTGCGCACGAGCTGATATGGCCTCGTTACGGTAAACACGGCCCGGCATGATGGCGCGGAACGGTGGCTTACCCATTTCCATCATACGTACCTGTACCGATGAGGTGTGGGTGCGCAGGGCGATATCATCTTTACCGGCATTCTTTTTAATGAAGAAGGTATCCTGCATATCGCGGGCAGGGTGCTCTTCGGGGAAATTTAGTGCCGAGAAGTTGTGCCAATCGTCTTCGATCTCCGGGCCTTCGGCAACTACGAAGCCTAAGCGTTTGAAGATATCGATGATCTCGTTACGGATCAATGACAGCGGGTGACGTGAGCCCACAGTAAAACCTTCTCCCGGAAGGGTTAAGTCAATTTCTGATTTGGTGGCGGTTGTTTCCGGGCCAAAGCTTTCTTTAAGCTCGTTATATTTGGCTTCGGCCAGTTGTTTAAATTCGTTCAATACCTTGCCAAAGGTGCGTTTTTCTTCGGGGCTTACAGTTTTAAAATCTTCGAACAGATCTTTAACCAAACCTTTGGTGCCTAAAAATTTGATACGGAACGCTTCCAGCTCTTCGGCTTTTGCAGTGGCAAAGGCTTTGATCTCGGCAGTGTATTGATTTATTTTATCTTGCATTGTGTTGTATGTCGTATTTACTGAGTCATTTCTCTTATCATAAAAATGACTAGGTTGAGTTCAAAAACTGGTCAAATATAACTATTATCCCGTTATTTAATTACTCCTAACTCTTTGCCCACCTTAGTAAAGGCTGCTATAGCCTTATCTAAATGCTGCTGCTCGTGACCGGCTGAGATCTGCACGCGGATGCGGGCCTTGCCTTGTGGCACTACGGGGTAATAGAAGCCTATTACGTAGATACCTTCTTCGAGCATTTTGGCGGCAAAATCCTGAGATAGTTTGGCATCGTATAACATTACAGGTACGATGGGGTGAACGCCGGGTTTGATATCGAAGCCGGCATCCGTCATGGCTTTGCGGAAATATTGTGTATTGCTTTCCAATTTATCGCGTAAGCTTGTGCTTTCGCTTAGCATATCTAGAACAGCTATTGATGCGCCGGTGATTGATGGGGCCAGGGTATTTGAGAACAGGTATGGGCGCGAGCGCTGGCGCAACATATCGATAATTTCCTGTTTGCCGGATGTAAAACCGCCCGATGCACCGCCTAAGGCTTTGCCTAAGGTGCCGGTGATGATATCTATTTTATCCATTACGCCGCAATGTTCGTGTGTGCCGCGGCCGGTTTTACCCATAAAGCCGGAGCAATGGCTTTCGTCGATCATTACCAAAGCATTATACTTTTCGGCTAAGGCGCAGATGAGATCTAAACGGGCTACGGTGCCATCCATTGAGAAAGCGCCGTCGGTAACGATGATGCGGTGGCGGAGATCTTTGGTGGCTTGCAGCTTTTCTTCTAGATCGGCCATGTCATCGTGTTTGTAGCGGTATCGTTGGGCTTTGCATAGGCGCACACCATCGATAATGGAGGCGTGGTTTAGCTCATCGGAAATGATGGCATCCTGATCGTTAAATAAGGGTTCGAATACACCGCCGTTGGCATCGAAGGCTGCGGCGTATAGAATGGTATCTTCGGTGCCTAAAAATTCGGAGATCTTTTTTTCGAGTTGTTTGTGGATATCCTGTGTTCCGCAAATGAAACGTACTGACGACATACCATAACCATGCGAATCGATAGCGGCTTTGGCTGCTTCGATAACTTTGGGGTGCGATGAGAGGCCGAGGTAGTTGTTGGCGCAAAAGTTAATTACCTCTTGTCCGCCGGATACGGTAATATCAGCACCTTGTGGTGATGTGATTACGCGTTCCCGTTTGTATAGGCCCGCTTTTTCTATTTCGGCAAGCTCTTGTTGTAGTACCGGTTGCAAAGTTTTGTACATGGTATGGTGGTTTTATCAGAGCACAAATTTACGGAATAGGCATGATTTAGTTTAATGGTTTGTTTACTGTAAGTAATTATGTGATGCTTAAAGCAAACTTTTTTTAATAAAACTGCTTTATGGTTTAACAAATAGTTTATGATCAGAAGCCTAATTATATTTTTTGCCTTAGTGGTGGCTGTTCCGGCATTCGGGCAGCAGTCGATATTATCCGGAAGAGTGACGGATAGCCAGGGGAATGCAACGGCGTTTGCGTCGGTATATGTGAATGGAACGAGTCAGGCTACTACGGCCAATCAGAATGGATATTATCAGCTAAAGCTTAAGCAGGGTAAATATGTGATCAATTACCGGATGGTTGGCTTTAAGCAGTTAAGCGAGGAATTAGACATCAGCGGAAGCACAAGCCATAACGTACAGCTTACTTATGAAGATTACCAGCTTAAACAAGCTGCAACTGGTGACGAAGATCCGGCTAACGCGATCATTCGGAACGCTATTGGTAAGCGGGAGTTTTATTTAAACGAGTTGAATAAATATGCCTGTGATGTTTATATCCGCGGGGTTCAAAAACTGATCAGCGCACCAAAAGGAATGTTATCCAGAGGCGTAGCAAGGGAATTACAGCTGAACTTGAACAGGGGCAGTATTTTATATGTGTCGGAATCACAATCACGATTTAGCTATGAGCAGCCAGGGAAACATAAGGAGGTTGTGGTATCATCAAAAGTAGCAGGGGGATATAACGCTTTTAATTTTAACCGTGCGGTTGATTTACAGGTGAATTTTTACAAAAATATTTTTGACATTGAAGGCCTAAACCCACGTGGTTTTATTTCGCCTATTGCCGATAAGGCCTTCAAATATTATACTTACAAATTATTAGGATCTACTACCGAAAACGGTAAAACTATTGATAAGATACAGGTGATTCCGGTTGATGACCGTGAGCCGGTTTTTAAGGGAAATATTTATATTGTTGAAGATGACTGGCGCATTTACAGCGCACATTTGTACGTTACCGGAAAATCGAACCTCAACTTTGTTGATACCTTGAATATTAACCAACAGTATTTACCTGTGAGCAATACGGTTTGGCAGCCGGCGGCGGTATCGTTCACTTACAGTGGTGATGTTTTGGGCTTTAAATACAATGGTTATATTTTGGGTACGTTTAGTAATTATGATCTAGACCCTAAGTTTCCGCCTCACTTTTTTAATGGAGAGACTATGCGGTTGGCTAATGTAACATCAAAAAGAGATTCGGCTTACTGGAGGCAGAACAGGCCTGTACCCCTGAGCGCTAATGAGCAGAGCAATTATAATTACAAGGATAGTATTATCATCAAGCAATCCACAAAGGCTTTTCAGGATTCGATGGAAAGGGTGAATAATCATTTTAGTCCCTTGAGTTATGTGTTTTTTGGGGATACCATTAAGCATAGTAAAACGCAGGAAGTAATTACGATGAACCCGCTTTATGATGTGTTACAATACAATACTGTTGAAGGCTGGGCGATAGATTTAAAACCTACCTACACAAAACAATTGGATACTAATCGTTTGTATGTGATTAACCCGGAATTGCGGTATGGGTTTGAGAACCATATTGTAAGCTTGAATACCGGCTTTAGCTATACTTATGATAAAAGAAATCAAGGTGTTATATATGGAAAAGTAGGGAGCGGGATCTATAATTTGAACCCGGAAGGCTCGGTTTCTCCGTTTTTAAATACCATTAACAGTTTGTTTTTTAAGGATAATGATTTAAAGCTATATCGATCGAAAGGGGCAACAATAGGTAGTCAACGTGAAGTTGCTAGAGGTTTATTATTGGATGGTAGTTTAGATTATGCACGGCGTACGGCTTTGCAAAATACATCAAACCGTACAGTGGGTAAATTTCCCGATAAGGAATTTACATCGAACAACCCGTATGTACCACAGCCACCATTAAGCGCTCCGCTTTTTTTTAATGAGGATGATGCTTTTACTGTAAAATTATCGGCGGTTTATACGTTTGATGAGGAATATACCACGACGGCGAGCGGAAGAATAATTGATCAGTCTAAATATCCGAAGCTGAAGGTTAACTATCGTAAAGGTATTAGTGGTTTGTTTGGTTCGGATGTGGATTATGATTATGCTGATGTGCAGATATATCATGATCATATTAACCTGGGTACTTATGGTTATTCGGCGTTTTTGGTTACGATGGGGAACTTTTTTAATACCACGGCCATGAGTTATCCGGATTATAAATGGTTCAGGGGTAATCAGGGTATTACGTTTACACCGGGGATAAGTCAGTTTCACTTTTTGCCTTACTATTATTTCAATAACTCGTCGTTTTTGGAGGCACATTACGAGCATAATTTTGCTGGATACCTGTTTAATAAAATACCGGGTTTACGTAAGCTGAAGCTGGAGGAGATTATTGGCGGGAATTTTTTAACACAGAAAAATCAGCCTAATTATGGTGAGTTTTATATCGGGATACAACGCTTCTTCTTTAGGGTTGATTACGGTTTTGTTTACCGTGGCAGCGGTAGTTTTGATCAGGGTATTAAGTTGTATTTTGGGATATAATGGAGTCTGGAAGACCGAAAGTTTTTGAGTCCTGAACAAAGTGGTTGTGACTGGTTAAGTGTTGCCCACTACGGAGCAAAAACAGGGTGTGTAGGCTTTTCTACCGAGCTATTGCCCCACTGGGGCAGATTGTCCTGATAATAATTCACTCACTACATTATAATTAAATCCGATTTCCGGACTTTCCGGACTTATTCTTATCTTTGCAACTCATTAAACGCTGTTTGAAGCAGTATCAATGCTATTATGACAAAGTACCAAACACTACTCTATTATTGCTATTCGGCAATAGAAAACGGTGAGCAATATGCTACCGATCATTTGAAGTTCTGTAAATCACTTAACCTGGTGGGGCGCATTATTGTGGCCGATGAGGGTTTGAACGGGACTGTGTCCGGTTCGGCGGAAGCTTGTAAAACATATATGGATACGCTGCATGCTGATGCTCGTTTCGCAGGTATCGACTTTAAGGTTGATGATGTTGAAGAGCCATCGTTTGTGAAAATGCATGTGCGTTATAAATCGGAGATCGTGCACTCTGGTTTGCGTGATCCTCATATTATTAACCCGGAACTGAAAACCGGGATCCATTTAGAGGCGCAGGAATTTTTGGCGATGAAAGACCGCGACGATGTTGTGGTGCTGGATGTGCGATCAAACTATGAGCATTCGGTTGGGAAGTTTAAGAACGCGGTTACTTTGAATATTGATAATTTCCGCGATTTCCCGTCGAAGA